>FWPU01010590.1_pt1 | contig 13580 bp, 13 predicted proteins | sample 2228361 | NCBI WGS metagenome assembly FWPU01 (sample SAMEA103939777, study PRJEB20133) | metagenome | reverse complement strand
CCTCGTGAACCGTGGCGCTGCATAGCAGGCCGTCACGCGCTGCCCGCGCCGACGCGGCCGTGTGCCCCGCGTGCGACGCTATCCATGTACGAGAAGATTCGGGCGTGAGCTTCGTCGACCTTTCGGCGCCGCACGGGCTGCTCGAGGCGCTGTTCTGGCGCGTGGAGTCGCCGCGGGCGGCGGCCGTCGTCTGCCACCCGCATCCTCTGGGCGGCGGGACGATGCACAACAACGTGACGTACCGGCTGGCGCAGGCGTTCCGCGACGCCGGCGTCAGCGCGCTGCGCTTCAACTTCCGCGGCGTGGGGCGCTCGACCGGCCAGTACGACGAAGGCAGGGGCGAGGTCGACGACGCCCAGGCGGCGCTCGACTGGCTCGAGGGGCAGCACCCCGGCGTCCCCCTGTACGCGGCGGGCTTCTCGTTCGGCTCGCGGGTGGCGCTGAAGCTGGCCGCGCGCGACGGCCGGGTGGCGAAGGTGATGGCGGTCGGCATGGCCGTGTCGATGTTCGACTTCGACTTCGTCACCGCGCTGGACAAGCCCAAGGCCTTCGTCCACGCGGAGCACGACGAGTACGGAACGCTGGAGGACGTGCGGCGCCTGGTGGAACGGTGTTCAGAGCCCAAGCGGCTCTTCGTGGTGCCCGACTCGACGCACCTCGCCACGGGCCGGCTGGAGGCGTTCTCGTCCGTCGCGGCGCAGGCCGTCGAGTGGCTTCTTTCGGCCTGATCTGCGCGCGTGGGGGCAGCGGAGTACAATCGACGTCGGTCTCGGGTTGCCCCGGGTCGGAAAGCGAGTGCGACGACCGCATGGATCCGCGTCACTTCGTGGTGTTCTCGCCCGGGTCGGAATACATCAAGGGCATCAGCCCCGAGCAGCGCCAGCAGCTGCCCACCCGGGGGCCGGACGAGTACACGCGGTTTCTGATTCCGCGCTCGCGGGTGGCGAAGAATCGGCCGCCGATCAGGGTGACCGAGGCCACCGTGCTCGCGCTCATTCGCCTTTCCCGGCATTTGAACGAGCTCGCGCGCATCGAGTGCTTCGATGCCGCTCTGCGCGGGCTCGCCGAAGAGTGCGCCCGCGACGCCTCGGCCATTGCGTTGCGCCTGATTCGTTTCGTCGATGCCAGGGTGTTGAAGAAGCACGCTCGGGCCACGCGCCTGCCTCGCGCGCTCGTCGACCTCGACGCGCGTGGAGTGATTGTCGGGGCTCGGCTCGAAGCCGAAGCCGTCGCGGAGAACGGCGCCCGCGCGCTCGCCGACGGGCTGGTGATGAAGTTCGAGGTTCTGCGGCACTGGCTCGCCGCTGCGCCCGAGGCCGACGAGAGGTCGGCCGCCCGAGCGCTGAAGTGAAGCTCTTGCAATGCACCTCCGGCGGGGCTCAGGGTCGGCGCGCATTCAGCGACGGCGGCTCGGGTACGTCGGGCGGCCGGTGAATGGCCGTCTTCGGGAACGAGCGCACGGCCTCGAGGTAGGGCCGCGACTTGAACCGGCGGCGCTGGTAGGCGCCTAAATTGGCGGGCGGGAAGAGCTCGGGGGCGCCGCCGCGGGACGCCCGGGCGATGGCTCCGTCGCAGAAGAGCCAGATCGTCTGGCCCTGCTCGTCTTCGTAGGCGAAGTAGAGATCGGCGTCGCCGACGCGCGGCCGTGAGGGGCAGCCCTCCTTCGCGGCGAGCTGCAGGCGCGGGCGCTCGTCCTTCCACCGCTCGAGGGCGTCCTTCGCGCGCACGTAGGCGATGAGGTCTGGCGCCTGGGCGACGCGGGCCCGCGCTTCCGAGACGTACGCCAGCCCGCGCTCGCGGAGGGTGGGGAAGGCGTGCGAGTCGGCGAAGTCGCAGCGGCCGAGGCGCTTCAGGTTGGCCTCGTGCACCTCGAGCACCTCCGGCAGCGATTTCGCCGCCTCCTCGAGCATCTTGAGCTGCTCGTCGGTCCACTCCTCGCCGGGAGGGGTGGCGGTGGCCTCGAGGAAGCGATCGAGCATCGAGTTGACGGAGGCGAGCTCGTCGAGCAGCCAGCGCGGCTCGCTGTCGCAGATCCCCACCTCGGCGCCGCGGTAGTCGCGGTAGCTGGCCCGCGACATGCCGAGCGCGAAGTCCTTCAGCGGGGGCGGCTTCGGTGGGGTGACGCAGGCCGCCAACGACATGGCCGCGAGCGCGGCACGCATGCGAAGCAGCCTAGCACGGCCGATTGGTTTGAGCACAAACGAGTGCCGCGAAAACAGTGGGCTGCTGTCGCCCGGGACACAGTCGTCGGGTGGGCACGCGCGGGGTTGCGGCTGGTAACCTGCGCCGCCGTGAAGGACTTCAAGTACTGCCCGCGCTGCGCCACTCCGCTCACCACCTACGAGGACGGCGGCCGCCCGCGCCGCGCCTGCCCGGCCCAAGGCTGCGGGTGGATCTTCTACGGCAACCCGCTCCCGGTGGTGGCCGCACTGGTGGAGCACCAAGGCGCGGTGCTTCTGGTCCGCAACCGCGGCTGGCCGGAAGGCTGGTACGGGCTGGTGGCCGGCTTTCTCGAGTCGGGCGAGACGCCGGAAGAAGCGGTGCTCCGCGAGGTGAAGGAAGAGCTCGGCCTCGACGGCGAGATCGTCTCCTTCATCGGCGTCTATCCATTCATCGAGCGCAACGAAGTCATCCTGGCCTGGCACGTGCGCGGCCGCGGCGCGGTCGAGAAGGGCGACGAGCTCGCCGACTACAAGGCGGTGCCGCCCGAGAAGCTGGTGGCCTGGCCGTTCGGAACGGGTTTGGCCGTGGCGGCGTGGCTCGAGCGCCGTAGCATGCGCGCGCCATGACTTCCTTCGCGCTCGCCCTCTCGCTCGCCGCCTGGCCGTCGGCCGCCGACGTGGAGCCGCTCTACCCGGAGCTGGAGAGGCTCTACGTCGAGCTTCACCAGAACCCGGAGCTCTCGCTCCAGGAGCAGAAGACTGCCGCCCGCCTCGCCGCGCGCCTTAAGGCGCTGGGCTTCGAAGTCACCGAGGGCGTCGGCGGGCACGGGCTCGTGGCGCTGATGCGGAACGGGAGCGGCCCCACGGTGATGCTGCGCACCGATCTCGACGCGCTCCCCATCGAGGAGCAGACGGGCCTGCCGTTCGCCTCGAAGGCCACCGCCGTCGACAAGTCGGGCGCGACCGTCCCGGTGATGCACGCCTGCGGGCACGACGTGCACATGACGTCGTGGCTCGGCGCGGCGATGCTGCTGTCGCGCAACAAGCACAAGTGGCGCGGAACGCTCTTTCTGGTGGGCCAGCCGGCCGAGGAGATCGGCGCCGGCGCGCGGGCGATGATCCGCGACGGGCTCTTCACCCGCTGGCCGAAGCCGGATTTCGCGGTGGCGCTGCACGTGAATGGAGAGATCGCCGCGGGCCGCGTCGAGTACGTGCCGGGCCATGCGTTCGCCAACGTGGACTCGGTGGACGTCACCATCTTCGGCCGCGGCGGCCACGGCGCCCGCCCGCACACGACGGTGGATCCGATCGTCATCGCCGCGCGGACCATTCTCGCCCTGCAGACGCTGGTCTCGCGCGAGAAGGATCCGCTCGAGCCGGCGGTGGTGACGGTGGGCTCCATCCACGGAGGCACGAAGCACAACATCATTCCCGACAAGGTGACGCTGCAGCTCACCGTCCGCAGCTACAAGGACGACGTCCGCAAGGCCCTGCTCGACGGCATCGCGCGAATCGTCAAGGCCGAGGCGGCGGCGGCACGCGCTCCGAGAGAGCCGCTCGTCGAGGTCTCCGAGTCCACGCCCGCCACCTACAACGAGCCTGCGCTCACCCGACGGCTCGCGGCCGCGCTGGCCCGCACCCTCGGCGAGAAGAACGTCGGCGAGTACGTGCCCATCATGGGCGCCGAGGACTTCGCCGAGTACGGCCGCGCCGGAGTGCCGGCCTCGATGCTGTGGCTGGGCACCGCGGATCCGAAGGTCCTCGAAGCGGCGAAGCGCTCGGGCCAACCGGTGCCGGGCACGCACTCGCCGCACTACGCTCCCGAGCGGAAGGCCACGCTGCGCACCGGGACGCTGGCGATGGCCACGATCGCCCTCGAGCTGCTCGGCAAGCCCTGAGCGCCCGACGCTCCGCGTTGCCCCCGCGGCCATGGCGAGCGCGGCCACGCCTGTGACCGCGCCGTTCACACCTGGTGGAGCGCCGCCGGGCACCTCGCGCCCCGGACACGCGCGGGCTTCGCGCGCCGGCGCGTCGGCGCAGCGTGACTCACCGGGCCTCGCGCCGCTCGAGCTCGGCCTTCACCCATTCGCCGAAGAGGCGCTGCTCGAGGTCCGAGGCGCGGAGCCGGCCCGGCGCCTTCTTCAATTGCTCGGGCGTCATCGGCAGGTGCCAGTCGGCGCGGGTGGTGTCGAAGACGGCGACGGCTTCGGGCTTGTGGTCCGGCAAGTCGGAATGGTGGCACGGGCCGCAATGCCGCCGCACGATGGCGAGCGCCGATTCGCTGTCGTTCCTGAGCGGGCCTCCGTCGGGAAGGAAGGCCGACGACGAATCGGCGCGGGCTCCCGCACAAGCGGCCAGCAACAGAACGGCGGCGGTTCGCATGGCAATGTTGGTAGCGCCGTCGCTTCGGCCGCACCATGAAGAATCGTTGGAGCAGCACGATGCGGTGCGTCGTGTCAGCGGTTGACGATGAACGCGCAGGCCGAGTCGAGCACCACCTTCATCCCCGCGAGGGCGCCGAGCAGCCGCTCGTAGTGCGCGCGCTCGGCGGCGAGCTGCGCCTCGATGAGATCCTCGGGGACGCCCTGGTGCGAAAGCGACAGGCGCATGCGCTCGAGCGCGTTGTCGCGCTCGGCCTCGAGCGAGGCCTTCGCCGCGGCGGCACGCTTCTTCAGCTCGTCCTCCGCCGCCTTCGTGCCCGCCGCCACCGCCGCATCGACGAATCGGGGCAGGGTGGGAAACGCCGCGCGAACCTCGTCTCCCTTCAGCGAACGTCCCTCGTCCTCGAGCACGGGCAACAGCGACGGCTCGACGTGCGGCCCATCTGCTCCCTCCACGACGGCCACGTGCACGAGCAGCCGGTCGATGAAGCGCGAGAGCTGCCGCGAAGGCACCCGCGCGCCGATCGAGGTGTCCTCGGGCTCGGGCGGAACGAGGTGGAACAACAGCTCGAGCCCCCGCGCCTTGGGAGCACCGCGCTTCTCGAGGTACCGAACGCCATTTCTTCCGTACGGCCCGTCGCGCAGAAAGCCGAAGAGCGCCTCGACGATGGGGTGGCCGGTGGCGAAGTAGTCGATCTCCTCGCGCTCGACGGCGGTGTCCCGCCAGAAGGTGCCCAGCACCGTGCGCTCGGTGGTGATGTCGATGCCCGGCAGCGCCTCGACGTTCAGCGCATGTCCGAAGTGGAAGGCGCACTCGAAGGCCTCGACCTGCTCCTCGGTGTCGACGCCCAGGCCGACCCGCAGCGCCAGCTCGGTCACCGTCTCCTCGAGACGCTCGTCCAGATCTCGCGCCACCGCCCACAGACCGTCTTCGATGGGCTCGTCCTCTTCGTCGTCGAGCCCGAAGCGGGCCTTGGCCTTGGCCACCAGCGCCCGCACCGCCGCCTCGTCGAAGCTGCGCAGATCGAGCAGCGGGTCATACGCCCGCCTGACCGACTCGCGCGCCTCTTTCACCCTGGCCGACAGCGAGCGGGCGTACGCCGCGCGCTCGGAGGGGTTCGCCAGCGCCAGCTCGGTCAGCTTGGGCTCGACCTCCTCGAGCACCGCGTCGAGGCCGCCCACCGTCTCGCCGAAGACGCCCACCGCGTCGGCTAGCACCGACAACACGTCGGCCGACAGCGTGCCGACCGGGTCGAAGACGTGGATGTCGACCGGCTTCAGCTGCCCGATGCGGTCGAGGCGGCCGATGCGTTGCTCCATCACCGCCGGGCTCCAGGGCAAATCGTAGTTCACCAGATGGTGCGCGAACTGGAAGTTGCGGCCCTCGCCGCCGACCTCGGTGCAGACGAGCACCTTGGGACCTTCCGGATCCCGGAACCGCGCCACCTGCCGGTCGCGCTCGACGAGCGGTAGATCGCCGTGGTAGCCGAGCGCCTCGATCCGCTCGTGGCGGAGCGTCTCCTCGAGCCACTCGAGCGTGTCGCGCGATTCGGTGAAGACGAGCACCTTGGCCTTCGGCTCGGCCGACCAGATGGTGTGCAGGCAGGAGAGGAACGCCGAGAACTTGGCGTCGCGCGCGGGCAGTTGCAGCGCGTCCTGCGTCGACGCGAGCGCTCGGGTGCCCTTCACCGCGGCCAGGAACGCCGCGGGCGACGACTCGAGCCTTCGAAGCAGCCCCGACAGCGCCGCGCCGTGTACCGACTTCTCCGCCCGGATCGCCTCCAGCGCCTTCTTCCGCGCCGAGAGCTCGGCCTTCGACATCTCCACGCGGTGCCGATGGAGCCGCCGCTCGGAGAAGCCGCCCACCACCACGCGCCGGTTGCGGATCAGCCGATCCGACAGCGAGTACGTCTCGGCCAGGTGCTGAAGCAGCTCTTGCTTGCAAAGCGCCTTCAGCTTCGCGTCGTCGGGGAACCGCTCGGCCAGGCGCTTCACCGCGGCCTTCTCGTCGCCGCCCTCGAGCAGCGCGCGCACCGCTGCAGACAGCTCCTCCTGTCGGGCCAGCCGCTCGGTGAAGCCCTGCAGCGTCGGAGCGGTCTCTGGCTCGATGAGGGTGAGCAGCGAGTGGTACTCGGATGGATCCAGCTGCATCGGCGTGGCGGTGAGGAGCAAGAGCCCCCACGAGTTGGCCGCCAGCGCCCTGGCCGCGGCGAAGGCCTTCTCGCCCGTCAGGTGATGGGCCTCGTCGATGATGACCAGGTCCCAGTAGGCGCGCGAATGGCCGGCCTCGCTCCGGTGCTCGTCGGATCGCGAGAGCAGCTCGAGGCTCGTCACCACCTTGTCGAAGCGGGCCCAGGGGGAGGTGTCGGGCCGCTCCTTCAACGACGAGGCGTATCGCTCGCCGTCCATGAGGGTGAAGAGCTGGTTGAACTTGTGGAACAGCTCGGCCAGCCACTGCACGGTGAGGTGGCTGGGAGCGACCACCAGCACGCGGTTGGCCAGCCCCGACAGCCTGAGCGCGGAGAACACCATGCCCGCCTCGATGGTCTTTCCCAGGCCCACCTCGTCGGCGAGCACGAAGCGGGGCCGGCGGGCCGAGAGCACGCGCTGCACCACGCCCACCTGGTGCGGCTTCACCATCACCCGCGAGGCCAGCAAGGCCCCGAGCGCATCGCACCTCCGCTCGTCGTCGAGGTAGAGCGCCGTCTTGCGGAGCAAGAAGCTCTTCGCGTCGCCGACCCGGGCCTCCTTGAGCATCGTCAAGAGGTCGGGCCTGGGAGGCAGCGCGAACAGCTCGGACTCGGGCCACTCCGACTCCCTGCCCGACTCGTCCTCGCGCACCAGGTAGCGGCGGAGCCCGCGCCCGCCCTCCACCTCCTCGAGCACGGTGGCCGTCTTGCCCTGCGGCAACCGCACGCGCTCGCCCTTCTGGAGCGCCTGGGGGACGAGCTGGCCCTGCTTGGTGGAGACGATGACCGGCCCCTCGCGCGAGGGGAATTGCACCTGTGCCTTGGCTCCGCCCTCCTGCAGCGCGACGAGGTGGCCGACGCCCCACTCGGGCTGGGGGAGGTAGCGAACCTTCATTCCGACGACAAGCGACATGGGCGGCGCTTTCTAGCGGTGCTCCCGCTTCGGCGCCACGGGTAGTGCGACGGTGCGCCACCTGCGGGGGCTCGTCCTCGAGGCCGACCGCAGCGCGAGCGAGGCCCCTTTCGTCACATCCACCGGCGGACGTCGATGCCGCGCTCGGCGAGCGGCGCCAGGACGTTCCGCTCCATCGACTCGTGCGCCAGCGCCAGGTAGCTTCTGCTCTCCATCCACCCGAGGCGGTCGGAGTCGTCGGCGTCGTCGCGCGGGCGGATCTGCTGCCACCGATCGAGCACCGCATTCACCGTCAACGCGGCATGCTTCGCCAGATGCTCGCGGTCGGGCTCGCCGAGCTGGTCTTCTGCCCAGTCGAGGAAGATCCACCCGAACTGGCCGTGCGCGGCCTCGTCGCGGGCGATGCGGCGCAGGACGGCCTTGATCAGCGGCTGCCGCGAGGCGTGCCACGAGCCGCGGAGCAGCGGAATCGACAGCGACTCGCCCACGCAGAAGTTCCGCAGGACGAGCTCGGCCGCCTGGAGCAGCGGCGACAGGCTGGAGTCCGGCTCGACGATGAGCTTCTTCGGGTCGTGAAGAAGCGGCGCGCCGCCGCCCAGCTCTTGCGCCAGGCGGGCGCACATCTCGACGTGCACCATCTCGTCGAGCGGAAACCGCGTGGCCATGTCGATCAAGTCTACCTGCGCCCGCGCGGCGATGAGCGCCTTCAGCGTCGCGGCGCAGGCGGCTCCGGTGCGGTGCTCTTGAAAGGCCGCCTCGGTCCACGTCTCGCGCGCTTTGGCGAGCAGCTCGGGCGAGTACTTCTCGGGCTTCAGCGAGCCCCACGGGAGCTGCTCGATTTCGGGACGCAACCGCCGGTAGCGGCGCTCGGCGGCGCCGCCCAGCATCGAGAGCTCGAACAGCTCTTCCATCAGCCGCAGTCCGGTCTTCCGCCGTCGGTGCCCGCGTCAGGAACGGGGCAGCCTCGCGTCACGTCTTCGGTGCCTCCGTCGCGCCGCGGTGCGACCTAGGTTTCCCGAGGATTGAAGAGCGCCGATGCGCCAGCCCAATCGACTCGGCCCTTTTCGGTCAATAGCGCTCGGTCACTCGGCCGGAAAACCGCATGTACTTGACCTTCCCAGGTGACTCGAAGCGGGGCGGAATCGCTGGAATCGACGCCTCGTCGATCCTGCCGCGCACGCGCGAGCCGGCCTCGGGAGCGATGACCTCGATGGAAACCGTCCCGCTTTCAGCCATCACCCCACCTTCGTCGGTGGCGACGAGGAGCGCCATTCGGAGCCCACGATTCGCCTCGGCCAGCTCGACGCCCTTGGCAGGCTGTTCCCGTGAGTTGATGACGAACACGAGCTCGAACCCATTGCCGGCCCCCTTGACGTAGAACCGCCGCGCCGAGGCTTCACGAACCTCGAAGCGCCCCGGAATCTCTTGGAACTGCACCCGTTGACCGTTTTGCCATTCCAGCAAAGCCTCCACGTACGAATCGGGAGCGCACGCCGCAGCGAACGCCCACAGCATGAGCGCAAAAGCGCGCGCAACGGTTCGCATCGAAGGCACATGGTACGACTCGAGCAGCTCGAACCCAAACTCCCGTTCCAGAGGGCCGCCGTGGGTTGAGCTTGACCGCGCTTCGCGAGGGATGACGCGAGCTGTTTCTCCAGACGGGTCGCTTTCGCTCTTCGCCTTCCAGTGCGACCGCACAGAGCCGTTTCAAAGAGATGCAGATCGGCCCAGGACCCTATGGAGCCCAATCGACTCCCAGGACGGCCGCGAGCGTTCCCCGGCCACCCACGCCGGCCATGGCGGTGATGACCAGTGGGCAAAAGCGAATGTGGAGCGAATCGGATACTCGACCTCGGATACCGAGCTCCACGCGCGCGGAGAACATCGTCAGCCCAACGTCGGCCGACAAGGCGTCTCCCTCGAACAGCCGGGCGCGAAGGTGCGCCATCCCGGCGCCGAATCCACCCGTGAACGCCAGCGACTGGCTCAACGCCACGAGCGCGACCGTGCGGACGAGCAGCTCGGCCACGATCACGTCGTTCGCTCCCCCGAATCCTCGATTCGTTTGGTGCTCCAACGTCAGCGGGAAACCCAACTCGATTGCCGTCGCGCCCTGTCGAAATGCCGTCGTCGCGAACGCGATTTCGAGCCGCGGAATCGCCGGTGATCCACTCAGGAGCGTGCCGGCGCCCGCGCGCACCGACAGCTCAAGCCCGGCGCCTCGATGGCCCGGTGCTGCATTCGAGATCTCGCCAGCGATCAAGAACGCCAATGCGGGGAAGATCAAGCCAGCGAGCAACGCCAATGTGGAGCGAAACGGCGCGTCAGTTCACGATCGGCCGCCTGCGCCGAGGCGCTGCCGAGGATCGACCGGAACGCACCCGGCTCGATGCCATCGGGTGGAATCCGGACTGCCGGGGCAGGCTCGCAGCTGGCGTCGATGACCGCGAGGTGGCATGGCAGGTGACTGTCGGCGAATTCCAGGCGAGCTCGAGATGCGAGCACTCCTCTCCCACCAATCCAGGAAAGGCATGCCCGCGCGGCGCCGAACAGTCCGAGCAAAGGGTGGTGCTTGAGCGCGGGGACGACGACTCGTACGTCCGCTTCGGCGGCTGCTCGGAGAATGTTCGGCGCGCCGGCAGCCTCCCTCGTGTTAACGAAGTCATTCGCTGCGGGAACCAGCGCCGACACGCGCGAGTCCTGCGCATTGGGGCTCTGCGTCATCCAACGGCGCAGCCACGTGATTCCGAGGGACTCGGGAAGCGAGTCCATCACCGTGACGTGCCGGGGCTCGCAACCGAGAACCAGCTGAAGGAGTGTGTCGAACACCACGGGGGCCGTATTCAGGCCGTGGGCGGTGAGCGTTCCGACGTCCGCCGAAACCTTGATGAGCACTCGATCTCCGCGGCGCACGAATCGCGATATCCCGCCCAGCTCTCTCAAAACCCGGCGGATCAGAGCAGCAGGGTCTTTGCCCATCGCCAGGGCCACCGGCACTGCCGCCCTGCTGCTGCTCGACACCAGCGTGGTGGATGCTGCCACTGCGGCCGCGCCGGCACCTGCGACGAAGTCGCGTCTGGACATGGTCATCGGCGAGACCTCCGCGTATTCCCGAGGCTGCGTTCGGCATGTTTCACCGCGGGATTGAGCAACGTGCGCACGACGCGCCTGCGCAGCTCCGACCGCCCGACCCACCGAGCGATGGCGGGCGAAACCCGCTCGTAGACGCGGATCAAGAGGCGACCCAGCCAGGTTGGCCTCAGGCGCCGCTCTCGGTATGCGCGGAGGGTCTCGACCTCGCGCGCCGATGCGCTCCCGTACGTCGCCGTCGCGATGAAGCACTGGACCGTGTTCGGGATGGCTGCCGGATTGATGGCCGAGATGGCGCGGAATGTGACCGACAGGCCGTTGTCGTCGAAGTCGGCGTTCGTGCCGAACAGGGCGAAGAGGATCGAGACCTTCTCTCGACCGGACGAGGCCGCGGTCGCGGCGGCGAGCGCCGCGAATTCAGGCGGGTGCAGTTCCCTCTCTCGATGCGGAAAGTATTTGGCCTGTACTACTCCGAGTGCGTGTCCCGAGGGAGAGGCGTCTTGATTGGACCCAAAATCGGGATCTGCACCCAATTCAGGCCCACCCGGGGCGGCCATTTCTGGGCCGAACAACAGTCGGTACAGCGAGCCAAAAAAGACGACTGCGTTAAGGACGTAGAGGACCAGCCCGAAGACCGAGATTCCGAAAATTCCGAAGATGATGCCCGGCATGGCGAACAACACCAGCGAGAGTAATCCGGCCGCGATGAGGGCTGCTTGTTCGCCGGCCGGAAGCGACGTTTCGGTGGTGGCCTGGCTGCGATCGACGTCGATGCGCATCGACTTGACGGGGCGGAGCTGTGGAACCGCGAGGAGCTCGGAGGGGCGAAAGCAGTCGGGGTCCCAATTGGCCGGCCGGCCGCTCAGCGCCGGGTGAACGGCCGGGCATGCTCCCAGCCGCGGGTCGCAATACGCGAGGAAGCACATGTCCGAGTGGGTCTTCGAAGGGTCGCGCGCGTCCTCGGGGGTAAGCGCAGACGGGGCGAGGAGGTCGTGCTCTCCCTGGGCATTCCGAGTTCCCAGCACGTAGTGCGGCTCGCAGAAGCCCGGCAGTAGCCTCGTCCGCACCGCGTTCCACACGCCGAAAGTCAACCTGACGTCCCGGACCTTGAAGAAGGGGTGCAGATCAAATCCCACGAGGGTCTTCTGTGCTTGACCCTCGATGTCGAACGAAAGGCCGCGTGGGCCACTTGGGCCGGCGATCTTCGCCGAGTTGGCGACGGTGCCGATCTTCAAGATCACCGGGTCCGTCGACTTGCAGGGTCCGGCGACGAGCCCCTGAAGCGCCTCGTCGATCATGTGCTCGATGGCTGCCTTCTCGACTCCGTTCTTGACGGACTTGCCGAAAAAGAGCTTTGGGCTTAACGCCACGGCCATGTCGGACGCGCTCCCGGCTGGCGTCGTCACCGTCGTCTTGGTGACGTCGAGGTCCGAAGCGTTTTTGATTTCGGTCAGCGGGGCGACCGGTACATTCTTGCTCAGGAGCGCGAGCACGACTCCAGCCCGGATCGAGCTCCTGGGCACGGACGGAACGACGAGCGTATCGTACAGCGCGAAGCGGCTCGGCGGCGGCTCGGCGACGGCGCGCTTGTTACCCTGCCAGATAACGTCCCCGAGCCTTGTATTTGTCCCGGGCAACTGGTCGTCGAACCTCTCGATAATCGCCTGGCGGAGAGTCTGGCCAACGGGCACCGGAACTCCCGACGTCGGTAGAGGCAGCGAGAACAGTGCGGTTTGAGCGACATCGCTCGGCGGCGGCCGCGCCGGTAGATGCAACGAGGTGGTCAGGACATTGCGCTCAGCAGGTGTGAGCTGCCGAGTTCCGATGGTGACGTCGAGAAAGCCGGCGAAGTCCAAGACCCACTGAAGCGCCTCATCGAATTACTCGGCGACATTCTCGCCGCTTGGCGCTTGGAGCAGCGCGCGGCCAGCGGAGTCGATGATGACAGTGTAGGTAACGCCATCCTTGTCTTGAATCTGGGCACCCGCCTCGCCCGGCATCGGAGCGCCCATGTAGAAACCTTCGGCGTTCCTCATCCGAACGATGTCGCCAGGAAGCGAGTCGATTCCGAAGCTCACGGGACCTCGCAGAAAGCGTCGGTCCGTTCCGTCATCCGTCTGACCGGCGGGAGTATCTCTGACGGGAAACTGAGGGAGGCCGCCAGTTCTCGTGACGCGAAGCGTCGGCTTGCCGCTTGGCCCCAACTCGGTGGCGCGTACCTGTCGAAAGAAAAATGAAAGAACTGCGCTGAAATTCACCGTCCCAAGGTTGGGAGCGGAAGCTGTTCCATCGATGACGAGCGAGACAGAATTTCGGCCGGTGATCGTTTTTCCAAGCCCGCCGGTGTATGCGTTGATCCAGTGTGCCTGTCGCTCGGGATCCTTGCCCACGTAACTGAAATTTGTCGTCGATGCACGCGCGATGCGATTCCGAACGAATCGAACGTTTTCCGATGCCACGGTGCCCTCGAAGATGGCCGGGATCGGCATCCGTTCGTTGATATCGGCGCTCATCACCGCGGCGTCACGGAGCAACTCGTTTGCCTGGAGCAGATCTTCGAGCGCGCTCTCTTCGAGCTTCAATGCAGCGTCAAATCCTCCTTGGGGCTCGGCCACGTTCACCTCCGCTCAGCGCGCAGTAGAGAAATCAGCGCGCCAAAGTGTCATCGGTACGCCGGACCCGTAATCCGTGTGCTCGGCCCAATACGCATCGCCGTCTGGTCCCAGAACCGCCGCCTCGCGCGTCTCGTTGAGGCGTACATGGATAGCGTCGCACGCGGGGCACACGGCCGCGTCGGCGCGGGCAGCGCGTGACGGCCTGCTATGCAGCGCCACGGTTCACGAGG
>FWPU01010589.1_pt1 | contig 13581 bp, 13 predicted proteins | sample 2228361 | NCBI WGS metagenome assembly FWPU01 (sample SAMEA103939777, study PRJEB20133) | metagenome | reverse complement strand
TCCGGGTAAGGGCGGCTTTCAAAGCCGCCCCTACAGCATAACCCTGCTTCGCAGGCTGTAAGGGCGACGCATGCGTCGCCCCTCCCACTGCGCTTCGTGGCTCGCCACGAGCAGCCCCGAAGGGGCTTCCGCTTTGAGCCCGACGGTTTCGCGTCGGGCGGAGCATATCTTGTCCCAACTCAAGTCCGAACTTCCGGGCAAGAGGAGTATAGCCACGGATTTCACGTATTACAAATTGGAGTCTGGCGAATTTTCCGGGTGCTATGATTTCCGCAGTTTTTTGGCCTGCTGGACAGAAAGCCGGTAGCCGGAAGCAGGAAGCCGGTAGCCGTCAGGCTTCCCGCTGCCTGCTGCCTGCTGACTATAAACGATTTTCGTTGCTCAAAGCCGGTCTGTGACCGGCGTCCGGCAATCGGCGGGTCGCAGACCCGCCGAGAGCACCCGCCGGGAGCGAAAAAGAGCATTTCGCCAGAGCCCAGTACAAAGAAAAATCAACGGCGAAACCGTAGACCGAAAAATCCGCGTCCTGGCTACCGGACAGTTTGCAATAGCACGCAGATAAACACCGATGAACGCTGATAGACGCAGATAAACGGAATTTTATGTTATAAAAAAATCAGCGTTCATCTGCGTGAGTCAGCGTCCAATTTCAGAAGTGTCAGGTAGCCAGAACTGCAGAAATCATCGCGCCCGGCTATTCCCACCGGCCGGGGATGGCAACACCGCAGGAAGGACAGCGCCCCTCCCGCAGCCGGTTCTGCACCAACTCAATCCCCCAGCGCTGAATCACCATCTCCCCGCAGGTGGGGCAGTAGGTGTTTTCGGCCGGATGGCCGGGGACGTTGCCGATGTAGACGTACTCCAGCCCCAGCGCTTGCGCCATGTTGCGGGCCTGCTCCAGCGTCTGTACCGGGGTCGGTGGGGCAGTGAACCGATAGGCCGGGTAATAGCGGGTCAGATGCCAGGGGGTCTCCCGACCCAACTCCCGGACAATCCGGGCAGCAATTTTCCCCAGGACGCTGCTCTCATCGTTGACCCCGGGGATAACCAGCGTGGTTACCTCCACCCAGATACCCAGTTCCCGTGCCCGCAGCAGGTTCCGCCAGACGACCTCGTCATCGGCCTGGCAGTACTTTCGCACTGCCTCACGGTCCCCCTTCACATCCACGTTCATCCCATCCAGCCCTGCTTCGGCCAGAAGTCCCAGCGCCTCTTCGGTCATATACCCGTTGGTTACAAACGTGTTGTACAGCCCAGCCCGGCGGGCCAGTCGGAAGACCTCCAGCGACCACTCCAGGCTGAGGGTCGGTTCGTTGAAACTGATAGAGGTCCCCTGGCAACGTCGCTGAACTGCCTCGGCCACGAACCGCTCCGGGGTGTAGAACTCCCCTCCGACAGGTGGCGATTTGGAGATCTCCCAGTTCTGGCACCAGGGGCAGGCGAAGTTGCAGGACCATGAGCCGGCGGTCAGGGCGACGGTGCCGGGATAGAAGTGATAGAGGGGCTTCTTCTCTATCGGGTTCGCCGAAAGGGAGGAGACCAGGCCATAGGTAAGGGTAACCAGCACCCCATCCCGGTTCTGGCGGGTGCCGCACCAGCCGGTCTGGCCCGGCTTCAGCAGGCAACGGCGGGCGCAGGTGCCGCAGCGCACCCGCTCGCCGACCGTTTCCTGCAGAAGCACTTTGCGAATGGAAGATACATCCATCGCCCCCCATTCTACCGCTGTCCAGGGGATCGCGCAAGGTAAGAAGGGTTACAAGGGCGTTTCCGCTTTGCAACGGGGATTGCAGGGATTACCGCTATAGCTCAACCTACATCATATGGGATGGTTCAATTTTCTCGGGAAATTGGTGACACTTTTACCCCGACCTCTTCCTGAACCCAGCCCCAGGGGCAAAGAACGGAACCGACGGCGGGGTTGGGCGGCTCTGCCGCCCAACCCCGCCGTCTATTGCATCTCCCGCAACTTCTGCTACAATAGAACCTGTATGGACCTGCTGACCGCGCTGGGGCTGAACTCCGGGGAACTGGTGGCCTTCGTCGGAGCCGGGGGGAAGACGACGACCATCTGGCTCCTGTTGCGCGCTCTCGCCAGCCGGGGCGAAGGGGCTGTCTTCGCTACCACGACCCACATCTTCAAACCGCGCCGGGCGCCGCTCTTGCTGGACCCCTCCCCCGATCCGGCACTGGTCGCGCTGCTGCTGACGCGCTGGCGCGCGATCGTCCTGGCCGCGCAGATGGACGAAGCGGGCGACCCTCAGATGGCGGCCCGTTGTCCGTATCCGGCTACTCCCCAGAAACTGAAAGGCCTGCAGCCGGAGGTCGTCACCGATCTGGCCCGCCGCCTGCCCGGCGTCACCTGGCTGGTGGAGGCCGATGGAGCAAAGGGCCGGGCCCTGAAAGCCCCCGCCGACCACGAACCGGCCGTCCCTTCCGGCGCTCATCGGGTGGTCATCGTGGGGAGTCTGGCCGCGCTGGGCCGCCCCCTGAACGACCAGATCGTCCATCGGGCCGAACGGGCCGCCGCGCTGCTGCGGGTGCCTCTGGGTGCTCCCATCACCCCGGATATGGTCGCCGGGCTGATAGGCCATGCCCGGGGCGGGCTGAAATCCGTCCCCCCCAGGGCGGCCGCGGTCGCCCTGCTCACCCAACCGGTCACCACGCCCCGACCCGAAGCGGCCGCCATTGCCCGACAATTGCTCCTGGGCCAGCGCATCCGCCGCGTCGTCCTGGCCAACCTGCGCGCACCTCAACCCGTTCTGGAGGTCTGGGAATGACCACCATCGCCGGGGTTATCCTGGCCGCCGGCGGTTCCACCCGCTTCGGCCAGACCAAACAACTGCTGGACTGGAACGGAGTCCCCCTGATCGCCCATGTCGTGGACACCGCCCTTGCGGCGGGCCTTCAGCCCGTGGTCGTCGTGCTGGGGCACGCCGCCGCGGACGTCGGCACCGCACTGAGCGGGCGCCCCGTCCGGATCGCCATGAACTGGCGCTGGGAGGAAGGACTCAGCACATCCGTCCAGGCGGGCCTGGCCCATCTCCCCCCCGAAACCGACGCGGCGGTCTTTCTCCAGTGCGACCAGCCTCTGGTCTCCCCCGACCTCCTGCGACGGCTGGTGGCCCGTTTTCGGGAGACGGGTGCCTCCATCGTTTGTCCGGCGCGGGAAGGACGGTGCGCCTCGCCGGTGCTCTTCGCCCGTCCCCTCTTCCGCGAACTGGCCGCAGTGATCGGAGACCAGGGCGGACGGGCGCTCATCCTCCGTTACCCCGACGCCATCGCGACGGTGGAGGTGGACGACCCCGCGGTGCTGACCGACATAGACACTCCCGAGGATTACCGTCGGCTGAAGGAGCGGGCGCATCCGCCGGAACCGGCGGCGGTCCTCTCCCGCATCCGTCACCTGATCGTGGATATGGACGGAGTGCTCTGGCGGGCGGATCAGCCGATGCCCGGCCTGGCCGAATTCTTCGCCACGTTGCGCGAACTGAATATCCGTTTCGTCCTGGCGACAAACAACGCCAGCAAGCGGCCGGAGGAGTATCGGGAGAAACTGCGGCGATTCGGCGTGGAGATTCCCCTGGAGGCCATCCTCACATCCGCCCAGGCGACGGCCGATTATCTGGCCGAACGGACGCCGCCGGGAACCCCCGTCTACGCCATCGGCGGGAGCGGCGTCCGGCACGCGCTGACCGAGAGGGGGTTCGTCCTCACCGAAGAGGACGCCCGCTACGTGGTGGTGGGGTGGGACCCGGAACTATCCTGGCAGAAACTGGCCCGGGCGTCCCTTCTCCTGCAGCAGGGCGCCCTCCTCATTGGCACCAATCCCGATACCACCTACCCCACCCCGGAGGGACTGGTGCCCGGGAACGGGACCAACCTGGCCGTCCTGGAACTGACGACGGGGGTGAAGCCGATCGTCATCGGCAAGCCGGAACCCTGGCTCTACCGCGCGGCGATGGCACGGATGGATGCTGCCCCGGAGACCACCGCCGCGCTGGGGGATCGGCTGGATACGGACATCGTCGGCGGTCATCGCGCCGGCCTGACGACAATCATGGTCCTCTCCGGCATCAGTACTGCGGAGGACCTGGCCCGCTCCCCGGTGCGTCCCGACCTGGTGTTTGCGGATATCGGGGAAGTGGCGCGAATATGGAAAGGGGGTAGTCGGTAGGGGTTAGTCGGTAGGGGAAAGTCGTTAGTGGGAAGCAGAAAACAGGTAGCGGAGGTGCAATGCGGGTTTTCATCACCGGGGATAAAGGGCAACTGGGGCGGGCGCTGAAGGAGGCGCTGGGATGGGAGACGGTCGCCGGATGTGACCTCCCCGAGATGGATATCACCGACCGGGAGGCCATCCGGGCTGCCATCGTCGCCTGCGCCCCCGACGTGGTCATCCATGCCGCGGCGTGGACGGATGTGGACGGCTGCGCCCGCGATCCGGAGCGGGCCTACCGGGTCAACGCGCTGGGCACCCAGAATGTCGCCCTGGCCTGCGCCGAGGTCGGCGCGGCGATGGTCTACATCAGCACCAACGAGGTCTTTGACGGCACGGCGACGGAGCCATATCGGGAGTGGGACCCGGTCCGTCCCATTAACCCGTACGGGCGCTCCAAAGCGGCCGGGGAGTGGCTGGTCGCCCATCTGCTGACCCGCTTCTACATTGTGCGGACGGCCTGGCTCTACGCTCCGGGCGGGCGCAACTTCCCCCACCGCATCATCCAGCTGGCCGACGAACGCGGCGCGCTGCGGGTCGTCGCCGACGAGGTGGGCAACCCCACCTATGCCCCCGACCTGGCCGCAGCGCTGGTGGCCCTGATCCGCACCGGCGCCTATGGCGTCTACCATCTCACCAACAGCGGTTACTGCTCCCGCTACGAATTCGCCCGCGCCATCCTCCGCCTGAGCGGGCGGGAACACATCCCGGTGGAGCCCATCTCTCTGGACCAGTTCCGGCGGGATTCCACGCCGCCGCGCTTCACCCCCCTGGCCAACACCGCCGCGGCGGCCCTGGGCATCGTCCTGCGGCCGTGGGAGGAGGCGCTGGCAGAGTTTCTCGGTCGGTGAAGCCGCGATGGAAAAGCGAGACCTGGCCACCCTGTGGCGGCAAATCGTGGAGGATTACCGGGAGATCCGTCGGGAACAGGAGGAGATGTGGCACGCTCTCACCCCGGAGGAGCGGATCTACCTGACGGAACAACTCCTGCTGTTGCTCCAGGAAGCGGAACGGGCGCGAGAAAGGCAAAAATATGCAAGACGTGATCCGCCAACTCCAGAAACTACTGGAGGAGTTCCCTGATTACGTGATCATCGGAGGGATCGCTGCCTCGCTCCTGGGCGCTCCCCGGACGACGATAGACGTGGATATCGTTCTGATTCTCTCCCCGGCAGATGTGGAGAGGGCCGTCCGGATATGTCAGCAGCAGGGATTTGAGCCCGGAAGAGACGCGGTGAACAGGATTCAAGCGGGGCGGGCCGTTAAGTTCACCTTCGGTCAGCGCTTCTCCATAGACTTGCGGATGGCCTCTTTCCGCCTGGATTACGCCGCGATCCAGCGGGCCACGGCAATTCCCCTTTTCGGCTACCCGCTGCGCATCGCCACGCCGGAAGACCTGATCGTCTACAAACTGGCCCGCTGGGAAGCGATAGATCGGGAAGATGTGCGCCATCTGGTCCAGGTATATAGGGAATCGCTGGATTCCTCATACATAGAAACGCAAGCCCGCTGGCTGGAGCAGGAGGCCGACCTCCCTGGTCTTGTGGAACGCTGGCATTCCCTTCTGGGTGGGGTATGAGTCATCTTGAGGTTTCCGTCATCATCCCCAACTGGAACGGGGCGGCGCATCTGCCGACCTGCCTGGAGAGTCTGCGCCGGCAGACCTTCCGGGATTTGGAGGTCATCGTCGTGGACAACGGTTCGGCGGATGAATCGCTGGCCCTGCTGGCGCGGGACTTTCCGGAGGTACGGGTGCTGGCCCTGGGGGAGAACCGCGGCTTCGCCGGGGCCTGCAACGCCGGAATCCGGGCCGCCCACGGCGAGTTCGTTGCCCTTCTGAACAACGACACCGAGGCTGACCCCCACTGGCTGGAAGAGGTCGTGGCGGCCTTCCAGCGGTATCCCGAAGCGGGGCTGGTCGCTTCCAAAATGCTCCTCTTTGACCGCCGGGACGTCTTCCACACCGCCGGGGACTACTACCGGGTGGACGGCCGGCCCGGAAACCGGGGCGTCTGGGAAACCGACCGGGGGCAGTACGACCAGGAGGAGTACGTCTTCAGCGCCTGCGGGGGGAGCGCGGCGTATCGGCGGGCGATGCTGGAGGAGGTCGGCCTGCTGGATGAGGATTTCTTCTACTCGTGCGAGGACGTGGACCTGGCCTGGCGGGCGCAACTGGCCGGATGGCGGTGCATCTATGCGCCGCGCGCCGTCGTCTACCACAAACTGAGCGCCACCGGTGGAGGGATGACCGCCAGTTTCTACGACGGGCGAAACTTCATCTACCTGCTGGTCAAGGACTACCCCGGAGATCTCTGGCGACGGTACTGGCGGGCGGTCCTGCGAGCGCAATGCCGGATCGCCTGGGAGGCGCTGCGGGCCTGGCGGGGGGCCGCAGCCAGGGCGCGCCTGCGGGGGATGGTCGCCGGGCTTCTAGGAATTCCCCGCATGCTCCGCAAACGCCGCGCCGTCCAGCGCATCCGTCGGGTGGATACCGCCTATTTGCTCTCCATCCTGACCGGAGTTGACGAAATCGGCTGATGGAGTATTATTGTAATTATTCAGCCTTCGCCCGACGCTAAACCGTCGGGCTCAAAGCGAAAGCCCCTTCGGGGCTGTTCGTAGTGCGCCACGAAGCGCAGCGGGAGGGGCGACGCATGCGTCGCCCTTACAGCCTGCGAAGCAGGGTTATGCTGTAGGGGCGGCTTTGAAAGCCGCCCTTACCCGGAGGGTTCACCCTCCGGCGGGTAATAAAACGCCGCGACGGATGCCCCTCCTATCCGTCGCCCTGCCATCCTCAACCGGCGAAAGGAACGGAGCACTATGGCAGAACCGGATCGCCTCCTGCTGGAAGAAGGTCTCTCTGATCGCGTGGACGGCCTGGGAATGCTCTACCTGGTCTATTTGGTACCTCTTCTCCTTCTCCCCGCACTGATCTTCGCCCTCCTGGACCTGCTTTTGGATTTCTCCTGGGCTTCCTGGCTTTCCGCCTTCTTCTTTATCCTGACAGCAGACGTCCTGGCTCTGATGTTGCTGGCCCTTACTTTTCGGTCCCGCCGCTGGGCCACGATGCTCGGATGCCTCATTTTCGCCCTGATATGGGCTCTGTTTGCTGCCGTGTTTCTCCGACCGCCGCTTCTGGCAATCGCTCTGGCAGGCGGAGGGGTGATCTTTATCGGGACGTTTTTCCTGGGGCTCTTCATCGTCGGCGGTTTCCTGCTTCCCTTTCCTCCCCCCGACCCGGGGACAGGCCGGGCGGAACGGTGGCGCCAGCAATTTGCGAACCACTGGACAGCCTTTAAAATTCTACTGGACTGCATTTCCGGAGAACGGTATCCCTACTGGGTCGTCACCGATGAGCCCCGGGAGGAGGATAAGATTGAGCAGCGGGGAAAAGGGGATGCCTTAGCGATGTTCGCCTTCGGCAAAGGCATTATCATCTCCGACTGCGACCATGCCGTGGCGGTCTCCGACGGGCTGAGATTTAAGGGCGTTCAGGGACCGGGGTTGATTTTCACCGGATTCGCCGAACGGCCGATGCGGACGCTGGACCTGCGTCCGCAACTGCGCGCCTTCACCGTCCAGGGCCTGACCCGGGACGGCATCCAGGTCAAAGTCCTGGCTTTCACCCCCTTCCAGATTGGCCGCGGCGACCAGCAGCCCCAACCGGGCAAGCCGTTCCCCTACCGCAAGAGTGCCGCCTTCAAGGCCGTCCACGCCCAGATGATGGAACTCCCCCAGAAGCCGGACCATCCCCAGCATGCCTGGGACGAAATCCCCAAAGTACTCGGGACGCGCGTTCTCCAGGATATCCTTTCCCGGTACCGATTTGACGAACTCTACGACTATGCGCCGGGCGAGGAGTTGCCCCGCGCCCGGATCGCCCGCCAGTTCCGGGAGCGGCTGAAGGCCGATCTGGAGCCCCTGGGCATTGAGTTGATCGGCGGAGGGATCAGCAACCTGCTTCCGGTCAAAGAGGAAGTGCTGAAAGAACGGGTCCGCGCCTGGCAGGCCGAGTGGGTGCGCCGGATTCTGGTCAAGCAGGCGGAAGGCCAGCGGGAACGGCTCTGGCGCATAGAGCAGGCGCGGGCGGAGGCCCAGGCCAACCTGATCCTGGCTCTGGGGGAACGGCTGGCGGAAATGAGCCAGCCGGATATCTCTGTTTCGCCGAACGTTATCGTGGAAGAATTCCTGCGCATCCTGGAGGAAATGACCCAGCAACCGATGCTCCGGCGCTACCTCCCCCGCGAAATTCCCCAGGACCTGCGCCGTCTGGGAGAAGGCAAGACGGAGTAGGAGGAGATATGGTCGCTCCCGACTGGGCTATCCGGCACCTGAGACGCGTTATCCCCCGGTTGGGGATTCCCCTCGCAGTGGTCACCCTTCTGGGGTTGGTCCTGATCCAGGCTGCAGGCCCTTTCCCTCTGATAGGTCGGGTTTTGATGGGGTTTATCTTCACCATCCCTTTCCTGCTGGCGCTGATCCTCGTGGCCCGCATTGCGTCCTCTCTCCTTAAGACCCTCTACAAAATCAAAACCCTTGGCGAAGCGGCCTCTTTTCTCTATCGTCTCCTCTTTGGTCTCTGGGAGTTCGGCCCGTACCTGCTGATCAAAGAGGGGAAAATCGCCGCCGGGGAGGACTCCGTTCTTCACAAGGTGGGGGGGCCGGGGTACCTGGTGATTTACAACGACACCGCGGTCGTTACCGAACGGTGTGGACGGATAGAGCGTATCCTGAGCGCCCATCTTCCCAAAAAGGGCAACTACCCCCTCCTGGCCCCGTTTGAGAAGGTGTGGGAAATTGTTGACCTCCGTCCCCAGCAGTGGACCTTCCCGGTCAAAGGGATGACGCGGGAAGGGATCCCCGTCATCTGCGAAGCGGACATCCGCTTTAAGATAGACGACCGGGTGCCGGATGAGCGTGGTCAGTTGTTCCCCAAGCCGCCGACGGACGAGGAGCCCTATCCTTTCACTCCTGAGGCGGTATTCAAAGCCGCGACCGCCCGCTGGATTCGGGAGCCGGATTTCCAGGGCCCACCGATGGACTGGCGAGGACGGGTCGTGGTGGGGTTCACCGAGGGCATCCTGCGCAACATCCTGGCCGAGTACCGGCTGGACTGGCTCCTGGGGCCAACGGGGGATCCGTCGGCCCATCCCCGAGAGGAGATCCGTCGGCGGCTGGAAGAGGCCCTGAATCAGGAAGCCCGCAAAGTCGGGGTGCGTATCCTGGGCGTTCAGTTAGGGGAAATCAAAGTGGAGGAGGAGCAGATTCCATCCCAGTGGGTGGATGCGTGGCGGGCGGAGTGGGAGAGCCGCGCCGCCGCGACCCGTGTGGAAGGGGAGGCGGAACTCCTACGGGTGGAGGCGGTGCGCGCCCGGGCCCAGGCCGAAATGCTCATCACCCTGATCCGGGAACTGCGAGCGGTCAACGTCAGCGACCGCGAACTCCGCGCCTATCTGCTGGCGACCCGCCTGGCGGAGACCCTGCGCTGGATGTCCTACGACCCCTTCACCCGCGCTTTCCTGCCCCCTGAGGCCATCCGTACCCTCCACCGACTGCAGGAACTGCTGGGGATGGAACGAATGCTGCCCCTGGGAGGAAGGTCGTGATTCTCCTGGTCATTGACCCCATCCCGTCCGATCTGCTGGTAGCGGGAGACGAGGAGCAGTCCCCAGTAACTGAACTGGTAGCGCAGGCGCGCTCTCTCCTGAAAAACGGGCATTTTCGGGAAGCAGAAGCGGTCGCAGAGGTGGCAATGGCGACCGCCCATCAGCAGCGCCAGAGTCACCCTTCCGGCCTGGGATGGGCCGCCCTGTGCCGGAGCGACATCTATCGGGAGACCGGCCGTCTGGACCCCGCCCTTCCGATGGCTATCCAGGCCTACGACGTATTCCGACGGCAACCCGCCCCGTTTCAGCGCCACAACGAAGGGGCTGCCCTCTATAACCTCGGCCTGCTCTACCACATTCAGAAAGACCTGGCTGCCGCGCTTCAGTGGTACGACGCCGCCAGCCAGATGTTCCGCCAGGCCCAGGAATACTGGCGCATCCACCGTCAAGAGCAGCGGATGTCTCAATGCGCCAGGATGGTGGAACGGATCGCCGCCATAAGCCAATCCATCACAGGGCTGGCGTTCCTTCAATTCCCGGTAACTTCCCTCTCCGTCTGCGCAGCGAACCGTCCCTTCCGCAATGTGGAGCCGGACGGATACCACCTGAACCCACGGATTGAGATCGGGGGAAAACCTTTTCAAGTATTGCCACTCTCCGATGTCCGGCACGCCGTTCTGGAACGTCAGTCTCCGGTCTGCATCGCGCTTCCAATTCCCGACCCCGTCTGTCCGCAGTGGGGAGCACGGAGGGGCGATTACATTCTGGCTCAGCAGCGCATCGCCCCGGACCCCGATGCCCCTTTCTGGATCGCCGTGGGACAGGATCAACTGTACTTCGGCTGGTTTGAACGGCGACCACTGGATGCTCCTCCCGTTTTCCAGAGTTTGCATCCGGCGCGAGTGATCGGAGGGACGGGCGAATTTTCAGGGCACTTCCGCCCGGTGGCATTTCTGAGGCCAATCCGGGATGGTTCATAATTGGTGACACTTTCTGCCAGCGCATTCGTCCCGACGCCGGGATGGATTGCCTCAAGAGTGCCCAAAAGGAGCAACTCCGGACAAATGCCCCCCTCTCCCCCTTTGACAAGGGTAGGTTTTTCGCCACCGACAAGGGAAGGGTGAAAAGCAGATTTTTGCACTGGGCGGCTTCGCCGCCCAGTGCAAAAAATCTATTTCCTTGCCTTATCTCGGGGGCGATGTCGCTCCTTCTCGCCTGACCGTAAACGGTCAGGCTGAGCTCCAGAAGGGCGCTGAAAGCGCCCTTTTCCCCCAGCCCCGCCGGTTTACGGCGGGGCTGGAAAGACCGCGCCAAAAACCTACCCTTGCCACGGGCGAGGGGAGGGGCAAATCCCCCTCACCTGCTGGGAGGATTCCTGAGGCGAGAAGCGTGACAAGGCGATACCAGTTATACTTTTAGCGGATGGTTTTTCAACACAACTGGACTCTGGCGAAATGCTCTTTTTCGCTCCCGGCGGGTGCTCTCGGCGGGTCTGCGACCCGCCGATTGCCGACGCCGGTCACAGACCGGCTTTGAGCAACGAAAATCGTCATAGTCTGTAGGCAGCAGGTAGCAGGCAGCAGACAGCGGGAAGCCTGACGGCTACCGGCTTCCTGCTTCCGGCTTTCTGTCCAGCAGGCCGAAAAACTGGGAAATCATAGCACCCGGAAAATTCGCCAGACTCCAGAACATAAATTAGAATTTGCCATTGTCAATCTATTCAGCCATCCCCACCGGAGGGTGAAATGACCCTGCTTCGCAGGCTGTAAGGGCGACGCATGCGTCGCCCCGCCCGCTGCGCTTCGTGGCTACTCCGAGCAGCCCCGGAGGGGCTTTCGCTTTGAGCCCGACGGTTTAGCGTCGGGCGGAGGCGGCTGAATAGTTCCCCGGGCGCAATGTTCTCGCAGTTTCTCGGCCTGCGATTTTGCTACGGATTTTTTTATCTGTGTAATCCGTACAATCCGTGGCGATACTCATACAGTGACGTCAGGTTGCCTGCGGGATGCTCCCCCCAGACCGCACCCCCACATGCAGGGTGACCGTTCCCATCATCAGAAACCGGTACCGCACCGACTCCAGCCCCACCGCCTCCATCGTCGCCGCCAGCTGCTCCGGGGGCATGAAGGCCTGCACCGAACGGGGCAGGTAACGGTACGCGTCCAGGTGCCCGGTGAGCAGCCCCCCCACCAGCGGCGCGATGCCGCCAAAGTAGAGGTGAAAGAGAGGCCGGAAAATGGGGTGGCGCGGCCAGGTCATCTCCAGGCAGACCACCCGGCCCCCCGGCCGCACCACGCGCGCCTGCTCCGCCAGCGTCCCCCGAACGTCGGTGACGTTGCGGAGCATAAAGGCGTTCACCACCGCGTCAAAGAACCCGTCCGGAAAGGGAAGGCGCAGAGCGTCCCCCTCCGTCCAGTATATCGGCCATCCGTCCGACCGCTCCCGTCCCAGCCGGAGCATCGGCGGGGTAAAGTCCAGCCCCACCACGCGCGCCCCGGGCCAGCGCCGGACCAGCGCCCGTGCCATACCGCCCTCCCCCGTCGCCACATCCAGCGCCCATCCCCCCGGCGCGACGGGGGCCTCCCCGGCGGCGATCCATCGCCACCGCTCCACCTGCCCCAGCGACAGCACCCGGTTGAGCAACTCGTAGCGCCAGGCGATACGGGCAAACAGGTCGCGAGTATAGGCCCGTTTCTCCTCCGGCGAGGCGAAGGTCATCCGACCAGCCCCTGAATCAGATACCCCAGCCCGATCAACAGCCCCGTCAGCAGATGGATGCGGATGGTCAGCGCGTTGGCCGGGGTCAACTCCCGCGGGTGATCGTAGTGGACGCGGGCGATCCGGTACGCCTGCCATGCCAGGGGGGCCGTCAGCAGGCCGACCAGGGCGAAGGGGGTGACGTTATCCAGCAGGATGCCGCCCAGGATGGAAAGGTATGTCAGGAGCAGCAAGGCGCCGTAGACGGTGGCTGCCCGGCGACGGCCCAGCCGCACCACCAGATGGTTCTTCCCCACCGCGGCGTCGGCGCGCATGTCCTGGAACTCGTTGATCCAGAGGACCAGCGCGATGAGGATGCCGACCGGAATCCCAGCGATGACCGGCTCCCAGGCCAGTTGACGGGTCTGGACCACATAGGCGCCCAGAACCATCAGCGGGCCGAAGCAGAGCCCTACTGCCAGTTCTCCCAGGCCTGTCCGCGCCAGCCGGAAGGGGGGCGCGGTGTAAAAGTAACCGCAGAAGACGCCGATAACTCCCAGCCACAGGATCGCCCAACTGCGGGTGAAGGCCAGGAAGAGGCCGATGACCGCGCCCAGGGCGAAGAAACCAATCCCCTGCCAGAGCATCTCCTCGGGCTTGACCAGCCCCATCTGGATGAGACGGCTACCCCCGGTAAAGGGATTGGCGTATTCTACATTGACCTCGTCGGAGCCCCATTTGTGGTCAAAATAGTCGTTGGTCATGTTGGTACCGGCGTTGAGCGCCACCGCACCGATCAGGGTGAGCAGAAAATACCAGAAATGGAACACGCCAGTGCGGGCCCAGGCCAGGAGGGCCCCCACCAGGACAGGGGCCAGATCGGCGGTGAAAAAGGGCGCCCGCAGTTTGACCACCCACAAAGGGGGCATCCTGGGTTGAGAAACATTATCGGCCATAGACTCCTCCTTTACCCATTACGTTTTACGCATTACGTGTCGTCCGCCAAGACATCGTTCCGGATTAGCGGGTCTTTAAAACCGTGAGAACCGCCAGGACATCGTTCCCCAA
>FWPU01010584.1_pt1 | contig 13585 bp, 12 predicted proteins | sample 2228361 | NCBI WGS metagenome assembly FWPU01 (sample SAMEA103939777, study PRJEB20133) | metagenome | reverse complement strand
AGCCCAAAATGGGGATCTGGTGGACCCATGGGACCCTTTGTTCGCTAACGGTCTCAGTAGTCTTCAAGAGGCCCCCTATGACCACGGTGGCCCCATTGGAGACCAGAAGTTCAGTCGTGGCCTTTCGGGTATTCAGGGGGTATGCAAAGCCACCGGCATAGGAGATTATTTCACCCACGTCGGTCTTTTCTGCTTCTACCTTCATGGAGACCCTCCGGTCCGCGGTAATATGGGGAGTAACCTTTAACCGGATAAAGGCGTCCATAAAGGCCACTACTGTTCTCCCTGAGCTATCAACAGTGGTATAAGGGATCTGGGTCCCATGCTTTATTTCTGCCTCCTTATTGTCCAGGGTTACAATCTTGGGATTGGACAGGATCCTGCTCTTTCCCTCCTTTTCTAAAAGGGAAAGCTGGGCCCCCAGGAGGAAGGCCTTGGTTACGGAGCCCCAAGTAAAGCCTATGGCTGGAGCGCCAGCGGCCGGGAAGTTGACTGCGACAGGGACGGGGCCTGTAGCGGCAAGGTCAGGGGCTGTTATAGAGGCACCCCCAAAAGTACCAAATATGTTGAAGCGGTTAGCAAAATCCCCTTCCCCGTGGACCCTGGCCCCTCCACCCCACATGATACCCAGGTCCCTGGTAAAGGTGGTATCTATTTCTACTATTCTGGCCTCAATCTGGACCTGAGGGGTGGGAACGTCGAGCCTCTTTACCAGGGCCTCCATATTTTCTATGTTCTTGGCCAGGTCTTCCACAATCATGGTATTGGTCCTGTCATCCACGGTTATTGTCCCCCTGGGGCTCTTGAGCCTATCCACGTTCTTCACCATGTCGGAAGCCTTAGCGTAGTTAACCGCGATAACCGTCCTTGTTAAGGGTTCCAGTTTTACCTGAGCAGCGGCCTGGGCCTCCCTGGCCCTGGCCTCTTCGGCTTCGGCCTTGGCCTTCTCTGCCCTTTCCGCCTGAAGCTACCCTGATAATATTCCCATCCCTCACATAGCCAAAGTTATTAATCTTGAGGATCACATCCAGGGCCTGTTCCCAGGGGACGTTTATAAGTCGAACCGTAACCTTCCCTTTCACATCCTCTCCGGCCACGATGTTCAGCCCGCTTACCTCGGCTATGATTCGGAGGATATTATCAATTTCAGCGTCCTTGAAGTCCATAGAGAGCCTTCGACCTGGAGGTGCCTCGGCAGGAGGGGCCTCTGGGGCGGGCTTTTCCACTACCTCAATTGGCTTCTTTTCCACTGGTGGGGCCTCCGGGACCTCCGGTTTGGCAATCTCTACCTTTTCAACGGGCTTGGGTGGGGGAGTAATTACATCCAAGGCTATCCCTTTCTCCGTTTGAGCTACTTCGAAGGTGGTCCTCTCTTTGAGGTCAGCCACCACCCGGACTACCTTCTTGGGCTCGGTTTGATACTGCACAGAGCGGATTTTAGCCACCGCCCCGGGAAGCCGACTCACATCCATGCTCTTTCGTGCTTCGGGGGAAATCTGGGCATCAGAGACATCAATCACCAGGCTTGGAGGCTCTGCTATCTCTGCAAGCTTAAAGGTAACCTTCCCCTTGGTAGCTATAAAGACCCTGGACCTGTCTTTGAGGGGCTGAAACTCTATTCTTGTAACCTGGCCCTCCTCCAGGGCTGGTGGCGGAATAGGGGGAGCCTCTGGCTTAGAGGTGACCTCAACCTTCTCGAGCGTGACCGCCTCGGCTACCTTCGGGACCTCAGGCCTTCTCTCGATCTTGGGGGCCTCGCCTATCATCTCCCCCAGAATCACCCTGAGCTGGTTCTTTTGGGCCTCCACCTGGTAGGGGACGGGTGCCCGGAGGTCTACAACAAGGCGGACAACCCTGGTGGGTTTCTCCCTGAATTGGGATGTCCTGACCCTCTTGATAAGCCCCTCTTTATCAGGCACAGCCACCGGGGCCTTTAGGCCATGAGAAGCATCAGGGATATCAATCACCAGTCTGGGGGGGGCAAGGAGGGAGAAGGACTCGTAACTGGGCATGGGTCTATCCGAAGTAACAACCAGGGATGCCCCGGATGGAGTGCTCGCCTCCACAACCACACTGGAAATGATGACCGGCCCTGGGGCAGGCTCTTTAATAGCCTGGATATCGGCTTCCTTTCTGGCCTCGGGTTCCTGCTTCTCGGCTGGTGGCTGGGGCGTAATTTCTGGCGTTGGCTCCTTTTCCGCCACCTTTTCAGGCCCTGGAGCTCCTGGCTCCTCCTTTGCTACAGTCTTTCCGGTTGGCTCAGGGGGAGACTCAGGCACTGAAGAGATACCCAATGTCGAAGGTCCAGGGGTAAGGAGGACCGGAAGCTCCCCTTTGGCCGAAACGGCCGGGCCGGTAGCAGTCTGGGCCGCACATCCAGCACTCCAGATAATACCCAGCACGAGGAGGCCTATTCCACAAAAAATCACCTGTGAAAACCCTCGTGGCATTGCTCATTCCTCCCTCTTGAGTTTCAGCTCTATCTCCTGCAGCCCTGGCTGCGGGAGGGTGGACTTGGTCTTAAATTTTATAAAGACAGAATTAGGAGTAATTCGGGTAACTCTGGCATCTTCGCCAATGGTGTCTCCGGACCGGACTACATATCCTAGCCCTTCAGGGGACTCCACAAGGGCATAGTAGCCTTTGTTCTTCCAAACAATGCCCGCCAATTTGAGGCTACCTACATCGAGAGACTTCAAGCCTGTTTTTGCCTTTGGGCTAGGCTCTTGAGCGACGACAAGGGGTATGAAGGGGTCCCGCCTGCCTTTGGGCTCATATGCATATACAGGGGCCTCTGATGTTGTCTTTTCTAATGACTCCTTAATGGTAGGTGTAGCGGCGGCAGGCCTTGGCGATGGGCGCTGGAACTGAGGAGGAGCGGGGGTCTCCTTCGCACAAGCACCAATAACCATGCCTGATACAAGCATCAGGACCAGTAAGGGCCTCTGAAAATATACCCTCATAAAGGGCAAGTCTGCCCTACTGCTTAGTCTTTTTAACATCGGCCTCCTTCCCCCCTTCAGTAGAAAAGGTAAAGGTTACGGCGTTAAACTCGGCCAGGATAGTAGAACCAACGGGTTTTTTTGAAGTCTGTCCCCGGATCTTTAGGTCAGAAACGTTAACAATGCGCTTCATCTTGCTGATTCTGTCCAGGAAGAGGCCCAAGGAATGATAAGTCCCCTCTACCCTGATCTGAATTGGGAATTCTGAATAGAAATCCCGGGAAACAAGGGTCCCAGGCTTAAACAGGAGGAAGCTAATCCCTGTTTGAGTGCCCAGGGTACTAATCTGGGTGAGGAGACTTGGGACCTCCTTGTCTTCAGGAAGAATGGCCATGGCCTCCTTTAACTGGCCCTGCAAGGAGTTAATTTCCTCCTGGAGACGCTCCAGGTCAGAAGCAATCCTCCTCTTCTCGTTTACTTCCCGTTGGAGGTTTTCCAGGTCCCTTGTCAGGCGGGCCCTCTCCCCATTAAGGGGCTTCCATAGGTAATAAAAGTATCCAGAAATCAGGCCCACCGAGAGAAGCCCCACTAGAATATAGAGCTGCCTTTTGGGAATATTAGCAAAATAGGCCTTTATGTCCATAGGTCTCTCTTAAAGGATTTAGCCCCAAATAATGCATGAATGTAGGGGTTCAATTTATTGAACCCGATGAATATTGGGCTTGATGAATCAAGCCCCTACTACACCAAACAGGTACAACTAAGTTGTTAATATAGCAATAATTTGGATGTTCACGCATATTTTGGGATTAAATATTTGGTTTTACTTAGCTCGCCATGACCGTCCGCCCTTGGGCCCATTTCCTGAGGGCGGCGATTGCCTCTTTCCTGGTCACCGAGAGGGGTCTGGTGGCCTTGATCTCCTCGACAATAAGACCAGTGGTGAGATTGGTGCCTTTGGAGAAGGCTGTGTAAAGGGCGGAGACGATGGCATGTTCTATCTCGGCCCCGCTGAACCCCTCAGAAGCCTCAGTCAGGGCGTCGAGGTCGAGGGCCGAAGGGTCCCTTTTCCGCTTCTTTAGATGAACGGCGAAGATTTCCTTCCGTTCTTCCTTATTGGGGAGATCAATGAAGAAGATCTCGTCGAAGCGCCCCTTCCGCATAAGTTCTGGAGGCAGCTTCGAAAGGTCATTGCATGTGGCGACAACGAAAACGGGGGCCTTTCGGTCCTGAAGCCAGCTTAAGAGCCGCCCGAAGATTCTCCGTGAAAGTCCAGCATCCGCCTCTCCACTCCCAACATACGTAAACCCTTTCTCGATCTCATCAACCATAAGCACACAGGGGGCCATCCGCTCGGCCATCTTGAGGGCCCTCTCCAGGTTCTTCTCGGACTCCCCGATGTATTTGTCGTAGAGCCGACCCGGCTCCATCCCCAAAAAAGGGAGATTCCAGTCCCTGGCCACAGCCTTTGCGGCCATGCTCTTGCCGCAGCCCTGGACCCCGAGGAGGAGGATCCCCTTCGGCGGCTGGATGCCGAACTGCTCTGCCTCAGGGGCGAAGGCCTTCTTTCGCTTCTCCAGCCATTGTTTGAGGTCTTGAAGACCCCCGATCTGCGCCATGCCCTCCTCGGAGGGACAGTACTCTAAGACCCCATCCTTTTCTAAAAGCTCCTTCTTTATCTCGATGATCAGGTCCAGGTCTTTTCGCGTTAAAGCCAGGTCGTGGAGGACGGCCCTGGCCAGGGCCCTCTCCGCCTCGAAGAGGGTGAGCCCCTTCATGCCTTTTACCAGCCGAGCGAACTCCTCTGATGAAAGCTCCACTTTAATCTTGTGCTGACGGGAGAGGTCCCTGATCACTTTCCTGGCGAGAAGCCCCAGTTCCTCCTGAGTGGGAGGGTCCAGCTTGAAGAAGGCTGCGAGCTTCTCCAGCTCAGGAGGGAGGTCTATGTGGGGAGCAGAGAGCACGATGGCCCTTCGGTCCCTGGCGAAGGAGCAGGAGAGGTCCCGGAGCTTCCGGACCACCTCCGCTTCCTGTAAGTATCGGTGGAGGTCTTTGAAGAGGTAGATTCCTTCGTTCTTGATAGCGGCCAGGTTGTTCAGGGCCTTGATAGGGTGCTGCGTGTCGTAGATCGGGTTGTCTATGCCGATGCGCTTCAGCCCTTCAGTGACTGTCCACACAAAGAGGGGGATGCCTAGCCTGGTCGCGATCTGTTGGAGGGCCTCCTCAATGCGCTCCTCTTCGTAGGTTTCGACAGCGATAATGGGGTAGCGGGAGTTGATGAGGAGTTCGAGGTCCTTTATAATATCCATGGAATTCCCTCCCTGATAGAGTCTGGGCACAAAAATTGCAAAAATTATACCAGGAATTCTCCTCATCCCTTCCTTCTCCCGGGTACCCTCTGGGTGGGGGAGAAGGGGAGGATGAGGGGGAAGCCTTTTCTACGATGGCGAGAAAAATTTCGGGTAAACTTTTGCCGGGAAGGGGTGAGTCAAATGGATTGTCCCAGGTGTCTAACTAAATTGGATGAAATCTACACAGCCGAGGGGACTGTGGTGGATTTCTGTCAAGGCTGCAAAGGGACCTGGTATGATAGGGGCGAATTGCTCTTCTTTTCCAAGCGTCCCGACCGGCTCAAACCCCTCCTTGAGGGGCCGCTCTTTTCCCCTAAGGCTTCAGGACTCCGCTGCACCCGCTGTCAAACTATTACGGAGAAGGGGGGTTTGGGATTGTCTGACCTCCTTGTGGACCGCTGCCCGAACTGCAAGGGCCTGTGGCTAGACGCCGGGGAGAGGGCAAGGCTGGACGATGTCGCCTCCACGAAGTTGACCGCCTCCCTGGGCCGTTCCGCCCGGTTTTCCACCAGGTCGGCGACGTATGTTGACATCGACGGCCCCCCGCCCGTCCTGCCCCCTTTGCCCCGACTTCCTAACCTGGCCCTCCGATCCACAGCGGTCCTCCTGTCCCTCTACGGGATGGTCTTCCTCGTCCTCCTTTTAGCAGTGGAGGCCTTCGGGGCAGGGCTTGATGTGGCTGTCTTTTCGGCCATTGCCATAATCTTCTTCCAGTACCTCATTGGTCCCTTTGTGATGGACCTGTTCCTCCGTTACCTCCGCTCCACCCGGTGGGTCTCGAAGGAAGACCTCCCCTCCCATCTCCAGGAGTTCATCCAGAAAGTGTGTGGTGTTAAAGAAATCCCTTTCCCCAAAGTGGGGATCATCCAGGACGGAAATCCCAACGCCTTCACCTACGGCCATTATCCTGGAAATGCCCGCCTGATCCTCACCTCCGGCATTATTGATATCCTGGATCAGGACGAGCTTCAGGCCGTCGTAGGGCACGAGATGGGCCACATCCTTCACTGGGATATCCTCATAATGACCGTGGCCTCCCTGGCCCCCATCCTTCTCTATTACCTCTACAGGGTCCTTATCAGGACGAAATCGAACAGGAGGGGTAATCCCCTTCCCCTGATTGCCCTTCTCTGCTATGTCTTCTACCTGATCTCCCAGTACCTTGTCCTCTTCCTCTCGAGGGCCAGGGAATACTACGCTGACCGGTTTTCGGGCCGGGTTACCCGGAACCCTAATACCCTGACCAGGGCCCTGGTGAAGATTGCCTATGGTCTGGCGGCTGCGAGGCAGGAGGAGGCGGAGGAGAAGGAGCGTTCCCCATTGAGGGCCGTCAGGGCCCTCGGGATCTTCGATCCCCAGGCTGCCCTCTACCTGGCTGCTGCGGGAGGGGGGAGAGGCAACAAGCAGGAAGACCTCATAGGGGCCATGCAGTGGGACCTCTGGAACCCCTGGGCTGGCCTCTACGAGTTTTCCTCCACGCATCCTTTGCCTGCCAAGCGGATCAAGGCCCTGGGGGACCTCTCCTGGCATTACAAGGAGAGACCTTTGGTGAACTTCAGCTTTAAGAGGCCGGAAAGTTACTGGGACGAGTTCTTTGTGGACCTTCTCATCATGAGTCTTCCTGCTCTCCTTCCTCTTTTCGTCCTGGCCTTCCTCGGTCCAAAGGTGTGGGTGGACACCTCCTGGGTCTGGAGGACCATGGGCTCTGTAATCGCCGCATTCGGGGTCGGTTCCCTGGTCCGGACCTTATTCGCCTATCCAGGCGGTCTATTCCCAGAAGCCTCCGTTGCATCCCTCCTAAAGAGGGTGAAAGTCTCCGCCGTCAGAGCCATTCCCGTCGCTTTAAAGGGGAAGGTCATCGGGCGGGGAATCCCCGGCCTGGTCTACTCGGAGGACCTGGTCTTACAGGACGAGACTGGCTTCATCTTCCTCGATTACCGACAACCTTTTAGGATTATCGAGCTCCTTTTCGGACTCTTCAGGACCCCTGGGATCATCGGAAAGGAAGTGGTCGTCGAGGGGTGGTATCGGAGGGCGCCTGTCCCCTATTTGGAGATGAAAAGCCTCTCCTACGACAGGGTATTTCATCGCTGCTATGTTTACCCGGCGAAGCTTGTCCTTTCCATCTTCGTGCTGGCTCTCGGCATCGGTTTTATGCTTTCTATATAAAATCATGATCCCCGATACCCATGTTTTTTACGTAGGGGCTTGATTTATCAAGCCCGTTTCCATTTTATGATCGGTTTCAATGAATTGATCCCCTACATTTCTACATTTCCGCCGGTGTAAAGCCGGCGGTATCAAATATTGTAATAGATACCCACGATTTTATATCGTGGGAGTATCATATGCGTCAGCTAGGGACCCCTGATTTTATATCAGGGGTATCCTCCGGTATAAGACCGTATTAGTTGCCAATTTATTGGACTGAAAAACGGGAAAGACAAGTAGGGATTCAGACTTGTTTGAGTTAATTGCATCTGATATATGTTTCTTAAATTTTTTCCTTAAAGGATTCAGAAATGGAAGGTAAAGCCTCCGGAATTAAAATCCTTCTCGTTAAGCTTGCCATTGCCCTTTCCGTCTTTGGATTGATTCTCCTCCTGAATGAGCCGGAAGGGCTTTCCCTGGAAGGGAAGAAGGTCCTGGCCGTCGTAGCATTGGCCGTCATCCTCTGGATAAGCGAGGCCATGCCCTTAGCTGTTAGCTCCCTCCTTGTTCTGTTCATCCTTGCAATAAGCCGGGCAACCCCATCGGTATCCGCTGCCTTCAGCGGCTTTACCTCGCCGGTGGTATATTTCCTTGTGGGAATACTGACCATGGGAGCGGCAGTAGTCAAGTCTGGTCTGGCAGAAAGGGCCGCATGGTTTTTATTGAGAAAATCCCAGGGAAACCCCCTCCGCCTGTATTTCAATCTCTTCCTGAGCCTCCCGCCCCTTGCCCTGGCCCTTCCCTCGGCCATAACCAGGAATGCAGTCCTGATTCCCACATATGAACAGGTCTTCCGGACCATGGGAATAAACAAGGGTCATCCCTTGAGCAGGGCTATCATGCTCTCCCTCGGGATTCTCCATCCCCTGGTTTCTTCTGCTTTCCTTACAGGGGGAATGGCCCCAATGACCACCGCTACCCTCCTCGGGGGCTTTTCCTGGCTCTGGTGGTTTGCCTTGATGAGTGTCCCCTATTACAGCCTCCTGTTCCTGGGTGGCCTCCTGATTTATATCCTAAACAGGCCTGAGGCAGAGAACCTCCCTGAAGGGGTAGACCCGGACCCACCACCAGGGTTTTCCCGGGATGAAATAAAAGTCCTTTTTATTATAGGATTCACCTCTCTCCTATGGTTGACCGACTTTCTCCACGGATTTAATCCTGCCATTCCAGCCCTATTGGCCGCGGCCCTCCTCCTCACTCCTGGAATAGGTGTTTTGAGCTGGGAGGAATTCGAGCGCTCCATGTCCTGGTCTATATTTTTAGTGCTTGGGACCTCCCTTTCCCTGGCCCATGCCCTGAGCGCCAGTGGGGCTGCCTCCTGGTCCGCTAAGGAGCTAATGGTGGCATTGGGCCCTTTCTCTCCCTATCCATTGGCCATTGTGGCAATTATTATCTTCATTGTTGCCGTTGTCCATTTGGGGATTACCAGCTTTGCCGCATGCCTTTCCCTTATGATACCTATGGTCTATAGCTTTGCCATCAAGGCTGGACTCAACCCAATCGCCTGTGGCCTTATAGTAGGGATAGCCGTAGACTCTACGGTTTTCTACCCCGCCCAAACCGCTACCGCTATCCTTGCATATGATGCAGGCCATTTCAGCGCTAAAGACGTGCTCATGGTAGGCCTGTTCCTGTTCCTTCTCACAATCCTGGTGGTGGTCTTCATAGCCCTTCCTTATTGGCAACTTTTGGGGATGCCCCTGGTCTCGGCGAGATAGTGGTCAGTGTCTATTTTTTCATGACCTACCTTTTCCTTGACAGGCCTGAAGGCAGGTGGTAATAATCTCCAGAGCTTCCCCCTTTTTAGGGATAATGGATTTAGGGATTAGGGATTTAAAGGGAGGTGAGGAAATGGCTTTAGAGAAAGGACTTATCGGTGAAGTAGAGCATGGGGTTACCCCTGATACCACGGCTACTAATTACGCAAATCCAGGGGTGGAGGTCCTCGCCACTCCTGTAGTTGTAGCCTGGATTGAGGAGGCGGCAATGAAGGCCACCCAGGGGCATTTAGAAAAAGGGCAGACCACGGTAGGGACGGTGGTCAACATAAAGCACATGGCAGCGACGCCCCTGGGGATGAAGGTCAAGGCCCGGGCCCATATTAAAGAGGTGGATGGGCGGCGCCTTCTCTTTAGCGTAGAGGCCTTTGACGAGGTAGAGAAGATTGCCGAAGGCGAGCATGAACGCTTCATAATTTCCCTGGAGCGCTTTATGGGCAGGGTTCAAGAGAAGGAGAAAAAGCATAAGGGGGCATCATGAAGGAAGTATTGAGTATTAAGCAAGTCCTTTCCAGCACCGAGGTAGTAGAGGAGAAAGAGGGGAGGATTAAGGCCGGGGAGCGGATAAAGGTGGTCTTCGGCCTGGAGGAGCTCTTTACGCAGAGGGCAAAGATAGCCGAGGAGATAAGGAAGGGGAAGAGGCTACCCATTACATACTTCACGGTTCACAGTTGACGGTTGAGAGTAGTTTTCCCATGCGTATTGCCATTGTCGGTGCCGGTGCCATAGGTTCCTTGTTTGGTGGCCTTCTCCATGAAGCAGGGTTCGAGGTATCCCTTATTGGTCGCTGGCGCGAGCACATCGAGAGGATTCAGACTCAAGGCCTCTCCATCCTCCAGGGAGAGAAAGAGAGGACTATTAATGTAAAGGCCTATACCTCCCCTAAAGGGATAGGGACGGTAGACCTGGTCATCCTCCTGGTTAAGGCCTATAGCACAGAAGAGGCCGTTTCCCAGTCTCTACCCCTTTTTGGAAGGGACACATTTATCCTGAGCCTCCAGAATGGCCTGGGAAATAAAGAGGGGATATGTCGGCATGTGCCGCCGGGTAGGGTGCTCCTCGGGGTGACCAATCAGGGGGCATATGTGGTAGAGCCTGGGGTGGTGTGCCATGCAGGGTTGGGGGACACCCTTTTAGGGGCGCTGGAGCCCTCATCTAAGGAAAGGGCTGAGGATGTGGGAACGGCCTTTAATTCCGCAGGGCTCAAGTCCCGCATCGTTTCTGATTTAGAAGGGACTATATGGGGTAAGCTCCTTATAAACGTGGGAATTAACCCCCTTGGGGCCTTAACCGGTCGGAGGAACGGGGAGCTCTTAGAAGTCCCTGAGCTATGCCACCTTATGAAAATTGCTGTGGCCGAGGCAGCCGAGGTGGCCCGGAAGAAAGGAGTCAACCTTCCCTACCCTGACCCTTTTGAGCAGGTGAAGGAAGCAGCCAGGGCCAGTGCTTCGAACAAATGTTCTATGCTCCAGGACCTGGAAAGGGGAAAGAGGACAGAGGTCCAGGCCATAAATGGGGCGGTAGCGGCCATGGCAAAAGAGCTGGGGATAGCAGCCCCTGTATATGAGGCCTTAACAGCCCTGGTAAAGGCCAGGGAGGGATACCATGTTGAGGGATAGGGTATTAAAAGGGCTGGAGAAGATTATAGGCCGGGAGAGGGTCAAAACCGAGCCCGCGGACCTGGTAAGTTATTCTTACGATGCTTATTTAAAGGAATGCCTTCCCGGGGCTGTTGTCTTCCCCCATAATACCGGGGAGGTCCGGCGCATCCTTACCCTGGCTGATGAAGAAGGCTTTTCCGTAACCCCACGAGGGGCGGGCACTAATATCAGCGGGGGTTCTATCCCCAGGGAGGATGGGATTGTCCTGTGCCTCACCCAAATGGACCGCATCCTGGAGATTGATAAGAGAAATAGGCTGGCAGTAGCTGAGCCAGGGGTTGTCAATGCCAGCCTCCAGAGGGCGGTAGAGGCAGAAGGCCTCTTTTATCCCCCAGACCCTGCCAGCATGAATGTCTCTACCCTTGGGGGTAACGTGGCGGAGAATGCAGGGGGGCCGAGGGGGGTAAAATACGGCGTTACCCGGGACTACCTCCTGGGCCTGGAGGTGGTCCTTTCCGGGGGAAAGGTGATGCATACAGGGGGTCGGACCGTTAAGAACGTGACAGGCTATAACCTTACCCAGCTCATATGCGGTTCCGAAGGGACCCTGGGCGTGATTTCCCAGGTCACCGTCCGTCTCCTCCCTAAGCCCGAGACCAAGAAGACCTCCAGGCCATCTATCCTAAACTGGAGGACGCTGGCGAAACGGTAGCCCGGATTATAGGGGCAGGGATAGTCCCCGTCACATTAGAACTGATGGACCAGGTGATAATTCGGGTAGTGGATGACTTTCTCCATGTGGGCCTCCCCAGGGATGTGGAGGCCATCCTCCTCATTGAGGTGGATGGGGCCCCTCAAGAGGTAGAAAGACAGGCCACTAAGATTGCTGATTTTTGCTGTAGCCATGGGGCCAGGGATATAAAGGTAGCGGAAACCGAAGAGGACGCCAATCGCCTATGGATGGCCCGCCGCTCTGCTTTTGGGGCCCTTGCTCGATTAAGGCCAAACTGCATTATAGAAGACGTTACAGTCCCTGTGGCCAACCTTCCCGCCATGATCCGGAGGATTGTAGATATATCCAATAAATATTATGTTACCATAGGGGTCCTGGCCCATGCCGGGGACGGTAACCTTCATCCGGCAATCCTCTGCGATGTGAGGGACCAAGAAGAAATGGCCAGGGTAGAAAAGGCCAATAGGGAGATTTTCCTTGCTGCCCTGGAGTTCGGGGGAACCCTTTCCGGTGAACACGGGATCGGTCTGGCTAAGGCCGATTTCTTACCCCTTGCCCTTGACGAGCCCTCCATTGAAATGATCAAAGCCATCAAGCGGACCTTTGACCCAAAAGGGATTCTGAATCCCCAGAGCTTTATCCCCAGGTCCGGGTATTTTTAAATTGCTTACACCAGCAATAAAGGAGAAAGTTTACCACTGCATCAAGTGTGGTCTCTGCCTGGCGAGCTGCCCGGTCTATGCAGAGCTCCGGGAAGAGGCAGTTGCCCCCAGGGGTCATGTCCAGCATCTCCGGGCATTCCTGGAAGGTCGCCTCGAGCTCTCCCCCTATCTTCGAGAAGCAACGTCCCTCTGCCTCCTATGCCAGGGCTGCACTGCCCTTTGCCCTAGCGGCCTTGCCCTGGGGGAGCTCTTTGCTGGGTTCCGCTCGGAAATGGTGAAGCGTTTTGGCCTTTCCCCAAGGAAGAGGCTCCTTTTCCAAATGCTCCATTTCCTCCACCACTTGCCGGACTGGGCTCGCTCTTTCCAGGGTTTCTTTCACGGCCTTTTACCGGTTAACATTAAATTAAGGAGGATTTCCCTTGCCACCCTTCCCCCTCTGGCAAAGGCCTCTCTAACCCGCTGCTATCCTGAGCGGACTTCGTCGAATGGGGCCAGGGAGAGGGTGGTTTACTATCCTGGATGCCTCGATGACCATATATACCCGGAAACAGGGGAGGCCCTTATTGAGTCCTCCGCTTGCTCAAAATTGAGGTGGTCCTTCCCAGGGGTATGGAGTGTTGTGGAATTCCTATGTATACCTCAGGGGGCCTGAAAGAGGCCCTGGAGAAGGCTGACCATAACCTCCCTATCCTGGCAAGCTTTGATGCCAGTGCCATCCTCACCACCTGCTCCTCATGCGGCTTAATGCTGAAGCAAGAGTATGCCCAGCTTTACCAGGAGATGGGGAGGGACCCGGCTATGGCTGAGAATGTTGGGGCTAAGGTTAAGGACATCGCTGAGTATATAATGGAGATAGCCGATTTGGATGGGTGTCTCCGACCCCTGAATCTCCGGGTCACTTATCACGACCCCTGTCACCTGGCCAAAGGCCTTGGGGTAAGGAGGGAACCCAGGGCCCTGCTCAGACGAATCCCGGGTCTTGAGTTTCGAGAGATGTCCGATGCTGATGCCTGTTGTGGCTCAGGGGGCTCCTTTATGTTTGATCACCCTGCCCTTGCCGATAAGATGGCATCAAAGAAGGTTCAAAACATCCTTTTCACCGGGGCGGAGGTAGTAGCCACTGGATGCCCTGCTTGCCGAATGCAGCTTGCCTCTAAAATGAGAAGGCTTGGGGCAAAGATAGAAGTAGTCCATACCATTCAGCTTCTGAAGTGGGCTTTGAGGGACCATAATCCGTAATAAAAAATAGGCACCTCCTCAAAAATGGCTTGAAATAAGGATTATTTCAAGCCATAATTGAATAACCC
>FWPU01010583.1_pt1 | contig 13588 bp, 9 predicted proteins | sample 2228361 | NCBI WGS metagenome assembly FWPU01 (sample SAMEA103939777, study PRJEB20133) | metagenome | reverse complement strand
TAAAATTGAAATTTTTCATTGTTTTTGTTTTTTAATGTTTAAATTTCAAATTTAGAAATGTTCAACTTTACACACTTTTTGGGATAGTATCTTTTTAGCTTTTAATCGTTGGTATTATGCAATGCTTTGGGGAGTTATGATTGCTGTGCATACTTTCTTTACATTTGCATCGGCTAATATCATATTCTTTTCGTTTGTGCTAATTTTAGCAATGTATTATTTTAAGCATATTTCTATTTCAGTATTGATAAAAATTTCTGCTTCGGGCATTTTGACCTTTTGGGGGCTTTATGGATTGATATATCTTGCTTTTGATTTTAATATCATAGAATGTTTTTTCAACGGATTGCAAAACAATCAACATCAAATGACCGGCAATCCGTTTGACGATATTTTCCGCTATTTGTTGAGAAGCACCGGCAACTTGACAAGTTATATTCTCTCTACAGGTTTGGTGTCGGCGCCATTTTTTATTGCCCTGCCCTTTTTTAAAATAATTGATTCTTCGCCATTGGTAAGATCGTTCAATCTGGCTACTTTTTCTACTCTTTTGGTGTTGAGTTTTTCGGGCTTGTACTTCATGGAGACAGAGAGAATATGGATTATGTTTACACCGATGATATCTATAATTGCCGCATATTCCGTTGAGAAATGCCGGCCTGAAAAAGTTGATTTGCTAATGTTTTTTATCCTTCAAATTGCAACATATCTCGTACTTGAATACTATCTGGATTTTTGTGGAGGATGTTTTGAATACCATTGATTGTTATGTAGTTTGAGTTGACGAACCTGATAAATGGATTTTTTCAAGATTTTTGAAATGGGTGTAAATTTCAATAAAAATAAAATTTAACGCTGCTTTTAGTAGTTACTTATAATTTTCAAAAGAAAAATAGGGCTAATTGCAAAGTATTGTTTTTTTTTGCCAAAATTTTTAGAGAAAAATGAACAAGCATATTTTTAAAATTCTGGCAGTATTCTTTGCAGTAGTAGTTGTTGCTTGTCAAAATGTAAAAGAGGAAGCCGGAACAGTAGAAAAAAATGGAGAGGACACATTGAAAAATCTACGACAAGAAAACCAAATAACCGATCAAGTCCATTATCCCGAAGAAAAACATTTGAAAAATATCAAACAACTGACATTTGGCGGTGATAATGCAGAAGCATATTTCAGTTTTGACGGTAAAAAAATTGTGTTTCAATCCACATTTCCTGCTTGGAATGCCCATTGTGATCAGATATTTTATCAAGAATTGGCTACGTCCAGAATGGAAGAGATACCGCCTGTAAGAATCAGTACAGGTGACGGACGAACTACATGTGCCTATTTTTTGCCCGGAGATACATTGATCTTGTATGCCTCTACTCACCATTATCAAAAGCAATGTCCGGAGGTTCCGCCAAGATTGGTAGATGGTTCTTATGTGTGGCCGGTATATAAGGAGTACGATATTTTTGTGGCAGATTTGAAAGGAAATATTGTAAAACAACTGACCAACACAGAGGGATATGATGCTGAAGCAACCGTTTCGCCCAAAGGGGATAAAATTGTTTTTACTTCAATGCGTTCGGGAGACCTGGACCTTTGGGTAATGGATCTTGATGGAAAAAACTTGAAGCAACTCACACATGAACTTGGATACGACGGAGGTGCATTTTTCTCTCCGGATGGTGAGTGGATAGTGTTTAGGGCATCAAGACCAAAAGCACCTGAAGAGATAAAAAAATATAAAGAACTTTTGTCAAAAGGACTTGTTTCGCCTACAGAAATGGAATTGTTTATATGCCGTGCCGACGGCAGTGAAATGAAACAAATCACCCATTTGGGAAAGGCCAATTGGGCACCATTTTTTCACCCATCCGGAAAGAAAATTGTTTTTTCGTCAAATCATCATTCTGACAAAGGGTTCCCTTTCAATTTATTTATGGTAAACTTAGATGGTACAGGTTTAGAACAAATCACATTTGACAAAACATTTGATTCTTTTCCAATGTTTTCTCCTGACGGCAAAAAATTTATATGGGCATCAAACAGAAACAACGGAGGAACAAGAAGTACGAACATCTTCATAGCCGATTGGGTCGATTAGTATAAAAGACGAGCGAACTGTAGATTTATTTCGAACCTTTCGGTTAATACAATTCCTTGAAATACTAATGTCATAAATGATTAAGCAAATATTTTTTGAGAAATAAAATGAATATTATACTTTTGCACGCCTGAAAAAAATTAAAATTTAAATATATGGAAAATTTGATGTATTTGTTGCCTTTATTTGGAGCAATTGGTATTCTTTACATGATTTACCTGGCACGATGGGTATTGAGACAACCGGCCGGAAATGAAAAAATGCAAGAAATTGCCGGATATATCAAAGAAGGTGCTATGGCATTTTTAAATGCCGAATACAGGATTTTAATGATATTTGTGGTAATTGCCGGTTTGGGGCTTGGGTTGTTGTCATCCGTTGTAGCCACCACACATTGGTTTATTGTCATTGCATTTGTCATTGGTGCATTCTTTTCTGCTCTTGCCGGAAACATTGGCATGCGAATAGCCACTTCTGCCAATGTGAGAACTACTGAAGCCGCAAAAAGTTCCTTATCCAAAGCATTTAAAGTATCGTTTTCCGGAGGAACGGTGATGGGACTTGGAGTGGCAGGTACTGCAGTGTTTGGATTAAGTTTACTGTTTGCCATTTTGGCTACTATTTTTTTAAAAGGAGAACAAGATTTTTATACTGAAATGACCATCGTGCTTGAAACTTTGGCCGGATTTTCATTAGGGGCCGAATCAATCGCTTTATTTGCCCGTGTGGGAGGTGGAATTTATACCAAAGCTGCCGATGTAGGGGCCGACCTTGTGGGAAAAGTAGAAGCAGGTATTCCGGAAGATGATCCGCGCAATCCGGCTACCATTGCAGACAATGTAGGGGACAATGTGGGCGATGTTGCCGGTATGGGGGCCGACTTGTTTGGTTCGTATGTGGCAACAGTGTTGGCGGCTATGGTTTTGGGAAATTATATCATCAAAGATATTCGGGAAATTACCGGTACTTATAGCGATGCTTTCGGAAACATGGGACCCATTTTGTTGCCTGTGTTGATAGCCGGTATAGGTTTGATTTTTTCGATTGTCGGAACATTCTTGGTTAAGATAAATGATGATCAGGCAAAAGAAGATGCCGTTCAAGGGGCTTTAAACAGAGGAAACTGGACGGCCATCTTTTTAACAGCCGTTGCATCGTTATTTGTGATTCGTTGGATGTTGCCCGAAACTTTTCCCATCAAATTGTTTGGCGAAGGTGTTGTTGAAATTTCTGCCATGAGAGTTTATTACGCCGTATTGGTTGGATTATTGGTAGGAGGGTTGATTTCTTATTTTACGGAATTTTATACGGGTTTAGGAAAAAAACCGGTGATTGAGATTGTGAAAAAATCTTCTACCGGAGCTGCCACCAATATAATTGCCGGGTTGGCAACAGGAATGTTATCTACATTCGCGCCGGTTATTTTATTTGCCGGAGCCATTTGGGGCGCCTATACCTTGGCCGGTTTTTATGGTGTTGCTATTGCTGCAGCAGCCATGATGGCTACCACGGCCATGCAATTAGCCATTGATGCATTTGGACCTATTGCCGATAATGCCGGCGGTATTGCCGAAATGAGTGAATTGCCAAAAGAAGTCAGAACCAAAACTGATATCCTGGATTCGGTCGGAAATACAACCGCTGCCATAGGAAAAGGTTTTGCCATTGCTTCGGCTGCTTTAACCGCCCTGGCTTTATTTGCCGCATATGTTACCTTTACCGGGATAGACGGAATTAATATTTTCAAAGCAAAAGTGTTGGCTGCATTATTTATTGGAGCCATGGTGCCGGTGGTGTTTTCTGCCCTTGCCATGAATTCTGTTGGTAAAGCAGCAATGGATATGGTAAAAGAAGTTCGTCGCCAGTTCCGTGAAATTGCCGGTATTATGGAAGGTAAAGCCAAGCCCGAGTACGGTAAATGTGTTGAAATTTCGACCAAAGCTGCGCTTAGAGAGATGATGCTGCCGGGAAGCATGGCCATTATCATGCCTATAATCATCGGATTTACTATGGGGGCTGAAGCTTTGGGAAGTTATATGGCAGGAGTGACGGTATCCGGTGTTTTGTGGGCAATTTTCCAAAACAATGCCGGTGGCGCATGGGATAATGCTAAAAAATCATTTGAAGCGGGTGTTGAAATAGATGGCGAAGTTTATTACAAAGGATCAGATCCGCATAAAGCTGCGGTGGTGGGAGATACAGTGGGCGATCCATTTAAAGACACATCGGGACCCTCTATGAATATCCTGATTAAATTAACATGCTTAGTAGGCCTTGTCATCGCTCCAATCCTGGGTGGACATACACACAAAAAAGTGGAAAAAATCGAGGAAATCAAAGAAATAATTATTGAAGAAGAACCGGTTTCAATCCACATTCAACCCAATGGCCAGAAAAATTCATGATCATAAATTATATTTTAATTAAATTTGTCAACGCTGTATTGATTACAATACAGCGTTTTTTTTAAAATTAAAGCAGGATGAAATATTACGAAAATATTCTACAGACCATCGGAAATACGCCTTTGGTTAAAATCAATAAGATTACCAAAGATTTACCTTGTCTGGTTTTGGCTAAAGTCGAAACATTCAATCCGGGAAACTCCATAAAAGACCGCATGGCATTGAAAATGATCGAAGATGCTGAAAAAAGTGGAAAATTAAAACCCGGAGGAGTAATTATAGAGGGCACAAGTGGAAATACAGGAATGGGACTTGCCATTGCTGCAGCGATAAAAGGTTATAAATGTATATTTACTACAACTGACAAACAATCAAAAGAAAAAATTGATGCACTCAAAGCACTTGGTGCCGAAGTGATAGTGTGTCCCACGGATGTAGATCCGGAGGACCCAAGGTCGTATTATTCGGTTTCGTCTCGGCTGGAAAAAGAGATTCCTAATGCATGGAAGGCCAATCAATATGATAATCCAAGTAATGCACAAGCCCATTATGAATCGACCGGACCGGAAATTTGGGAACAAACCGATGGAAAAATTACTCATTTGGTTGTAGGTGTTGGAACAGGAGGAACAATTACCGGTACGGGAAGATTTCTCAAAGAAAAAAATCCGTCTATACAAGTGTTAGGTATTGATACATACGGTTCTGTTTTTAAAAAATATCACGAAACCGGAATTTTTGATAAAAATGAAATTTATCCATACATAACAGAAGGTATAGGCGAAGATTTTTTACCAAAAAATGTTGATTTTGGCATAATAGATCATTTTGAGAAAGTGACAGACAAGGATGCCGCGATTATGACCCGGAGAATAGCCCGTGAAGAAGGGATTTTTGTGGGAAACTCGGCCGGTGCGGCCATGGCCGGCCTCCTTCAGATGAAAGACAGGTTTAAACCGGGTGATGTGGTGGTGGTTATTTTCCACGATCATGGTTCACGTTATTTGGGAAAAATGTTTAATGATGATTGGATGCGGGAAAGGGGATTTCTGGAGGAAGAAAAACCTAAAGCCATAGAAATAGTCAACAAACATAAACATTTGCCACTTATCACCGTTGATGAAAATGCAACGATGAATGATGCTGTGGAAAAATTTGTCAGATTTAACATTTCTCAATTGCCGGTGGTCAATCAAGGGAAGATTGTGGGATCTTTGAGCGATAATTTTGTATACAACCTTTTGATCAAAAACCCCGATATACGCTCTGCAAGAGTGGGAGATTTTATGCAACCTCCATTTCCTATTGTCGACAAAGATACCAGGCTCGATCAAATCATCTCTAAGATCAATAAGGATAATAGAGCAGTGTTGGTGAAAATAAATGAAAATGAATACCACATTATCACTCTGCATGATTTGATTGAGAGATGTTGGTAGTAATTATGGACGTTGGCTAAATATTATCTTGCATAATGCATACCATTTCGATGAAAAATCTCCTGTTACGTAAAATATTGTTTTTGTTATGTGCCATTTTGATGGTGACTTCATCAAATGGACAAAAAATCGGATTGGTGTTGAGTGGGGGAGGGGCAAGTGCCACAGCGCACATTGGAGTGATCAAAGCATTGGAAGAAAACAACATTCCCATTCATTATATTACCGGCACTTCTATGGGTGCGTTGATTGGCGCTATGTATGCTGCAGGGTATTCCCCTGAGGAAATGGAAAGGTTGTTTACAACCGATAGTTTTTATTATTGGGCAACTGGTAAGGCAGAAGAATTGTATTCGTATTTTTTTTACAAAAACGACGATGATGCGTCCATAGTTACATTGAAAATTTCACCGGATTCAAATTTTCAAACTAGTCTGCCAACAAGTTTAATCAATTCATTCCCTATTGATTTTGCCTTAATGAAGTTTCTGGCTCCGGCTATTGCTGCAGCAGGATATAATTTTGACAGTTTGATGATTCCCTTCAGGTGTGTTGCGGCTGATATTGTTGCCAAGAAACCCATAATTTTTAGAAAAGGGTATTTGCCTACAGCCGTCAGAGCCTCCATGACATATCCTTTTTATTTGAGACCACTTAAAGTGAATGATATGTTGCTTTATGACGGAGGCATATATAACAACTTTCCTGCAGACGTGATGTATAAAGATTTTCTGCCTGATTTTATTATCGGAAGTAATGTTTCATATAACTTTCCCGATCCGGATGAAGATAATATTGTTTCTCAAATTCGCAGTATGCTGGTGTCGAAAACTGATTATTCCATTCAATGCCAAATGGGATATATTATTGAACCAAACACTGATCCTTACGGAACTTTTGATTTTGACAAAATACCGGAATTGATACAAAGAGGTTACCAAGCCGCCATACAATCTATTGATTCGTTGAAAAGATGCTTGTATATGGAAGACCTGGTGTTTGATACACCGCAAAAAAGAGCTGCATTCAGAAAGAAAATACCGGCCTTAGAATTTTATAAAATTGAAATTGAAGGAATAGACAGCGCAAAAACGAATTACGTGCTAAACTCGCTCATTAAGAGAAGAGAAAAGAAAATAGGTATAGAAAAATTGGAACGCAACTACATGAGAATGTTGAGCGATCAAAAAATTAAAGATATTTATCCGGTTGCCGTTTGGGATAGCTCTGCTTCGGCATTTATTCTACATCTTAGTGTGAAAAAAGAAAAAGACCTATTTGTGTCGTTTGGTGGTAATGTATCATCAAGACCAATCAATCAAGGATTTGTTGGGGTACAATATCATATACTGCGATCTTTGTCATATATGTTGGAAGGTAACACATATTTTGGACGCTTTTATAGCTCGGCCAAAGCTCATGTTAAAATTAATTTCCCTACAAAATTGCCATTCTGTTTGTCTACTTCATATGTATTGAACAAATGGGATTATTACAAAAGTTACTCAACATTTTTTGAAGACGTAAAACCTTCGTATGTGGTTATGTATGAAAATTTTTTTGATTTTCATTCGGGTTTTCCTTTATGGGCAAGGGCCAAATTGGAATTGGGCGGGAATATTTTCAACAATCAAAATGAATATTATCAAACCAATAATTTTCAATTAAACGACACTACCGACAAAACTTTTTTTTCGGGCAATTCTTATTATATTCACGTTATACAAAATAGTCTTGACCGCAAACAATATCCATCAAAAGGTTCTTATTTCAAGCTGACATTGCGTTTGGTTGAAGGGCAAGAGTCCACATTATCAGCTTCAAATACAACATTGCCTTTTTTTAATTATCATGATTGGTTTAAAGCAAGGCTGGTTTACGAAAAATATTTCATACGCAAATCGCCTGTGCGCTTTGGTGTATATTTCGAAAGTGTTTATTCCACTCAAAACTTTTTTGAGAACTACCGTTCCTCTTTGATTATGTCTCCGGCATTTCAGCCGGTACCTGAGAGTAAAACTTTGTTTCAAGACAGATTCAGAGCATATAAATATTTGGGAGGTGGTTTTAAACTGATTTTTGCTTTGACCGGCAATCTGCATTTAAGAGTGGAAAATTACTTGTTTCAACCTTATCAATCGATACTTGCCGATAATTTGCAAAAGCCCTATTTTAGTTCTCCCTGGATTTATTCCTATTATATTGGTTCTGCCCAGTTAGTGTATCATTCTCCGATAGGGCCGGTGGCACTTAATCTAAATTATTACGACAAAACTGATCAACATTGGAGATTTTTGTTTCATTTCGGTTATATCATCTTTAACCGCACCTCACTGGATTGAGTGGGCTGTTATGTTTTTCTTTGCCAATTTTATTGCTGTTTCAAACTTTTCGATAATCAATTCAACCGTATTTTCATCGATAGTAACAGGAAGAAACCATGCTTCAAAAGGTGAAGGAGGAATATAAACGCCTTGCTGCATAAACTCTCTGAAAAATGCTTTAAAGAAACTTATGTCAGAATTTTGTGCGTCTATAAAATTTTTGACCTGTGTGCGGGTGAAAAATGGATTCAACATACTGCCAAATTGATTAACAACCAAAGGAACATCAAGTTTTTCTGCAATAAGGGAAAATGACGCGGCCAATTTTTCGGCATGTTTGTTTACGGCATCATATCCGATTGTTTGAAGAATTTCCAATGTTTTGAGACCACATGCCATTGATGCAGGGTTGCCGGAAAGAGTGCCTGCTTGATAGACATGACCAAGAGGCGCCACGAGATCCATGATTTCGCTGCGGGCAGCATAAGCACCAACAGGCATTCCGCCACCAATCACCTTGCCTAATGTGTAAATATCGGCAGGAATGGATAATACATCGGCCGCAAGTCCAAAATGTTTTCTAAAGCCCGACATAACTTCATCTGCAATAATTAAACAAGAAAATTCTTTTTTTAGCAGATGTAATGTGTCAATAAAATCCCGGTCTGGAATGACTACTCCCATATTGCCGGCAACGGATTCTAAGATTACTGCAGCAATATCATTGCCATATTGATCAAACACATTTCGAAGAGCTTGACTGTCGTTATATTCAATCACTATGGTATCCTTGATGGCAGCTTCGGTTACACCTTTGGTTGACGGAATTGACAATGTGGCCACACCGGAACCGGCAGCAACCAACAAAGCGTCGCTATGACCGTGATAACAACCATTAAACTTTACGATCTTGTTTTTTCCTGTATATGCTCGTGCAAGTCTGATGGCAGACATGACCGCTTCGGTGCCGGAGTTGACAAATCTTATCTTATCTATAGAAGGCACAGCCGATTTTATTTTTTCTGCAAGGAGAATTTCAAGGGGAGTCGTAGAACCAAAAGAAAATCCCTTGCTGATGGTTTCATAAACAAAAGATAAAACTTCCGGGTGGGCATGTCCCAAGATATTAGGACCGTAAGAACCTACCAGGTCAATGTATGGATTGCCATCTATATCATAGATAAAAAGACCTTCTCCTTTGGCAATGACCACCGGGGGATAATCCACCGCCTTAAAAGCCCTAACGGGGCTATTGACACCGCCTACCAGAGAGAGGCATGCGCGATCAAACCATTGTTTTGAAAGATCTGTTTTCATGATTGAAACCATTTTGTCCATTCTTTGGCAAAATAAGTAATAATAATATCTGCTCCTGATCTTTTAATGGATATCAGTGTTTCGTTGACGGCTTTTTTTTCATCTATCCATCCATTGGCAGCAGCAGCTTTGATCATGGCATACTCTCCACTGACATGATATGCAGCAATGGGTAAATGAGTATTTTGTCTTAACATGTGAATAATATCCAAATAGGCAAGTGCAGGTTTTACCATGATGATATCGGCTCCTTGTTTGATATCTGAAAAGGCCTCCCGCATTGCTTCGTGTGCGTTGGCAGGATTCATTTGATAGGTGCTTCGGTCGCCGAATTGAGGCGATGAAACGGCAGCATCGCGAAAAGGACCATAGAATGCAGACGCATACTTGACTGCATAGGACATGATGGGGATATGGCTAAATCCCGACCGGTCAAGAGCGTCGCGAATAGAAGATGCCATATTGTCAATCATTCCTGACGGGGCAAGCATGTCTGCTCCGTTAGACGCAAGCGATACCGACTGCTTACGCAAGTTTTCAAGTGTTTTGTCGTTGTGCAATTGACCGTCTACAATTATACCACAGTGGCCGTGTGTAGTATATTCACAAAAGCATACATCTGCAATGACATAAAATTCAGGATATTTTTTTTTGATGTACCTGATGGCTTTTTGAACAATCCCCTGGTCGGACCAGGATATACTTCCTTCTTCGTCTTTTTGATGAGGTATGCCAAATAACAAGATTTTGTTCAATTTTAATTGTAATAATTCTTCCAATTCTTCACCAAGACGATCGATCGAATAGCGGTAAATACCGGGCATGGATTTGATTTCTTTTTTTATATTGTTTCCTTCTTCAACAAAAACCGGTACGACAAATTGACCCGGTGAAAGATGGGTTTCTTGTACCAATTGCCTGATGGATTCATTGCTTCGCAAACGTCTATGACGGTGATTCATAACATTAATTTTTGTATGAAATCGAAAATGCCTTCAAATGTATGCATTTGAGGTGTTTCTACCTGCAAAACTTTATTTTTTTTAAGAGACAGGGCAGTGGTATTTCCTATGGCAATGTTGATCCTACACTTTTTATTCCAATCATCCGAAGGAATTTGCCTGAAAAATTGATGAACAGCGCTTGGACTTGTGAAAACGGCAATGGACCAATAATTGTCCAAAAGCATATTTTTTTCATTTAAAGGTATTTGTTTGGGAATGGTATGATATACAACAGTAGAAATTACTTGGCATCCCAGCCCGGTTAGATATGATTTCAGAGCGTTGTCGCTTAAAGAAGAGTGAGGATAAAAAATTTTATCTCCGGGTTGAGGTTTCCATTCTTCCATGAGATGTTTGAGAGAATATTGTCCGGGGACAAAAGCGACATCCATATCCAATTGCAAAAGATAGCCGGCGGTAGCCTTACCTACAGCCGCGATTTTTACCCCTTGAAGTTTTGTTTTTAGAAGGGGCGCAATGGCATCAACAGCATTTTTGCTGGTTATCACAATCCAATCAAATGAAGTACCGGGTGGAATTTTCCGGGTGATTTTTTCAACAGGTTCCAAATGAATCTCTATCAAAGGAAGATGATAAACATAAAGGCCGCAATTTTCTAATCGTCGGACAAATTTAATCGTTGAATCATTCCGGGGAGAGGTGACAAGGACACTGTCAATTGAGTGTTTCAATGCCTGAGAGTTTTAAATTTTTAATTTTATTTTTCAAGGCCATAGCAAGGTTTCGGGCTAAAATGGCGTAATTTTCTTTAGGTCCTGAGATGGTATCTTTGGCGTAAATCTTACCCGAAGGTTCTGCATAAAAACCTTGTATTTTGATATTTTCATTTTCGATAGTGGCCAACACACCAATTGGGAAATTACATCCTCCACCCAGAACCGATAAAAACATTCGTTCGGCTTTTACACAAATTTCTGTTTTGGGGCAATTTATTTTATGCACCATTGCAATCAAATCTTTGCGGTCTTTTCTTACTTCAAGGGCCAACGCACCTTGACCGGCAGCGGGTAAAAACCGGTGAATTGGGAGTATTTGAGCCGCAACTGAATTTTGGTATAATCTGTTTAAACCGGCTTTAGCCAAAATAATTGCATCATACTCGCCTGATTCCAATTTTTTGATTCGTGTATCGATGTTTCCTTGAATAAAAGAAGTAGCCAAATCGGGGCGCAATATATTTAATTGAACAATGCGTCTCAAACTGCCTGTGCCCACAACCGAAGCGGAGGGCAGTTGGTCAAAAGGCAGATTGTTTTTTGTAATAATTACATCTTCCACTTCTTCTCTTAGGGGAAATGCGGCAATAACCAGGTCGTCATGTTCGTGGTTGACGGGTAAATCTTTGGCACTGTGTACAGCAATATCAATCCTGCCATCCAGCAAGGCCTCCTGTAATCGTTTGGTGAAAGCTCCGGTTTGGTTTATGTTTCCTTCGTCACCGTGGGTTTTGATTATTTTTATTTCAAAATGTGTTTGAGGATAAAATTGTTTTAGTTGTTCGACGACCTGTTTGGTTTGGGTGAGAGCGAGGCGGCTTCCGCGTGTACCTATGCGTATTTTTTTCATGGCATATTTTTCTTTTTCTATTTGTTGCTGCAAGATAGTTTTGATTTCCCTGTATATACCGACATGTTGGGGGAGGGTGTTGGATAACTTTTTGAATCCTGTAATGGAAAATTTATTGAGTTTCCGTGCAATTCTGTAACTATATTTTTGAAGAATTTTAATTTGTCCGGGTGTGAGATTGCCCATTTTGTTGATCATCCAGTTCCATTCGTCTTGCAGCACAATTTGGGTCAATTCTCCCAACATGTCGAGCAGTGGGGCAGATTCACGTTCGATGAGCCATTGCATGAATTCGGCGGTTTTTTGTTGCACCATTTTTTGGGCCTGAGGTATTTCTTCATAACGTTTCAAGAGACCTTCGTAAGTCAATTTTTTGATATCGTCAAGGTCATACAGCAAGATGTTTGGATGCAATTTAAGTGCAGGATTGAAATTTCTCGGGACGCCAAAATCTATCAACAATTTTTTGCTACCTGCATTCAGGGCAAACTCAGTACGTTTACACTTGCTGTTTTTAAGTGATTTTTCGCTTAAAAGATTGATTTCTCCTTGAGAGCCACCAATGATGATATGCAATTCGGGAAGGATTTCATTGACATTCGACAATTCTACAGCTTGGGCATTCCATTTGAGTGCCATTTCTTGTGCACGTTCTTTGTCGTGACTGCTGACATAAAGCTTATTCACCTTGCTGCGATCGAGAATAGTCGATACAAGATTGGCCATATTGCCGGTGCCTATAATCAAAACATTGCAGTTAGGTAATTGATATCCGTGTTTTTGAATCAGTTCAAAGGCCACAGTAGCCAGCGAAGCTGAGTATTTGCCAATATTGGTGGCGAAACGGACTTTCTTCCCTGTATGGATGGAATGATTGACCAGTTTGTTGAGAACCGGTCCCATAGAACCTGCTTTGACGGCAAGATCACGACTTGATTTTATCTGTCCTAAAATTTGATGTTCTCCGATGGCCTGTGATTCCAATCCGGCAGCTGTGCTTAATAAATTATAGACCGACCGTTGTGTTTCGAGCATGATTTGCAGATATTCATCGTTGATGCCGAGTTGTTGAAAACACTCTATTAAAGGGTTTGCTTCGTCGCCTATGGCATAAAAAGACAAACGGTTGCAGGTGGAAATGGCAAAAATTTCTTCATAATGTTTTTTTAAATTGGTCAATATACTGATGGTTTGATTTTTGTTTAGGGCGGCTTTTTCACGTATCGAAACCGGAGCCAGTTTGTGCGTCAATTCTACGCAAATAATTTTTTTCATTTTAATGGTTACAGCAATTAAAATTAGTATCTTTGGCAAAGATAAGATTTTATATTTACTAAATTCAACTAATAAATGCAACTTTTGGAGTAAAAAAATTATATTTTTCAAGGAAAGGGAGAAAGAAAATATTCTTTCTCCTCTTTA
>FWPU01010582.1_pt1 | contig 13588 bp, 11 predicted proteins | sample 2228361 | NCBI WGS metagenome assembly FWPU01 (sample SAMEA103939777, study PRJEB20133) | metagenome | reverse complement strand
ATAGATTTTGTTGTATTAGGTTATAAATTTGCTCTTTGACAATTAAATTGTGAAAAGGTCTTTTCTCTTTAAGCATTTTGGGCAGTCAAGCTACTAAGGGTATATGATGGATGCCTTGGCACCAGGAGGCGACGAAGGACGTGGTCAGGCTGCGATAAGCTTCGGGGAGCCGCCAAACAGGCTTTGATCCGGAGATTTCCGAATGGGGCAACCCGTTCCGACAAACTCGGAACATCCCTCACTGAATACATAGGTGTGGGAGGCGAACGAAGGGAAGTGAAACATCTCAGTACCTTCAGGAAAAGAAATCAAAAGAGATTCCGTAAGTAGTGGCGAGCGAAAGCGGAAATAGCCTAAACCTTGTTAGTTAACGCTAATAAGGGGTTGTAGGGTCTGCTCGGTTTAGAGCCAAAGAGTTACAAATCAATCTGTTAGTCGAATGGTCTGGAAAGGCCAGCCATAGTGGGTGATAGCCCCGTAGGCGAAAACGGATTGACTCTTAGCAGATACCTGAGTACCGCGGGACACGAGGAACCCTGCGGGAATCTGGGAGGACCATCTTCCAAGGCTAAATACTACCTGGTGACCGATAGTGCACTAGTACCGTGAGGGAAAGGTGAAAAGAACTCCTATTAGGAGAGTGAAATAGAACCTGAAATCATATACCTACAACCAGTGGAAGGACTATGCTGACAGCAATGTCAGTACGTCTAACCGCGTTCCTTTTGCAGAATGCGCCTGCGAGTTATTCTGTGCAGCGAGGTTAATCCCTTAAGGGGAGGAGCCGTAGGGAAACCGAGTCTGAACAGGGCGACAGTTGCGCGGAATAGACCCGAAACCAGTGTGATCTATCCATGGACAGGGTGAATCCCGAGTAAAATCGGGAGGAGGCCCGAACCGGTGTTGGTTGAAAACAACTCGGATGAGCTGTGGATAGGAGTGAAAGGCTAATCAAACCTGGTGATAGCTGGTTCTCCCCGAAACATATTTAGGTATGGCCTCGTGAGGTCAGCGTCGGAGGTAGAGCACTGAATGGGCTAGGGGGCTTACCAGCCTACCAAACCCAATCAATCTCCGAATGCCGACGACTGTATCATGGGAGTCAGAGTCAGGGCGATAAGGTCCTGGCTCAAAAGGGAAACAGCCCAGATCGCCAGCTAAGGTCCCTAAATGTATGCTAAGTGGTAAAGGATGTTGAGTCGCTAAGACAGCCAGGATGTTGGCTTAGAAGCAGCCACCATTTAAAGAAAGCGTAATAGCTCACTGGTCAAGCGCCTCAGCGCCGAAAATTCAACGGGGCTCAAGCATACTACCGAAGCTGCGGGTTCATCTCTTGTGAGATGAGCGGTAGGGGAGCACTCTGTAAGCCTGTGAAGGTAGACCGTAAGGACTGCTGGAGGTATCAGAGGAGATTATGTAGGCATAAGTAGCGAAAATGAGTGTGAGAAACACTCACGCCGTAAACCTAAGGGTTCCTGAGCAAGGTTAATCCTCTCAGGGTTAGTCGGTGCCTAAGGCGAGGCCGAAAGGCGTAGTCGATGGAGAACAGGTTAATATTCCTGTACCACCTGTGAATGCGATGGGGGGACGCAGAAAGGTAGATCAGCCTGCGATCGGATGTGCAGGTTCAAGTTTTAGGTGGAGGTTCCAGGCAAATCCGGAATCTCGTTAACACTGAAAGGCGAGTACGATCCCGGTTTCGGGAGAAGTGATTGACCCTACGCTGCCAAGAAAATCCTCTAAGCATAATTCATAGGTGACCGTACCGCAAACCGACACAGGTAGGTGGGGAGAAAATCCTAAGGCGCTTGGGAGAACTCTGGTTAAGGAACTCGGCCAATTAACCCCGTAACTTCGGGAAAAGGGGTGCCTCGTTAGGGTGTAGGGTAATACTGAAGCCCGAGGAGGCCGCAGAGAAATGGCAGGGGCGACTGTTTAACAAAAACACAGGGCTCTGCAAACTCGTAAGAGGATGTATAGGGTCTGACGCCTGCCCGGTGCCGGAAGGTTAAGGGAAGGGGTTAGCCGCAAGGCAAAGCTCCGAGCCGAAGCCCCGGTAAACGGCGGCCGTAACTATAAAACGGGACGTTGTAGTTACGTAAAAAAATTCAGCTATATGCTGGGAAGTCCGGTTTGAGCTTTCGGTACTCGCCACTGGCAGAAATGCGAACAGGTGGCAGTAAAAATCCTGAAAGTACGGATAATCAGCAGGAAAGGATCAACAATGCTAAAAGTAAAGCAGATACCACCATCAATTGGTTATTATCTGGCTGGCTTTGCTGACGGAGAAGGTAGCTTTAATGTCAGTTTCAGAAAAAGGGAAGATTATATTTTGCCATGGGAAGTATCACTATGTTTCAATATTTCTCAGAAAGATCCTGTGATACTTGCTCTTTTTAAAAAGCATTTAAAATGTGGCACCATGAGACAAAGAAAAGACGGAGTCTGGTATTATGAGGTGAATAATCTGAACTCGATTATCAACAACGTGATCCCTTTTTTTGAGAAATTCGGCTTTCTTTCGTCAAAAAAAAAGAGAGACTTCTCAAAGTTCAGGCGGATAGCCAAAATGTTATTTAACAATGAACATCATTCAGCTGAAGGTATTAAAAAAATACTGGAAATCCGGAAAGATATGAATGATGGTGGGAAACGCAAAATTAAAGATGATGAAATTTTAAGTCTGCTTTAGCATGTTGATAATCCCCAGAGACCATACGCTGAATACGTTATCAAGAATGACGTAATGATATGGTCCGACCTGCATGGAAACATGCAGAGTGTGTCAGAAATGAACACACCCTTTACTGAAACAATAAGACTGTTCAGTAAAGAGTAACAATAAGAACGGTCCTAAGGTAGCGAAATTCCTTGTCGGGTAAGTAACAGAACTTGCCCATGTCCGGCTCATATCGGGGAAGCCCTCCTGCTTTATAGCTAAAGTGTGGGGTAATCCCGAGGGAAGCTCTTCGTTCGAGAGGATGAAGAAGCCCCGTAACGACTGATCCGAAAGGAGAGGCATACGATAAAAGTATGCAATACGCCGGCCCGCTCCCGCAGCACAATGCGAGGAAGGGATCTATGGAGGTTATAATGGATTTAAATCCCTGGTATGTTACTGGTTTGGCAGAAGGTGAAGGATGCTTTAGTGTCAGCTTCTCTCTTAGAGCGAAGCTAAACGTTGGCATCGAAACCAGACCTTCCTTCTCAATTTCCCTCAACAGAAGGGATGTGGCTTTGATAAAAGCTGTAAGAGGCTTTTTTAAATGTGGCGGTATAAGATACAGTAAATCAGACAGAACCTTTAAGTATGAAGTCAGAAATATTTCTGATCTGGTTAAGCAGATAATACCACATTTTGAAGCCTATCCCCTGATGGGAGAAAAAAAAGAGGACTTTGTGAAGTTCAGAGAGATAAGCAGGATGGTCAGGGCAAATTTGCATCTGTCAAAAAAACATCTCACGGAGATAATAAATATAGCTTATGCTAGGAATCCGTCAGGAAAAAGAAAACATACAAGGGAATACCTCCTAAGGATTCTTGGAGCGGAGAAGGTATAGTCTGCCCCCTATCGAAAGATAGGAAGTGGTGAAGTTCCGACCTGCATGAATGGCGTAACGACCTCTGCACTGTCTCAACCAGAGGCCCAGTGAACTTAGAGCGACGGTGAAGATACCGTCTGCCCGCAGATAGACGGAAAGACCCCGTGCACCTTTACTATAACCTGTCAGTGAATTTTTGAACAATCTGTGTAGGATAGGTGGGAGGCTATGAAGCCCCGACGCCAGTTGGGGTGGAGCCGTCCTTGAAATACCACCCTGGTTGTTTGAGGATTCTAACTCAGGTCTGTAATCCAGATCGAGGACACTGGCAGGCGGGTAGTTTGACTGGGGCGGTCGCCTCCCAAAATGTAACGGAGGCGCGCAATGGTTCCCTCAGGCGGATTGGAAACCCGCCGTCGAGTGCAAAGGCATAAGGGAGCTTAACTGTGAGACCGACGGGTCGAGCAGGTGCGAAAGCAGGCCTTAGTGATCCGGTGGTCCCGTATGGAAGGGCCATCGCTCAACGGATAAAAGGTACGCCGGGGATAACAGGCTGATCTTCCCCAAGAGTCCACATCGACGGGAAGGTTTGGCACCTCGATGTCGTCTCATCGCATCCTGGGGCTGAAGTAGGTCCCAAGGGTTCGGCTGTTCGCCGATTAAAGCGGTACGTGAGATGGGTTCAGAACGTCGTGAGACAGTTCGGTCCCTATCTTCTGTGGGCGCAGGATATTTGAGGGGAGCTGTCCTTAGTACGAGAGGACCGGGATGGACGAACCTCTGGTGTTCCAGTTGTCACGCCAGTGGCAATGGCTGGGTAGCTATGTTCGGAAGGGATAACCGCTGAAAGCATCTAAGCGGTAAGCCCACCCCAAGATTAGATATCCCTTCCCCGTAAGGGGACTGAAGGCCACTTGTAGACTACAAGTTTGATAGGCTGGGTGTGTAAGCGCAGTAATGCGTTGAGCTTACCAGTACTAATCGGCCGTGAGGCTTGACTGCCTAAAATGTTTAAAGAGGAAAGACCTTTCACAATTAAATTTGATAAGTTTCCCGGTGGCAATACCGGAGGGGCCACACCCGTTCCCATCCCGAACACGGAAGTTAAGCCCTCCAGGGCCGATGATACTGCAGGGTTACCCCTGTGGGAAAGTAGGTCGCTGCCGGGATTAAATTTATAAAGCCCAGCCTTACAACTTAAGACTGGGCTTTTTTATTTTCTATAATTCCGCACTTTTTGTTATAATTAACTTTAAAAAAGCTCTTTGACGGAGGTTTTATGAAACCTGTGGAGATTAAACCTAATATTTTCTGGGTAGGTGTTATAGACTGGTCAATAAGGGATTTTCACGGATATATTACTCCGAAAGGCACCACCTATAACAATTATCTTATTCTTGATAAGGAAGTTACGTTAATTGATACGGTGAAAGAAGGGTTTTCGGAGGTGATGCTAAAAAACATAGCCCACCTTACTTCTGTTGATAAAATTAAAAACATAGTTATTAACCACATTGAAAATGACCATGCTTCTGCACTCGGTAATGTGATGGATCTGGTGCCCTCTGCTAAAATTTTTACATCTGCCAAAGGAAAAGAGGGCCTGTCAAGGTTTTTTGATATTTCAAAATGGGACATTAATGTTGTAAAAACAGGTGATAAGATAAATATCGGTTCAAAAACCCTGCTTTTTATTGAAACACCCATGTTGCACTGGCCTGATTCCATGATGACCTATGTTTGCGAAGACGAACTGTTGATCAGCCAGGACGCTTTTGGTCAGCATCTGGCAACATCAGCCCGTTTTGATGATGAATTTATTAATGCCTGTTCGTTGAATGAACTACAGGATGCGGTTATTGACTACTATGCCAATATACTGATGCCCTTTGGTTTTATTATTAAACCGAAAATTGAGGAGCTCAATAAACTCGGACTGAAAATCAGTATGATAGCCCCTGATCACGGTATTATCTGGCGTAAAAGTCCTGAATGGGTAATTAACAAATATCTTGATATGGCAAACGGAAAGGCGGAAGAAAAGGTGCTTATTGTGTATGACACGATGTGGAAAAGCACTGAATATATGACCTATTCCATTGCACAGGGGGTAAAAGAAGAGGGACTTGACTGTAAGGTAATAAAGCTGAGGGCAACACCTTTAAGCTGGGCAATTACACAGTTCTGGAACTGCAGGGGCACCTTAATCGGCTCTCCCACCCTTAACAATCTTGCTTTTCCGCCTGTTATGCAGTTTCTTCAGTATTTGAAAGGCTTAAGACCAAAGAACAGGCTTGTTGGTGCCTTTGGTAGCTACGGTTGGGGTGGTGGTGCAGTTAAAGAAATATACGAATTGTTAAAAAATATGGGGCTTGAGGTTTACGAGCCCGGTATTCAGTTAAAATACAGACCTTCTCTTGAAGACGAGGAAAAATGTTTTGAATTTGGCAGGGGATTTGCCCGTAAGCTTAAAGAATACCACAAAAGTTTTTAAAAAAAGGAATGCATATGGAATATAGTGTGGCAGAAATTGGCAGGGTGGTTGTTGCAAAGTTTTCTGATGGCGAGGATGTGTTAGCAGGGCTAAAAAAAATTTTTGTAGATTAAGGGCTTGAGGCAGCCATTTTTTTCATTGTGGGTGCCATTAAGGAAGCGGATATTGTTTCCGGTCCAAAAGAAGATGTAATTCCTCCTCAGCCCTACTGGCATAAAATAGAAGAGGCACATGAAGTGGTAGGTACAGGAAATATTTTTAAAGGTGAAAAGGGAGAACCACATATTCATATTCACAGCACTTTTGCCAAAAAAGAGATGATTAAGATGGGGTGTATAAGGGAAAAGACCAGAACTTTTCTGCTTTTAGAGGTTATAATACTTGAAATCAAAGGTTCCGTACTTTCTAAAGGTATAGATGAAAAAACTGGCTTGTTAATGCTTAAAGGTTTTGCGAAAAATCTAACTTTGTGATTTTAGGTCTCTTCAGAAATAATTGCGTCAAAATCCTGTGGCTCAAAAAGGGCTTTTCTGAGTTTCTTTCGGAAATGGACTGCAAGGTTTTTTGTGGTTTCATCATCTATAGGTTTTAACAGGTGAACAGCCCGCAGGTTTTTCTTTATGGTCTGTGCCATAGCCAGTGTCTTTTTCCCCATAGGGTCTGTGTGGTAAAGAAAAGAATCTCCCTTTCGCAATATGGCTTTGGTGGAAAGTTCGACAGACAGTTGAAGGGTCTCTTTAACCAAAGAAGGTTCAATTTTGTATCTGGAAAAATTTCTGACCAGACTGACCGCCTTATGCCACCTTTCGAGACTTGAAAACAGAATGTAACCGCGATAAATTTGCTTGCTTATTTTAAAGGGAAAAAGATTGTATACCAGTATGTTTTCAAGCAACTTTTCGTTTTCGCTGAAATCTTCTTCTTTAAACTTTTCTGCAAGATACCATATATCACGTTCAATTTTGTTATCTATTCTTGTTTCCCAGTAGAGATGTGTTAAGGTGCGTGTTTTAAAAGTGGCAATAATCTGATAAGGCACAAAAAAGTTATGAGCCACCACATCTGCTGAAAGATGAGCCAGATAGCCGTAAGAAAATGCCTTTTCCCTGTCAGTTTTTGACTCTTCTATTAGGCTTTTTGCCACTTCCCAGCTGTGACAGTGGTTATGGTAAGGCATGAATCGTTTACCTATAATTATATCTGGGCTTATGTTGCCGTAAAGAAAATCCATGGGGTAATTTTGAAGTAACTGTTGAGTTAATGGAGAAAATAGGGTTAAATAATTAAGAAGTTCATAGCCAACCTTCAGGTGAAAGGCTGGACCAAAGCAGTAACCGCTTTGAGGAAATAGAAAAATTACCAAAAGGGTTAAAACAATTGCCATGATAGATAATTATACCACTTTTTACGAAACCTTAATTAAGAATTACCTTAAAAGTCTTGGCTTTGACTATGGTAAATTTGTTTATCCTGAACAGGATGATGAATGCGGGGACAAAGTCCTTCTTATGGAAAGACTAAGACAGGAGCTGGGTGATTGTAAGCGTTGTGAACTTTACAAAACAAGAACAAACATTGTGTTTGGTGTAGGCAATCCCTGTAGCCAGATAATGTTTATCGGTGAAGCCCCCGGCGAAGAAGAAGACCTGAAAGGAGAACCCTTTGTCGGCAGGGCTGGAAGGCTTCTTGACAGTATGCTTGCCGCCATAGGCTTAAGCAGAAATAAAAACGTTTATATCGCAAACGTGTTAAAATCAAGACCACCGGAAAACAAGATTTCAAACCATCTTGAGTCCATACCCGTATGTCTGCCCTTTTTAATGAGACAGATAGAAATTGTGTCCCCTAAGGTTATATGTTGTCTCGGCTCTGTCGCAGCACAGGCTGTTTTAAATACAAAACATCCCATATCAAAAATAAGAGGACATATTCATGATATGAAAGGGATAAAGGTTTTACCCACCTATCACCCATCCTATTTACTGAGAAATCCAATAGCAAAACAGGAGGCGTGGGAAGATTTAAAAAAGCTTAAAAAAATGATAGACCTTTTTAAGGAGGATTAGTCATGTTTAAGATTGCGGTGATAACCTTAAGCGACACAGGTTCAAAGGGGGAAAGGAAGGATTTGAGTGGAGAAGAACTTAAAAAGATAACAAAGGCATTGGGAGAAGTTGTTCACTATGAAATTCTGCCCGATGATATGGAACTGATTTCGGAAAAGCTCGCCATTTTATGCGACAGTGGTGATGTTGATTTGATTTTCACAACAGGGGGGACTGGTTTTACAGACAGAGATATAACACCTGAAGCAACAAAAAGGATAATAGAAAGGGAAGTGCCCGGACTTGCCGAATATATGAGAATGAAGGGTGCAGAAAAGAGTCCAAATGCAATCCTTTCAAGGGCTGTTTCCGGTATAAGAAAAAAGACACTGATTATAAATCTGCCGGGAAGTTTGAAGGCGGTCAGGGAAAATATTGAATTTATTTTACCTGTTCTACCCCATGCCCTGGAAAAACTGAAAGGTGACACAAAACCCTGTGGTGATTAATAAAAATAGCTTTTCAGGCATATTGTGAAGACCATGGATAAAAGCGAAGAACCAGCTTTTTCTCTCTTAAAAGAAAGGGCTTTTTTGCTTTTTTTTCTCACCGTCTTTTTGTCCAATATTGGGAGCTGGATACAGAATGTCGCCTTAAGCTGGCTTTCCCTTTCTTTAAAAAACACGGCGTCAAGTTTTGGGTTAATCAGCTTTCTGGGGTCTATTCCCAATCTTGTTTTTCCTTTTGTTGGTGGCTATCTGGCAGACAACTATGATAATAGAAAAACCCTTGCAATAACGCAATTTTTGAGCATGGTAATTGCGTTTCTTCTTGGAGGCGGTGTTTTATTTGGATTTATAACATTTGGGGGGTTAGCCCTGTTAAGTTTTATAAATGGTATAATCTCGGCACTGTCTTATCCTGTATATTACACATTCCTTACATCCCTTGTTGAAACAAACAAAATTCCACGTGTAATAGCCCTTCACTCTGTTCAGTTTAACGTGTCCCGCTTTATAGGTCCCCTTCTTTTTGGCTTTTTTGTTGGGCTGGGTGGTTGTTTCATTGTAAACGCCATCACTTATCTGCCGCTCATCTTTGTGTTAATATTCCTTGTTAAGAACAAAAGGCTTTCTTCAAGGTCGGACAAAAACCTGTTTTTGAACATAAAAGAAGGCTTTTTTTACATTCTAAAAAACAGGGGTATTGTTGCGATGATGGGAATAATCTTTGTTTACAGCTTTTTCGTTTTGCCTTTTTTCGGCATGCTGCCATATATAGTTAAAAATTTTCTGCAAGACGACCCAAAGGCGGTCAGTTTGATAATGGGTGCCCTTGGAGTGGGTGCACTCACAGGGGCATCATACATATCCTTCTTTCCAAAGGATATGAAAGGGACATTAAAAAGATTCCTTAAAGGGGGCGTTTATTTTCCCATTGCCCTTTTTTTTCTCGGATTTGCAAAAAACTTTTTCTTTGCATCTTTTATTTCGTTTATTCTCGGTTTTATGATGGTCTTTTTTTATGCTTCAGGCAATGCCTACCTAAACACCATGTCCAGACAGGAATTCAGGGGTAGGGTGGTGAGTTTTTTCACAGCACTGTATCTGGGTGTCTATCCAATTGGTATAATCTTTATGGGCTGGGTTGCGGAATATATAAAGATTTCATACGTTATGGCAGCACAGGCAGTAACAGCCCTCTCAATTTTCATTGTTTTTATAACCAGTTTTTCAAGGAGGCTTTATGAAGGCTAAACAAATAAAGTTGGTTCATAAGGTGATTAAAGGCGAAGCTTTTGCCGATGTGGTAATTAAAAACGGCAGAATTGTAAATGTGTTCACTGATGAGATAGAAGAAGGCAAGGTTGTGGCTGTTAAAGGTGAAATGATTTTTTACGTTGGAGAAGAAAAAAAAGAGCTTATGGGCAAAAACACGCTGATTTTTGACGCAAAAAGTTCTTATATTATGCCCGGATTTATAGATGCCCATACCCATCTGGACAGCATGATACCCTTTGACAGCTTTGTGCCCTACTCCCTCAAAGGCGGTGTTACCGCAGTCATAAGCGAATGTGCAATGGTGGCAAACGCCTGCGGGATAAAAGGTGTTATGTCTTTTATAAAAAGCACAAAAGACAGGGCTGTAAAAACCTTTTTTCTTGCCCCGCCTCTGGTTCCGCCAATAAAAAGATTTGAGTCTGCTCATCCCTTCAGTTTTGCAGACTTTGAAAAACTTTTAAAGCGGGATGATTTTGTGGGCATTGGCGAGGCTTACTGGAATGAAGCTGTTCGGAACGAAGGTAACTACCTTAAAAAGGTTGAACTGGCAAAAAAACTGAGGAAAACTGTAGAAGGTCATGCTGCAGGTGCAAGGGGAAACAGCCTGCTTACCTATTTGAATTGCGGTGTTACATCCTGTCACGAATCAATAAATATAAACAAAGCCGTTGAAAAGCTTAAAAACGGAGTTTATGTAATGATAAGGGAAGGTTTTATACGAAAAGAACTTGACGAACTCAGCAAGCTGAAAGACCTTATCCCCGATAAAAGAAGGATAATTCTTGTTTCCGATGTGTTCAACGCGGGCATGCTCCTCAAAGGCTATATGAATCTTGTTGTAAAAAGGGCAATCGAGCTTGGTTTTTCTCCACTTGATGCCATTAAGATGGCAACCATAAATCCGGCAGACTATTTTGGTCTTTACCACTTAGGTGCCATAGCGGTTGGGAGAGCTGCCGATATAAACATTGTGGAAGATTTGAACAACATGAATATAAAAGCGGTGTTTTCGTCAGGCAAACTGGTTGTTAAGGAAGGCAACTATTTGCTGCCTGTTGATGATAAAAATGAAGTGAAACCGAAGAACAGTCTGACCTTAAAAAAGGTAAGAAAAGAAGAGTTTTACATAAAAAGAGAAAGATTCGGAAAGGTAAGGGTATTGGAGATACAGTCTCCTACTATAACTAAAGAGACTTTTGCTGAATTAACGGTAAAAGATGGCAGGCTTATCCCAGATTTAAAGGCGGATATAATACCGCTATTTCTCATTGACAGAAGACAGGGTGTGAAAAATATGGGAAAGGGTTTTATAAAAGGCACAGGTATAAAAGACGGTGCAGTAGCAACAACGCTTATATGGGATACGTGCAACATACTTGCCCTCGGGTCACAGGAAAAGGACATAGAAATAGCGGTGAACAATCTCATCGACATGGGTGGTGGCATAGTGGTTGTAAAAAGAGAGAAGGTGATTTTTAAATTTCCCATGCCCTTATACGGACTTATACCGCTTATGACGGTGCCGGAGCTTGCCGGAAAAGAGGAGGAGCTTGAAACTGCTTTATTTAAAACTGGCTGCAGTTTGCAACGTCCTTTTCTAAATCTGCAAACCATTGCTTTTACAGGACTTCCATTTTTAAGAATAACCAACAGCGGGCTTGTGGATATTAAAAACATGAAAAAGGTGCCCCTTTTTTTGACCTGAAGTCAATAACATGCTAAATTATTTAATATGGATGAAAAATACCATGTCTTTGACAGTTCAGGAGATGTTGGTTTAACCGTCTATGGTGGAACTCTGGAAGAGCTTTTTGCGAACGCAGCAACAGGGTTATTCCATCTGATAAGCCCGTCAGAGATTGAAAAAAAAGAACAAATCTATGTGGAAGCAGATGGAACAGAACTGGAAAATCTTTTCGTCAAATGGTTAAACGAGCTAATATACCTTTTTGATGCAAAAGGTTTCATAGGAAGCGTTGTGGAGATTAAGAATATTACAGACAATGAGGTAAAGGCTGCTGTTCACGGAGACAGTTTTGATGAAGTGAAATACGAAAAAGGTGTTCTTGTAAAAGCGGCAACCTATCATAATCTGATCATATCAAGACAATGTTCACAATACGTTGCAAAGGTAATCTTTGACATATAAATAATTTTCGGAGGCGAAGCCATGGCTAACGGGATAAAGCGTATAGACGATTATCGCCTTTTGGTGCCCAGGGGTTATGTGGAAGGCATGAATGTAGAGGGCATAATATACGTTGACAAAAAACTGGAAAGCTATCTGGAAGAAGGGGCTATAAGGCAGGTGGCAAATGTGGCAACGCTACCTGGTATTGTGGGTAGATCTATTGCAATGCCGGACATACACACAGGTTATGGCTTTTCCATAGGTGGAGTGGCTGCCTTTGACATGGAACAAGGTGTAATATCTCCTGGCGGCGTTGGTTATGACATTAACTGTGGGGTAAGACTATTACGTAGTAATCTACACAAAGATGACATAAAAAAACACATAGAAACACTTGTGGAGTCGCTCTATTACGAAGTGCCATCAGGATTGGGTTCAAAAGGCAGGTTAAAGCTAACAAAAGGCGAGGAAATGAAACTGTTGGAAAAAGGGGCACTTTTTGCTGCGGAACTTGGTTACGGTGATAAAGAAGACTTAAGATACATAGAGTCTGGTGGCTGTCTTGAAGGGGCAGATCCTTCCATAATAAGTGACAAAGCTTATGAAAGAGGGAGGGCACAACAGGGTACGCTCGGATCAGGTAATCATTTCCTTGAGATACAGTATGTAGAGGAAATTTATGATCCAAAAGCGGCGGATATACTTGGAGTTTTTCCCGGACAGATAACGGTGATGATACACACAGGTTCAAGAGGATTGGGGCACCAGATATGCACTGATTTTATAGAGGTTATGGCAAAGGCTGTAAAAAAATACGGAATTAATCTGCCAGACAGGGAACTCGTTTGTGCCCCTGTAAAAAGTGAAGAGGCTAAACAGTACCTTGCAGCAATGAAGGCTGCCGCAAACTATGCATGGGCAAACCGTCAATGTATTATGCACTGGACGAGGGAAGCCTTCATGAAGGTGCTAAACATGTCGCCAAAAGATTTAAACATGACGATAATCTATGATGTGGCACATAACATTGCCAAGATTGAGGAGCATACAGTAGATGGCGTTAAAAAGAAGCTCATGGTGCACAGGAAGGGTGCAACAAGGGCGTTCCCGCCGCACCATGAAGAACTGGTGCCTGCATACAGAGAAATTGGTCAGCCTGTTTTAATTCCCGGTGATATGGGCAGGGCATCTTATCTGCTTCTTGGTTCACAAAAAGCTATGGAAGAAACCTTTGGTTCCACCTGTCATGGTGCAGGAAGGGTTTTGTCCAGACATCAGGCGATCAGGACAGCAAAAGGGCGCTCTATTAAAAAGGAGTTAGCAGACAAAGGCATAATAGTGAGAAGTGCAGGAAGAGAAACTCTGGCAGAGGAAATGTCGGATGCCTACAAAGATGTTTCTGAGGTGGTGGACGTGGTGCACAACGCAGGCATCTCAAGAAAGGTTGCAAAATTAAGACCCATGGGTGTGGTGAAGGGGTGAAAAAAACCCTGTCTTGTTGTCAGGTCTTTACGGGCTGTTGCCCAAAACAGGTTTTTTATAAACATGGTTTTAGCCTCAAATCTGCAAGTAACGCTCTGGTAGATGAAAATGT
>FWPU01010576.1_pt1 | contig 13591 bp, 11 predicted proteins | sample 2228361 | NCBI WGS metagenome assembly FWPU01 (sample SAMEA103939777, study PRJEB20133) | metagenome | reverse complement strand
CTCGTCCCTGTCCTATCCGGCAAGGGTCTACCTCACCCCCTACTGGGACAACAAAAGGACGATATGGGTCATGCCTTACTAGGCTCGCCCATCCGGGGTTCGAAGAAACCGCGATCGGCGATTTGGCGATGCGCGGACCAAACGGCGTTTTGATGACGCGTACACAAACGGCCCGATCTTTCGATCGGGCCCTACGCCTGATCGCGACGTCCGGTCGACGCGTGAACGAACGCCCGTGCATAAAACGATCGCGCGTTCGTAGGGTCCGTTCCCCGAACGGACCGAAACGGCGGTGAACATGCCGCGCGTCCTAAAACTCAATCGCCCGTCCGCCGGACGGTCGCGCGATTCCGTTGGTCGCACGTGGACATGTGTCTACGAGAACAAACCGCGCGATTATCCGTTCGACGCTTTGCCGAAATACCGTTGCTCCACCCGTACCCGCGCAGACAAAACCCACGATCGGTTATCCGATGACGTCTGTCGGGCACATCTCCTCAGCGCGTTTTCCGTTCGATTTATTGACGCAAAATCAAATTAAAATGCGCGGATTACGAATTCTCTCCGCTATTTATGGCGGCATCCGCTTCAGATGGCGGGCGATATATGTGAGGGACGGCAGGAAGGAAAAGATTTCGGAAAGCAAAAGGCGGCAGTCGGCAAAATGAACCTGATTCCGGCCATACTCTCGAGAACCCGCGAGGATTTCGAGGAGAAAGCCAAGTTGGCGGAGTCGTTCGCCGATTACGTTCAGGTAGACTTCATGGACGGCGCATTCGTCCCGACCGAAAGCGTATCGGTCGAAGATGTGCTACGGGCGAAGCCCTCTTTCGAGATGGAGGCTCATCTCATGGTGGAGCATCCCAGCTCGTATCTTTCGGGTTTGAAGGAGGCTGGCTTCAGGAGGGTCTACTTTCACGTAGAATCGTCCGACGATCCGCGATCATTGATCCGGGGAGCGCGTTCCCTCGGCATCGAGATCGGGGTCGCTTTGAAGCCGGACACGGAGCTTCCGGCGATAGAGGACCTTTTGGGAGAAGTTGAGGCGGTTCTCTTTTTGACCGTTCACCCGGGCGGGTACGGACATGAACTCATTCCGGATGTTTTGGGAAAATTGAAAGCGTTCAAAAGGTCGCACGCCGAAACGTCCGCGGGGGCCGATGGCGGGATTAAGCTGGACAACTTGGATTTGGTCGCCGAAGCGAAACCCGATTTCGTGACGGTTGGAAGCGCCATATTCGATGCCCGGGATCCCATCGCGGCCTATCGCGAATTCCTTCGGCGCATCGAAGACAGGTGATCCGAGTCATCGACGACTCCGCCGAAGGGAGAAGCCGGGCATCGAGGAGAGGTCGATCTGGAAGATGAAACCTTCGTTGGCGTTGGTCGATCTGGAAGTCCTCGAACTGGAGAAAATCGCCAATACCCTCCGGCAAGACGTGATCCGGATGGCCGTATCCGCGGGCCGAGCTCATCTCGGAGGCCCGCTAGGGCTCGCGGAAGTATTCACAGCCCTTTACTTCAAAGTGATGAATCACGACCCCAAGAATCCCCTCTGGGAGAGCAGGGATCGATTGATACTTTCGAACGGGCACGCGTGCCCGATTCTGTATGCGGCGTTGGCGAGGAGCGGATACTTTCCGGTTGAGGAGCTCACGACATACAGGAAAATCAATTCGCGGCTTCAGGGGCATCCCCATAATAGGTCCCTTCCGGGGATTGAGGGTTCAACCGGTCCATTGGGACACGGGATATCTCAGGCAGTGGGGCGTTCGATCGTCGCTTTGAGGGAAAGACAAAGGCACCGCGTCTACTGCGTGATCAGCGATGGCGAGCTTAACGAGGGACAAACCTGGGAGGCTTTGCACTTGGCCGGAGCTCAGCGGCTGCGCAACCTCGCGGTTTTCCTGGACAGAAACAACGTCCAGGTCGATTACCATACGGAAGATGTCATGCCAATCGAGCCGCTTCTCGATAAGGTGCGCGCTTTTGGCTGGCACGCGATCGATATCGACGGCCATAACGTTCGGCAGATAGTCGAGGCCTGCTGGTTTGCCGCAAACGTCTACGAGTCCCCAACTATGATCGTGTGTCACGTTGTATCCGGCAAAGGGGTCGACTTCATGGAGAACGATCCGGCTTGGCACGAAAGCTCGATAGAGGTTGGTGAGGGGGAAGAGGCTCTGCGGCAGCTCAAGATCGTCGAGGACGAGATCGAGAGGAGAGCTGTGGCTTTGAAAGGGAAGACGACGGCATGATCAGGGAAGATGCCGCTTTAGTCCGCGATCCGTACGTCGAAAACCCGGAAAGGAAAGAGATGAGGGATGGATACGGGGAAGGCCTGCTCGTGGCGGGCCGTGCCGATGCCGGGGTGTGGGCGCTTTCGGCAGATCTCGCCGAGTCCACCGGCGCGAAGCGTTTTGCCGAGGAATTTCCCGATCGGTTCGTCGAGGTTGGGGTGGCGGAGCAGAACATGGCCGGCATAGCCGCGGGCCTCGCTTTGGAGGGAAAAATCCCGTTTGCGTCGAGCTTCGCCTGCTTTTCTCCGGGCAGGAACTGGGATCAGATTCGCGTTTCGATCGCTTACGGCGAAGCCAATGTTAAAATAATAGGTTCGCACGCGGGGCTCGATGTAGGCGGCAACGGTGCGGTGTATCAAGCGGCTGAAGATATAGCCATGATGAGGGCGCTTCCCAACTTCATCGTGGTGGCCCCTTGCGATGCCATCGAAATGAAAAAGGCAACCATAGCGGCGGCTGAGCACGTCGGTCCGGTTTATATCCGCTTTGCGAGCGGCAGCTCTCCCGTTTTTACGACCGAGAGGACTCCGTTTTACCTCGGCAAAGCGGTTCGATTAACGGATGGGCGGGATGTCGGCATCGTCGCGTGCGGGACCATGGTTTATCGGTCGCTTTTGGCCGCAAAAGGGCTGGCTCAAGACGGCATAAGCGCCCGCGTGATCGATGTACACACGATAAAGCCCTTGGATGAGGAGATGATCGAAGAAACCGCGGCCGATTGCGGTTGCATCGTCACCGCGGAAGAGCACCAGGTCTCAGGGGGTTTGGGCGGCGCGGTCGCCGAAGCGCTGGGCAGGAAGCTTCCCGTGCCCCTGGAGATGGTCGGCATGAACGATACTTTTGGAGAATCGGGAAAGGCGGCGGAACTTTGGCAAAAGTACGGTTTGACAAGCGCCTCGATCGCGGAGGCGGCAAGAAGGGCTATCGCCAGAAAGGAGACATTCGGGAGGAGAAGAGTCGCTTAGGCGCTGACAGGAACTTTCCGCAGACCTGCGGCACAAAACTCGCGATAACGATCGATAGCCTCGATCTCGGAGCGGCGATCTCGCTCGCGGAAAAGATCTCGCCCCACGCGGATTGGTTCTGCGTGGGCTCGTCCCTCATAAAAAGCTGCGGGATGAGGGCGGTTTGGTCGTTTAGCCAAGCCTTTCCAGGCCGAGACCTCCTCGTGGACGCCGGAGGTGCCGCGAAAAGGAAAGCCGCTGTCGCTTTCGCGGCAGGTGCCGATCTCGTCGCGCTTCCTCGGGTGGCGAGCGGCGAGGCATGCGCGGAGGCGATAGGCTCGGCTCGAGTTTTCGGTGGAAAAACGGTGCTGGATATCAGGGGAGCATCGGATCCCGCCCTCGCGGCGCGAAAGGGAATCGAGCTCGGTTTCGACTTTTTGCTGGTCGGGCCGGATGAGCTTTTTCCAAAGATGGGAAGCGCCGAGCTTTTCTTTGAGCGAGATCTTCACATGTCCCTCATCGTCGATGGCGAGGGCGATCTCGACGCGGTTTTCGCAGGAGGAAGGCGTCCGGCGGCCGTGCTGGTGGGAGAATCGGTTTCGGCGGCTTCCGATCCCGCTTTCGCGGCGGCCGATCTCAAGAGACTGATCCGGAGCGCCTTGCGCCGCTCGAACGCGGCTTGAACCGAAGAGGGTCACTCCTCCAAAAAATCCGCGAGCAATGCGCTCAGCTTATCCGGCCGTTCTTCGGGCACGAAATGACCGCAGTTCGGAATGGAGATCGAGCGAACGTCGGCGAGGTCGGCTTCAAGCCGCTTCACCTCCTTGCGGAGATACGGGTCTCTCTCCCCATAGATGAGGAGCGTCGGAACCTTCAGGTTTTTGAGTTTGTCGACCAACCCTTCGAGCTCGCTCAGCGAAGCGTCGTTGACGGTTTTCAATGCGACCTTTCGGGACTCCGCGGAGCGGAAAGGTGCCTGGTAATTGGCGATTGCGTTACCGGATAAAGCCCTCCTGTCCGCCGCGCCAACTTTGATGATGGCTGAAATCCCCCTCGGGCCCACAAAAAATTCGTTGATCCAGGGGGTTTTGAGCGCGAGGAGGATTAACCTCAGCCGAAGACCGGTTTTTGGATATACGAATGTGTTCAGGATGACCAACCGCTCGAGCCGATCGGGATTTTTGGTCGCCCACAGCAATCCGATCGGCCCTCCCACGTCGTGGACGACCATCGCCGCTCCGTTTATGCCCACGGCATCGAGAAATCGACCCACGAAATCGGAATAAAATCCGAAGGTGTAGGACAAACATACCGGCTTGTCGGATTTTCCGAATCCGGGCAAATCGGGGGCGATAACGCGCCTTTTCTCCGCCAGCGGTGGGATTATCTTCCGCCAAAGATATGAAGACGTTGGCCAGCCGTGGAGAAGCAACACTGGGCTTCCTTTGCCGGCGTCTAAGTAGTGGATGTTCAATCCGCCAACTCGGATGAAGTTGCTGGACGCGGCGCTCGACACGGAAGCTCCTCCCGTTTCTCGCGGGACATGTGTTCGTTTTTATATTATATATCCGATCTCAGGACCCGCGTTCTTCTCTGAACGAAAGATCCGAGCGACGGAAGATTTAAATGACCTAGGGGGAGGCTTCCGCCTCCCCCAGGAATTACCCCCTCCGCGGGTTCTCGTCCCGCGCCTCTCCCGGATTATCGTTCTTATGAAAAAAATAGCCCCCGGTGGGGGCTACGTCTTTGAGCGGACGACGGGACTCGAACCCGCGACCAAGAGCTTGGAAGGCTCCTACTCTACCAACTGAGCTACGTCCGCATATCTGATTTCAGGCTATTATGTTAGCAAAAAATTCGCCGGAGATAAATATGCCCGTGAGAAGTTGGCCCGATTTTTCGCGCGGGCAAAGCGGCGCGCCATCGCCTTCGGCGAAGGCAAGTCCGTTCGGCGTTTTGGGCGCGGACTTTGCGCGTAAATGCCGCAGTCGGATGCCGGTTTCCGCGGCGGATGGCGGCCGGTGCTCGCGAAACGCGCGAGGTGATGATGTCTCGAAGCTTGCTCGCCCGAATGTGGGGCGTTTTGCGGTATTATCTTAGGCGGATCAAGGTGAAACTGTTTGGCGAGGACACGGTAATCAGGGTCGAAGATTTGCCTCCCGGCAGCTTGCGCGATGTCGAGGTAGCCGGGGTTACCGTGTTGCTCGCGAACGTGGATGGAAAATTTTACGCGATCAACAACGTCTGCACGCATCGCCAGTGCCCGCTGTCCGCGGGTGAGCTATCCGGCACGACGGTGACTTGCGCATGTCACGGGAGCCAGTTCGATATCGCGACGGGGGAAGTCCTTCGCGGCCCCGCCGTTACCGATGTCGCGATCTATCGAGCCACCGAAAGGAACGGGCTCATCTCGATCGATACCGGAAGCTCCGGGTGAGGCGCGAGGGCCGTGCGGGCGGCGCGCGCTTTCATCGCTTCGCGCCCTGAGGGGTCACTATCCGCAAGCCCGCGGGATTTTCGATCACTTCCACATCGAAGCCGTCTCGAACCCTATGAACGTGGAGCGATATGTGGCTTCCCGCGATGGGGAGGCGGTTTATCCTGAGGTATTTGGTGCCAGGAATCAGCCAAGGATACATGCTCATCTGCTTCACCGCCGCGTCGGGCTCCAAGCCGAGCATCGTCCTTAACATGAGGTGTACCGCGCCGGATGCCCACGCCTGGGGTGCGTTGCTTCTCGGATAGCCGACCGGTATTTTCGAATCTTTTCTGGAAAATCCGCAGTAGAGCTCGGGCGGCGTCCTCCTTGGAAACCGCTGAACGGCGTCGTTCAGCTGAACGACGAGTTCCCTTGCCGGTCCGATCATGCCGTAGCGAAGCAGGCCGTTCATGATCATCGAGTTATCGTGGGGCCAAACGGAACCGTTGTGATAGCTCATCGGGTTGAAGGACGCCTCTTTCGAGCTCATCGTGCGGATGCCCCAACCGGAAAGCATGTCTTCGGCAAAGAGCCTTTCGGCCACCGAGCGAGCTCTATCTCCCGCGATCATTCCGGACCAAAGAAGGTGGCCGGCATTGGAGGTTATGGCATCGACTTGGCGTTTATACTTGTCGAGCGCCTCGGCGTAATAGGATTTTTGTTCCATCCAAAAGGACCTTTCGAATTTTTCTCTGAGGGCCAACGCCTCCTTCCTCAGGGATTCCGCTTTATCTCCCATTCCCAGGGCCGAGTAGAGCTCCGAAAGACGCATTTTGGCGTCAAAAATATAACCCTGAACTTCACATAGAGCTATTGGCGGATCGGGCAGGCGCCCATCGGAGAAAGCCACGGCATCCCAAGAATCCTTCCACCCTTGATTGTATCGCCCCAGCACTGGACTCCAGGTATATTCGATCGGCCCGCCCGCCGGAAGCTCTCTTAGGGGGCTCCAGGTGTATTCCACGAAACCGTCTCCGTCGAGATCGCCGTATTCGTCTATCCAGGCCAAGGCCTTTTCGGCGCTTCCCAGCAGCTCTTTTACGAATTCTATATCGCCCGACCATCGGTAATACTCGGAAAAGACGATGAGGTAGAGCACCGTCGCGTCGATCGTCATATAAAAACGGCTCGGCACCATTCCGGCTTCAGCGAGGGGGCCCAAGCGCAATTCGTGGACGATCTTCCCCGGCTGTTCGCCGGTCCGCTTGTCCTCTTTCTGGCCCTGGTATTTGGCGAGGGTCCTCAAAACTCCTTTGGCTAGCTTGGGAAGGAAAGGAATGGTCTGGTAAGCCGCGATAAGGCTGTCGCGTCCGAAGACTGTCAAATACCACGGAATCCCAGCCGCGGGAACGATGTCTCCCTCGCCGATAGCCATGCCTTTGAGCTGAAGGGAAAGGAGGTCTTTGAGGCTTTGGTTATAGGCGTGCCAAAGTTCGTCGTAGTCCGTTGCGATAGTCGGCGGGCGCTCTTCGGCCACCAGCTGACCCTCGCTCGGTTCGCGCTTCGGCGCGTACGGCGCCATTTCGCCCTCAAAACTCGAAAAGGTCGGCTCGAAAACCAGCTCGAGCGCCCAAACCGATCTGCGATCGAGCTCGATCTCGTACTCCAGTCCCCGGTTTGCGACCTCGGGTTTTTTCGACGGAGAGATCTTGAGCTGTCTGATGACGCCCTCTCTGGCTTTGCTGATGGTGATCACGCCGTGGCGGACATTCCATACCGAAGGGGTCTCCAGGGGAAGCCTTCCGGCTTTGACCTCGAAAATGTCCGCGAAATCGGAGTCGAATTCCAGGCGCAGCTTCAGGGAACAGGGCTTCGGATCGAAGCTTTCTATCTCTATGCGCTCGCGCAGCGCGCGCCCATCGATCTCCCTTCGACGGGAGATCGCGATGGACCCCATTTCTATCTCGCGCTTTTCCCTTTTGGGCTCTGTCGAGAGGTAATGGATGGATGAGTTGTGATCCGCGCTTCCGCCGGAAAGGAGTCGAGGTCTCATTCCCTCGATCGAAAGCACGTAGCGGTTGAGCAAGCGGGTATCGGAAGTGTAAAATCCGAGCTCTCCGCCCGTTATATCTCCGGCCTCGTCGGAGATGAGGAAGGTTCTTTCGGAATGAATCGCGACGGCCATCGCCGCCTCCGGCTTGTAGAGCGTTTTCCACCGCGGGATTATTCCCTAATGAAGATCGCCTCGGCGTGAATGAAGGATACGCGGCTCTCCTCGCACGATAAAGACGCTCTTGAGCAGTGAGCGAGGTAGTTTTCCCAGGTGAAATCGGTGGGAATCCCGTGCAGAAGCCTTGCAAGCCATCGGAGCCGAACCGGACTGATCGCCTCGCGGGATAGGAAATGGCCGCCCGGTTTCAGCACGCGGGCGATCTCTTCCACCGCCTTTCGCCAGTCTTCCGAGTGGTGGAGAACTTCGAATCCGATGACCAGATCGAATGACGAATCGGCGAGTGGGATGCTTTCCACCCCCGCTTCGATGAAGTCGGCGGTGAAACCTCGGGCTTCCGCTTCCGCTCGAGCGGCTTCAAGCATCTCCGCGTCGATGTCGAGACCGCTGGCTCGGCGCGGTTTGAGCAGGGTCATCGCTTCGAAGAGCGCGGAAGCCGGCCCGCATCCCACCTCGAGCACCGCCGGCATTTCCGGGATATTCAGCCCGAGGATCATCCGCCTCGCCGCCCTCGCGCTCATCCGGCGGTTGATCTTGCTCAATACGGCCCTTTTTTCCAGCCAATTCAGCTTAGCCATGCCCGCTCCATCCCGATTGGCGGCGCCGCGCGCGCTTTTATGTTACCACGAAAACATGGTGGGCCTGCTCATGGGCGCGAGATGGCCTTTTGGGCGCGATGGGGTGGGCTCCCGCCTCTCCCAGGAATTGTCCCCTCCCGTCGGGGGCTCGAATCCGGTTCGAGCTCCATCCGTTCTAAAGCTTCAAAAAGGCCACCTTGCCGGCAGCCCCGATCGCGCGCCCGGAGGGATTCGAACCCCCGACAACCGGATTAGAAGTCCGATGCTCTATCCTGCTGAGCTACGGGCGCATTTGCGTTTGACCGCTATTTTCGACGCGTCGCGCTTGGCGAAAGCGCTTGAACCCGGAAACTTTGCCGGGGTTTTCGCCGGCGAACTTCGCCGTTCAGCCGCTTCGCATCCCGCAACTGACGAAATCCGAGCTCAATTAAATTTATCAGCTCTGATATCCCTTATCAAGGGATCGGGAACGCCGAAAGTCGTTCGAGAAAATCGCGGACTGCGTCGGCGTCCAACCGCAGCCGCGATCTCGGTTAAACCTCGTGTAGACGATCCGGAGCGCGTCGCGCGGGACGCTCGACGAGGTAAAATCAACGCGACTGAAAGGGTTCCGGATAGGCTCCGATTGTTGAAAAAGGCGCACCTTCACGCTATCATATTTGAGTTGCGCGGCCCCCCTTCGAGCCGCGCCAGCGCGGTGACCGTAGCTCAATTGGTCAGAGCGTCGGACTGTGGCTCCGAAGGCTGAGGGTTCGAGTCCCTTCGGTCACCCACTTAACAACTCGGGTTAGCAGATCCTCGTCCTCATAGTTGAGGGACGAAGGGATTGAGAATCCATGGAACTAGCTGGGCGATTAGCTCAATTAGGCAGAGCAACGGACTCTTAATCCGGAGGTTACAGGTTCGATTCCTGTATCGCCCACGAAACCCACTTTTAGGGTCGCGGAGCAGCTCCTCGAAGCCGAAAGGCGCGACGCGCCCGAGTTATCAGCGGACGAGAGGGATGCGGAGAGCCGCGGTCGAATCGACGGGCCGCTCTCGCGGCTCTTGAGGCCGATAAACGGGACCGAAGGTTCGCGAGAGTGGCGGAATTGGCAGACGCGCTGGACTTAGGATCCAGTGGGGCGACCCATGGGGGTTCGAGTCCCCCCTCTCGCACGAAAAGAACCCGTTGCGGCGCCGGCGACCGTCCGCGCGTCGTTCGGACGTCGAAATCCCCGTAGGGCCCGATCCCCCGATCGGGCCGTTTGTACGCGCGTAAACGAATACGGTTTGGTCCGCAAACGGGGCGCGCGTCATCGGATCGCCGATCGCGCGTTTTTGCTTACCGAAGCCTCTTTAGAAGAGCGCTGGCTTCGCTAAATGACGAGACATATGCCCGGGCCGACGTTGCGTTAATGCCCTTAATCATCGATTCGACCTCAAACGTTGCCGTATCGTTAGCCTCCAGCTTATCGACAATTGAATGATCTCCACCTACGATGTTTCCGCTTGCGTCAAAGAAGATGGCTTCCACCGTCAGCGACTCAAAATCGCTGTCAAACGGATTTCTAATTTGGCCGGTGACGTGCGTGTTGCCGAATTCATCTTGGGAGACCGCGATATTCTCGGGGCTGAAGAAGGGAACGTCCCTTCGCTGGGTTTCGAACCTGCTCTCTTTGGCCTTTACCTCGATCCTCGCAACGGTGGCGTTCTCGGGCGTGACGGAAAAAGAAAGGCCCGAGACGCCTTCGCTGTTTCTGAGGATTACGTCTATGTCCTCTGAGGCCGTACCGACAATCCTGTCGTTCAAATCGAAAGCCGTTACGGACACCGTCACGCCGGTGGCCATCTTATCTTTGTTGGGATTCTGGATTATCGACCCGACGGATACCTGGCCCGATTCCGGATCCTGCGTAAAACCGGTCGCCTTAACGATAAGCTTTTTGGGCTTTGAAGGTCTTCTGCTTGCGGCTTCGGCAACGGGTGAAAACCCTAAAGACATCAGAAGGGACGACGCCAGCAAAAATGCGATCAATCTCTTCATGGCATACACCTCCGGCATTCGCGTTTGACGGGAGAAGGCAAAATCCTCGCGCAGGCGTCTTCCGCTCGCGCCAAGAAAACCGGTTGTCTCCCTTGCGGTCGCTTCGGTTCATGTTCAACATCATTTTTTACCGAACGGGGGTACCCGGCCTTGGTCATCTTAAACACTTGAATTGGAGGAGTATTTTGCTGCCGAGCGACTGCGGAGTTGGGAAAGAAGCGCACCGCACGACGAAGCAACGATGCCGCTTCAATCGGCGGATCCCGACAGCGCCAGCGCTCCGCCGATGATCAGAAGGGGAGCGCTTACGATGTAAGCAGCGGCTACCGCCAGCACTCCCGCGACGCCCGCGATGATCATCAAGAAGCCTGCGATTTTCGGCTTCGGTATTGTCAGAGCGGCTGCTGCGATTCCGACGATGGATGAGGCGAGAGCGACGGCGGTCAGCGTTGGAAGCTGGGCTCCGGTAGCTGCGACCGCGCTGGCCACTGCCCCATCGAGCGAGTAGACGAGCGCGGCGGCGAGTAGCCCGGTTGCGCCTCCGATTATGCCCAAAACCATGGCGGCGATTCTCATCTCGGCCACCTCCTCGGGGATGACGTACCCAATCGGACGGGGAAGTAACGAAGATATGGACAAATTGGGCGTTTCACGCGCTCAGCTTTCCGACCGGTTTTAAGGACTTTCCCTCGGATCGCCTCGAGATATGGCTTGACGCGAGCGCGGGTAAAAAGATGGCAATCCCGGAACCATCGATCTGAACGGGCAAGGCATGGAGTGGCCTGAGAGGCAATCCGATTTCGGAAGCGACGATTGGATTCGGAGGTGTTATTCGGATGATCCGTCGATCGTTATTCGTTCCGGCGGATATTCGCGATGAAGCGAAAGGCGGGCGGCTGAAGCCGCGAACTTCGCCGAAGAAGTCCGGTGGCTGCGCGAAAAGGCCGATCGCGCTTCGAGCGGGGACCGCGGTTCTCCTGGCGTCGCTGCTCGCAAACTTCGTGGGATATCCGGCCCTAGCAGCGAATTCGCAGCAAACCGAGAGCCCCTGGCCCATGTTTAGGCACGACGCCCGACACACCGGGCAGAGCGCCGTTCCCGGAGTTCAGCGCGACACCAGAAAGTGGTCTTTCAGAGCGGGGGACATCATTTCCTCATCTCCCGCAATCGCGGAGGACGGCACGATATACTTCGGAAGCGCGGATAAGAAACTATACGCCCTCACGCCGAAAGGCGTTAAGAAGTGGGAATTCAAAGCGGAAGCCGGGATTTTCTCGTCCCCCGCGATCGGAAAGGACGGCACGATTTATTTCGGGAGCGGCGGATCGATCAGAAAGATCGAAAAAAGGGGCAAGAAGCTCTACGCTTTGAGGCCGAACGGAAAGAAGAAGTGGAGCTTTAACGCCAGGGGTCCGATAACGTCATCGCCGGTTATAAGCGGGGGAGGAGTGATATATTTCGGAAGCCAAGATAAGAAAATTTATGCTCTCAATCCCGACGGCAAGAAAAAGTGGGAGTTTGCAACCGGAGGTCCAATTAGCTCCACACCCGCCATCGCAAAAAACGGACTGATCCTGGCCACGAGTACCGATGGAAAGGTGTACGCCTTGAATCCAAACGGCAAGAAAAAGTGGACCTACTTCGCCGGAGGCAACTGGCTCACCTCGCCGGCCGTGGGGCCGGACGGCTCGATCTATGTGGCCAGCTGCAGCACAAAGCGCAAGACGGGAAAGCTTCACGCCCTGGATTCGAATGGAAAAAAGAAGTGGGATCATGACATCCGGGACGTCGCGCTTTCGTCGCCCGCGGTTGCAAGCGACGGGACCATATACTTTGGAACTGGAAACGCCCAGAGCGCGGAGGGCAAGTTGATAGCCCTGAATCCCGACGGTTCAAGGAAGTGGGAATTTCCCACGTTGAGCGGCGTGCAATCGTCGCCGGCGATTGCCTCGGACGGCTCCGTATACGTGGGTAGCGACGACAACAGCCTTTTGGCCGTTAACCCGGACGGGACGCTCAGGTGGTCTTTTGAAACTACCGAAATAGTCACGTCTTCACCGGCGATCGGAAAGGACGGCACGATTTATTTCGGCTGTGATGACAAGAGGTTCTATGCCGTGGGAACGCCTCCGCCGACCACCACGACAACGACAACCATAACTACAACTACAACTACGACCACAACTACGACGACTACGACCACAACGACGATCCCGACAACCACAACCACTACGGCCCCGCCCCCTCCGCCTACGACGGCGCCTTCCCCTCCTCCGCCAACCGCTCCGGCGCCTTCAAAACAGCGGCTTGAAAACATATACAACGCCGTTTCGATCGGCATGACCGAAGCGCAGGTGGTGCAGGTGGCGGGGCAGCCGAGCTCCAGGAGCGAATATCAGATCGAGGGTTTGGGCAAGGTCGTCATCCTGATCTACTCGGCAAACGCCGATTACGTAGGGATCATACTCGAAAATGACAGCGTCACCTTCGTATCGATTACGCTGTTCCAAGACAGCCAGATCAACACGAGGAGCAAAGGCAAGTAGAAACGAAACGACGGCGGGCGACCGTCCGCGCGTCGTTCGGACGTCGAAATCCGCGTAGGGCCCGATCCCCGACCGGGCCTGATCGTTCACGCGTCATACGACGTCGGTCGGATCGCAAACGGGACGCGTCATCCGGTACCAACTGCACGTTTTTCCCAACGTGGATGCGCGCGGCCGATTCAACGTCTGCGCGGTCCTTTCGGGGAACGGCCCCCGCGGATCGCGTGGATCGCGAATCCGCCCGTCGGGGTTTCGCCCGGCAACAGACGAAGGGAACCGAACGCGACCCTCTTTCAGTCGGGTTAGTTTTTGCTGTATAATTGGGCGCAATGTAACCTCTATGGTCCACCGGGTTTTTCGTTTAAAATTGCGGAGTCCGGTGGTCGGTTTGCGAAGTCGCGAATGCGCCCTCGGGCGCGCTTTCGCGCGGAGATGCGGAGGATAGCGGTTTCTATCTCGCGGATGTAGCTCAGCTGGTAGAGCACAACCTTGCCAAGGTTGGGGTCGCGGGTTCAAGTCCCGTCATCCGCTCAAATACCGGATGCAAG
>FWPU01010574.1_pt1 | contig 13593 bp, 13 predicted proteins | sample 2228361 | NCBI WGS metagenome assembly FWPU01 (sample SAMEA103939777, study PRJEB20133) | metagenome | reverse complement strand
GTGCGCGGCGCGCCGCGTCGGCGTCACCGCGCACGCGCGCTCAGTGCCAGGCTCGACGCACCGCCCCGGCGGGTCGACCAGGCGACGAGGCCGCCGATCGGTCCGCCGACGAGCGCGCCCACGACGGCCGCTCCCGCGAGCTCGCGGAAGGTCGGCTGTGGCGAGCCGATGCTGGGAAAGGTGTAGGCGCCGACGAAGGTCGCGGCGGTGGCGATGACCATCGATGCGGCCGTGTCGCCAGCGCCGGTGGCCCGGTCGAACCAGACGGCGCCGCTCAGCAGCGCCGCCCCGAGCAGGACGGTGACCCACCAGCGCGGCAGCAGGTGCGGGTAGAGCGACAGGGTGAGGACCGGGTCGGCGTGCCCGTCGACGCGCACCGCGGTCACGTCGAGGTTCTCGCGGTAGGGGTTGTCGACCACCACGGTTCGCGCGCTCCGCTCGCGCAGGACCTCGACGTCCTGGCCGCGTCCCTGCCGCTGCCGCTGCCAGGTCTCCTTGAACTCGCCCTCGAAGACCTGGGGTGGCGTGGTCTGGCCCGCGAGCGTGACGGCGTAGCGCGCGACCCGGGTGCCGCCGTGCTCGGGGTTGTCGAGGTGGCCGTTGATCAGCAGGTCGAAGCGCTCGAGGCCCTTGGTCGGCAGGGTGATCGGCAGTCGCTCCACCTGGGCGTCCGTCGTGAACAGCCGCTCCCCCGGGTAGATCCGCCGGTAGACCGGGTAGTAGATCACCGCGAGCCAGGCGATCGCGAGGAGCGCGGCGAGGACGCGCCGCGGTGCAGGCAGGCGCAGCGCATAGCGCATCGGGAAGAAGAGGACCATCGCGAGCAGCAGGAACGCGTCGATGGCGAGCGCCGGGCGGGTCGGGATCACGTCGAGCAGGCCGAGGATGTAGAGCACGAGCAGGACGACGCCGGCGACGAGCGGGGGGAGGAACTCACGCAGCGAGCTCGCGACCGAGGTCGGCGAGCCACGGCGCAGCGGATTCCGGCGGTACGGAACGCTCCCCTTGCGGCGCGCGGTCCGCGCAGCCTTCTGCATGCGTCGACCGTAGCACGGCGTTTCGCCGGCGAGAAAGTCGCGCTCACCAGCCGCGCAGGTCGACGGACCACGTCTCGAGCACGCGCTCGCCGTCCACGAGATGCATGCGCTCGTGGTAGGCGACGGTCGGATCCACGTGCGCGGGCCAGACCCGGATGCGGTCGCCGACGCGCACCGGGCCGGGCGCGTCCGGGGCGTCCGGGTCGGGCGCGAAGGTCACGTGCTCGTCCGAGCAGAACCAGACCTTCATCCCGTCGATCGCCGGATTGCCGTGGTCCATGCCGAGCGCCTTGAGCCCGCAGTCCGCGACCGCGTAGCCGGGCGACACCGAAATCACCGTCGCGAGCACGCAGAGCGCCCGGCGGAAGGGCAGGCCGAGCCGCCCGTAGGCGGTGTCCATGAGCGCGTAGGACCCGGCCTGGATCTCCGTCGCCCAGGTGTTGAGGTCGAACGTCCCGGTGCCGCCCGCCGACACCACCTCGCCGCCGACGTTGGCGTGCGCCGCGGAGAGGAGCCGCATCGCCTCCGCCGTCTTGCGGGCGCGGAGCTCGCGGTCCTCGAGCCCGACGACGTGCCCCTCGTAGCCCATCACGCCGCGGACCACGAGGCCGGCGCGGCGGGCGCGCTCGGCGAGCTCGCCGGCCGCGAACGGGTCGCAGCCGCAGCGCGGCAGGCCCACGTTGACGTCGATCAGCACCTCGCGCACCCCTCCGCGCGCCGCAGCGGTGATCGTCTCCGGCGAGTCGACGGCGACCGTCACCCGTGCGTCGAGCCGCCCGAGGCGGGACGCGTCGAGCACCTCGTTGGCGAGCAGGATGTCGTCGCCGAGGCCCGCTGCGGCGAGGCCCTCGACCTCACGGATCGTCGCGCAGGTGAAGCTCGAATGGCCGCGCGCCGCCTGCAGGCGGGCGAGCGCCACGCACTTGTGCGCCTTCACGTGCGGCCTGAGCTTCTTGCCCGGCAGGGCGGCGGCCATCGTCGCGAGGTTGTGCTCGAGCGCGTACCGGTCGACGAGCAAGGCCGGCGTGGTGAGCTCGTGGATGGTCACCGGGCGGATATGGAGGATCCGGGCCGCGACGACAAGCCGCGCCCGAGCCGCTCAGCCGGCGCGCTCGCTGAGCACGCTGATCGTCGCCGGACGGCGCTCCGTGAAGCGGTAGAGCCGGGCGGGACGGTGCGGGCCGCGCCGTGCCTCGCCGAGCGGCGTCAGCAGGCCGAGCGCGAGGATCCGCTTGCGGAAGTTCCGCCGGTCGAGCCGTCGCCCGAGCACCGCCTCGTACACCTCCTGCAGCTCGGCGAGGGTGAAGGTGGGCGGCAGGAGGGCGTAGGCGAGGTTCGTGTAGGCGAGCTTCGCGCGCAGCCGCTCGACCGCGACGAGCGCGATCGTGCCGTGGTCGTAGGCGAGCGGCGGAAGCTCCGTCGCGGGAAGCCAGCGCACGTCCGGTGCGGGGCGCGCCTCGGAGAGCAGCGCGAAGTAGGCGACCGAGACGACGCGCGCGGCCGCGTCGCGACCCGGCTCGCCGAAGGTGTAGAGCTGCTCGACGTACGCCCCGTGGCCCGGCAGGTAGGCGCTCAGGAAACGCTCGGCGGCCTCGTCGAGCGACTCGTGCTCGCGGACGCGGCCGCCGGGGAACGCGAGCCGCCGCCGCCCGGCGCTTTGGGCGGGCACGAGCGCCGCGTGCAGCACCCCGTCCACGATCGCGAACGGCACGACGTCGACCGCGACGCCGACCGTCGCGTGCGGGATCGCGGGGGCCGGCGCCGTGCGCGTCAAGCAGTAAGCTCGAGCATGCGGCGCAGCGCGCGCTCGGCGCCGCGGCGCACGTCCTCGTCGAGCTCGATCGGGTAGCGCATCTCGCGGAGCGCCGCGAGCGTGTCGTCGAGCGTGATCATCTTCATGTACGCGCAGAGCTTGCAGCTCTTGTAGAAGCGCTTCTCCGGCAGCTCGAGCAGCAAGCGGTCGGAGAGACCGCACTCGGTGACGACCAGGAACTCGTTCGCCGGGCTCTCCTTCGCGTAGCGGATCATGCCGCTCGTCGAGAGGACGGCGTCGGCGAGCGCGAGCACGTCGGGGCGGCACTCGGGGTGGACGAGCACCTTGACGTGCGGCAGGTACTTGCGCACCCGCCCGATCTCCTCGGGCGTGATCTGGTGGTGCACGTAGCAGTTGCCGTTCCAGGCGATGATGTTCTTCTTCGTGTTCTGCTGGACGAACGCTGCGAGGTTCTCGTCGGGCACGAAGAGGATGTTGTTCGACGGCAGCGCCTCGACGATCTTGACGGCGTTCGCCGACGTGCAGCACACGTCGCACACCGCCTTCACCGCGGCGGTCGTGTTGACGTAGCAGACCACCTGCAGGTCCGGGTGGACGCGGAGCAGCTCCTCCTTCCGGTCGGCGAGGGCGTCCGGGGCGACGCTGTCGGCGAGCGAGCAGCCGGCGCGCAGGTCAGGCAGCAGCACGGTGCGCGTCGGGTTCAGGATCTTCGCGGTCTCGGCCATGAAGTGGACGCCGCAGAAGACGATCACGTCGGCCTCGACGGTCGTCGCCTTCTGGGCGAGCTCGAGCGAGTCACCGATGAAGTCCGCGACCTCGAAGATCTCGGGCCGCTGGTAATTGTGCGCGAGAATGACGGCGTTCCGCTCGCGCTTGAGGCGCTGGATCTCCGCCACCGTCGCTGCGATCCGCTCGCAGGCTTCGGGCGTGTAGGTCGCCGGGTCACACAACGGAGCGAAGCTCTCGTAGAGCTCCTGGGCGCGCGGCGTGCTGGCTTGGGTCATCGTGGCTCCTCGTCGCTCGCGACGCGCAGGGGCCGCGCCGACTTTGCGTACATTGGACGCATAGTAGGCCGCCCGCGGGGCTCGCGCAAGGAGGCCGCCGACGCGGCGGCTCACCGCCCGGCGACGGTCATCCGGGCGATCCTGATCGTCGGCGAGGCGATGGCCGAGCGGAAGGTGAGGTCGTCGCCGACCATCTCGACGTCGCGCAGCATCGCGAGCAGGTTGCCGGCGATCGTCACCTCCTCGACGGGGAAGGCGAGCTCGCCGTTCTCGATCCACAGGCCGCTCGCGCCGCGCGAGTAGTCGCCGGTGACGCCGTTCACCCCGAACCCCGAGAGGCCGGTCACGTAGAGCCCGCTCCGCACCGACGCGATGATCTCCTCCGGGCGGTGCTGGCCCTTCTCGAGGTGGAAGTTGGTCGAGCTCGCGCCCGGGACGTCGCCCACCGAGCGCGCCGCGCTGCCGGTCGGCTTGAGCCCGAGCTTCCGCGCCGAGTAGGTGTCGAGCAGGTAGGTCTCGAGCACGCCGCCTCGGATGACGACGTTGCGCCGGGTCGGGAGGCCCTCGGCGTCGAAGGGCCGCGAGGCGAGGCCGCCCGGCATGCGCCCGTCGTCGACCACGTTGACGAGCGGGCTCGCGATCTGCTCCCCGAGGCGGTTCAGGAGGAACGAGGCGCGACGGTAGAGCGCGCCGCCCGAGACGGCGCTCGCGACGTGGCCGAGGAGCGTCGCCGCGGTCTGCGGGTCGAAGACCACCGGCACCTGCTGCGTCGGCACCGGCCGGGCGCCGAGCCGGCGCAGGGCGCGCTGCGCCGCGATCTTGCCGATCGTCTCCGGCTCCGCGAGCCGGGAGAGGTGGCGCGAGGCGTCATACCAATAATCGCGCTGCATGCCGGAGTCGTCGCGCGCCACGGGCGCCACCGACAGAGCGTACGAGGTCGAGCGGTACGAGCCGGCGAAGCCGGCGCTTGACGCGTAGGCGACGTGCGCGGCGTGGATCGCGAAGTCCGCGCCCTCGGAGTTGACGATCCGCGGGTCGGCGCCGAGCGCGGCTGCCTCGCAGCGCCGGGCGCGCGCGACGCGCTCCTCGGGCGACAGGTCGAGACCCGAGGGGTCCGCGAGCCCGAGGTCGGGCACGTCCTTCGCGAGAAGCTCCGGCTCGGGGAGCCCGGAGGTCGGGTCCGGTGCGACGGCGCGCGCCATCTCGACCACCTGCCGGGCGAAGGCGTCGAGCGCCTCGTCGGCGAGGTCGGCGGTGGAGGCGACGGCGCTCGCGTGGTCGACGAAGCAGCGCAGCCCGAGGCGCCTCTCGCGCGCGAGCTTGACGGTCTCCACCTCGCCGAGACGCACCGTCGTCGTCGACGACTCGGTCTCGATGACCACCGCGTCGGACGCGGTCGCCCCGGCGCGGCGGGCGCGCTCGAGCACGCGGCCGGCGAGGTCGAGCGGCTCGAAGGTCGCGGCGCGGCTCACGTCCGCGTCCCGCCCACCGTGAGGCCGTCGATCCGCACCGTCGGCAGCCCGACGCCGACCGGAACGGACTGCCCGTCCTTGCCGCAGACCCCGATCCCCTGGTCGAGCGCGAGGTCCGAGCCGACGCGGGTGATGCGCGTCAGCACGTCCGGGCCGTTGCCGATCAGGGTCGCGTCCTTGACCGGCGCGCCGATGCGGCCGCCCTCGATCAGGTACGCCTCGCTCGCCGAGAAGACGAACTTGCCGTTGGTGATGTCGACCTGGCCGCCGCCGAAGGAGACCGCGTAGAGCCCCCGGTCGACGGAGCGGATGATCTCCTCCGGGTCGTCCTCGCCCGCGAGCATGAACGTGTTGGTCATGCGCGGCAGCGGGTAGTGCATGAAGCTCTCGCGCCGGCCGTTGCCGGTCGGCGCGACGCCCATCAGGCGCGCGTTCAGGCGGTCCTGCAGGTAGCCGACCAAGCGGCCCTTCTCGATCAGCGCGTTGCGCCGGGTCGGCGTGCCCTCGTCGTCGACGTTCAGCGAGCCGCGCCGCGAGGCGATCGTGCCGTCGTCGACCACGGTGCAGAGCTCCGAGGCGACCCGCTCGCCGAGGAGGTTCGCGAACGCCGAGGTTCCCTTGCGGTTGAAGTCGCCCTCGAGGCCGTGCCCGACCGCCTCGTGCAGCAGGACGCCGGGCCAGCCGGGGCCGAGGACGACCGTCATCTGGCCGGCCGGGGCGTCCACCGCCTCGAGCGCGACCACCGCCTGGCGGGCCGCGTCGCGCGCGAAGGCGATCGCCCGCTCCTCCTCGCCGACGAGGAACTCGAAGGCGACGCGCCCGCCGCCCCCCGCGGTGCCCTGGTGCCGACGCCCGCGGTCCTCGGCGATGCAGGTGACCCGCAGGCGGAGCAGCGGCTGGCGGTCGGCGACCAGCTCGCCCGCCGAGTTCGCGATCATCACGAGCTTCTCCTCGACGACCAGCGAGGCGAGCACGTTCACGATCCGCGGGTCGAAGGAGCGGGCGGCGCGGTCGACGCGCTCGAGCAGGGCGACGCGCTCGGGGAGCGGTCGCACGAGGTCTTCCGTCGCGACGGGGTAGAGCGAGCGCGTCACCTCCGGGCGGCGGAGGTCGATGGCGGTGGGGGAGGCCGCCTCGGCGGCGATCTGCCTCGCGTGCCGCGCCGCGAGCTCGAGCCGCTCGGCCGTCACCTCGTCCGAGTAGGCGTAGCCCGTCTTCTCGCCGGCCAGGACCCGCACCCCGACGCCCTGCGTGACGCTGTGCGTGGTCATCTTCACCAGCCCTTCCTCGAGCGCCACGCCCTGCACCGTGCGGTGCTCGAAGTAGAGGTCGGCGAAGTCGGCGCGGCGGGCGAGCGCGCTCCCGAGCGTCGCCTCGAGCGTGCGCGCGTCGAGCCCGAAGCGCTCGAAGAAGAAGCTCCCCGGAGCCGTGACGTCCTGTGAATCGCGTGAGCTCATCGATCAGTGGTTTCCCGTGTTGCCCCGCCCGCCGCTCTTCCGTGACAAGGTGCGTCGGGTCTCGAGCATGTCAAGCATCACCTGGCGACGGACGAGCTCGACCAGCGGGCGGTCCGCGTCGAGGAAGTCGAGCTCGCAGAGCCGCTCGATCGGCTGCCAGAGGATCCGCTCGAAGACCCGGTTGGTCACCTCGCCGCGGTGCGACGTGACGGCGTAGAAGTGCACGCGGACGTGCGGGCCGCCCGGGTAGACGTGCTCGACGCTCGCGATGTGCCGCCCGATCGTCGCGGCGATGCCCAGCTCCTCGCGCAGCTCGCGCTCGAGGCAGGCCTCGGGCGACTCGCCCGGCTCGAGCTTGCCGCCCGGGAACTCCCAGCGCAGCGGGTGGGTCGCGGTCGCGAGCCGCTGGCAGGCGAGCACCCGGTCGCCGTCGCGGAGCAGGCCCGCGGCGACCTCGAGGCGCGTCTCACTGGAGGGTGGGGGCATTGCGGCGCAGCTTGACGACGGCGTTCCGGATCACGTCGCGCTCGGGGTCGTCGGGGACGAGCGCGAGGTAGCGCTCGAGGTCGGCGAGCGCCGCGAGCGTGCAATCGAGCCGCTGGTAGAGGGCGCCGCGATCGCGCAGCCACGCGGGGTTCGCGGGGTCGAGGTGCACGAGGCGGTCGACGACCGCGAGCGCACGCGGGAAGTCCTTGCGCTGCAGGTAGTTGAGCTTCAAGTTGCCGAGCATGCGGATCAGGATCGCCCGCGTGTCGGGCGGCGCGGCGAGGAGCCGTGCGACCTGTCGCTCGGGCTCGGCCGCGCCCATCTGGCGGAGCTGCTCGACGAGCGCCGCGCGCGGCACGACGCGGCCGCCGTTGAACGGGTCGAGCAGCGCGTCACGATGGCGCACGAGGAAGTGTCCGGGCGCGTTCACGCCGCAGGCCGGCTCGCCGAGCCGCGCCGCGACGGCCAGGTAGACGACGGCGAGGGTGATCGGGATGCCGCGCCGGCGGTCGATCACCTCGTTCAGGTAGCTGTTGCGCGGGTCGTAGTACTCGGTGGCGTTGCCGACGAAGCCGCGCCGCACGAAGAGCTCTTCGACGAGCGCGCGGCGCACCTCCTCCGGAGCGCGCTCGCCCCGCAGGCTCCGCTCGACCGCCTCGGCGACGTCGTCGAGGTAGCCGAGGTAGCTCGCGTGATCGAGCTCCGGGTACTCCTCGGCCGCGATCCAGAGCGCCGCGGCGGCGACGTCCCCCCCGGGCTCTGCCGCGGCCCGGTAGAGCGCGCTGCGGATTTGCTCGATGGAGGGCATCGCTCCCTCGCCTGGGTAGCATCGCGGGCGGGCGCGACAAAACGCCCCGCCCGCGGCGTGGCCGGCAGCCCGTCGCGGGGTGGACAACCCGGCCGGGCGAACAGTATATTTCTTTTCTCCGCGGTGACGATCACGCTCGCCGTGGCGCTCCTCATGGGCCAAGCCAAGGGACCACTGGTCTCACTCCTGGCGGCGGTCGCCGGACCGCAGCCTCTCATCATCCTTCCCCACGACAACCCCGACCCCGATGCACTCGCCAGCGCGGCTGCGCTGCAGTACATCCTGCGCGAGCTCGCGGGGAAGGAATCGCACATCGCGCTGGGCGGTATCATCGGCCGTGCCGAGAACCGGGCCATGGTCAAGTATCTGAACATCAACCTGGTGCCGGTGAAGGACCTCGAGCTGACGCCGGAAAGCCAGGTGGCGCTGGTCGATACGCAGCCCGGACGCTCGAACAACTCGCTGCCGCCCGAGATCCGGCCGACGGTGGTGATCGACCACCATCCGCCCTACAGCTCGACCGACGGCATCCCGTTCGTCGATCTGCGCGACCAGTACGGCGCGACCTCGACGATCCTCACGGAGTACCTGCGCGACTCGCACCTCACGGTGGAGAGCAAGATCGCGACCGCGCTGTTCTACGGCATCGCCGCGGAGACGCAGGACCTCGGCCGCGAGGCGACGCCGGCCGACTTCGCGGCGAGCCACTTCCTCTACCCGTACGCGAACAAGCGGCGGCTCGGGAAGATCGAGAACGCGCGCGTGCCGCGCGAGTACTTCCGCACCTTCCGCGACGCCATCGAGGAAGCCGTGGTCTACGACAAGGTGATCATCTCGGACCTCGGCGACGTGCTCTACCCCGACATGGTGGCGGAGGTCGCGGACTTTCTGCTCCGGCTCGACGAGGTCGAGTGGGCGCTCGCCATGGGCTGCTACAAGAAGTGCCTCTACGTCTCGCTGCGCACCACCGACCGCGAGGCGAACGCGGGCGAGATTCTGCAGAAGGTGCTCGGCAGCCGCTCGGCCGGCGGCCACGACATGATCGCCGGCGGCAAGGTGCGGATCGACGGCAACGGCCTCGAGCGGGAGAAGATCGCGGTGCGGGTGAAGGACCGCCTGCTGCGCCGCATCGGCGTCGAGAGCGCGACTCCCTGGGACCTCGTCTGAGCGCCGCCTGCGCGGCGGCGCTACGCTGCCTCGAGCGCGACGCGCGCCTCGTCGCGCACGGCGTCGTCCGGATCGCGTAGCGCGCGCTCCAGGGCGCTCCGCACGGCGCGCGCGTCGTGCGCGAGGAGCCGGCCGAGCGCCCAGGCCGCATGCGCACGCACGAGCGGCGCGTCGTGTGCGGCGAGCGCCGCGGCGAGAGGCGCGACCGCGGCGGGGTTCTGCGTGTTGCCGAGGACGACCGCCGCGTTTCGCGCGAGCCCGACGCGTCCCGTGCGCGCGACGGCGCTCTTGCCGTAGCGGCGTGCAAACGCCGCGTCGTCGAGCGCCAGCAGCTCGCGCAGGTCGGGCGCGAGCCAGTCGTCGGGGGGGCTCGTCCGGCCCCGGTTCCACGGGCAGGCGATCTGGCAGAGGTCGCAGCCGAAGACCCACTCGCCGAGCGCGGAACGCAGCTCGCGCGGAATCGCGCCCCGGTGCTCGATCGTCAGGTAGGAGATGCAGCGGCGCGGCTCGAGCAGGTAGCCGGGCTCGATCGCGCCGGTCGGGCAGGCGTCGATGCAGCGCGTGCAGGTGCCGCAGCGGTCGCTCACCGGTGGGTCCGGCTCGAGCTCCAGGCTCAAGAAGACCTCGACCAGGAAGGCGTACGAGCCCTCGTCCTCGCTCAGCGTCAAGGTATGCTTTCCCGTCCAGCCGACGCCGGCCCGCGCCGCCCACTCGTGCTCGAAGACGGCGGCCGTGTCGACGAAGCCCTTGGCCTGCGCGTCCGGCGCGAGCTCGCAAATCCGCGCCATCCAGCGGTCGAGGCGCTCGCGCATCACGTCGTGGTAGTCGGGTCCGCGCGCGTAGGTGGCGATCCGTCCGCGCAGCTCCTCACGCCATGCGACCTGCGGCGGCGGAGGCGCATCGTAGGGGAAGAAGGCGCTCACCACCGAGCGCGCCCAGGGATAGCGCGTGCGCGGGTCGAGACGTGCTTTGACGTGATGCAGGAGAAAGCGCATGTCGCCTGCGCGCCCCTCGTCGAGCCAGCGGCGGAAGAACGCGTCCCGCTCGAGCCGCTCGATGCGCGCGATGCGCGGCCGCACGAAGCCGAGCTCCTCGCCCGCGCGCACGATCTCCCTGCGCAGGTGTGTCACGACCGACTCGCGCGCTTCGGCGCGCCTGCCACAGTGGGCCGCCCGAGGCACGCTCCGCCATGGCATCGTGGTGCGGACGCACGATGACGTCGCACGGCGTCGCCGGCGGCAATTCGATGTCGCGCGTCAATCGTGTGCCGGTGCCGCGGCGCGCGCGCCATCCGCGCGGCACGACCTGCGCGACGCTCGGGAGCGGCACCTAGACAATCCGCAGAAGGGCGCAAGTTCCGAAGCTTAGAACGCCTCACCGCGTCACCGGACGCAGTGCGCACGGCGTCCGTTGCGTGCCGCGCGCACGTCGCGGCAGCGCCGGCACGACCGTTGCTGACTCGCACGATCCCACGAACGCCGCGATGGGACGCGCGGCAACGGGGGACGGCATGATCCGCAGCTCGGCGAGACGCGAGAGGACGAGACGGAAGGAGAACAAGGCGACTCGGCGCGAGCCATCGCGCAGCCAGGGAGGGCAGGCCGTCCGCAACGGCGAGCGGCCCCTCCGCGAGGAGGACGTGACGGAGTACCTCCCGCTCGTTCGCCAGGTGGTGCAGCAGATCCAGGCGGCGCTGCCGGCGTCGATCGAGCACGACGAGGTGATGAGCTGGGGCGTCGACGGGCTGCTCGACGCGTTCAAGAAGTACGATCCGTCGAAGGCGACGCACTTCCGCACCTACGCCCGCATCCGCATCCGCGGAGCGATCCTCGATCAGCTCCGCTCGCTCGACTGGGTGTCGCGCACCGTGCGGCAGAAGGCGAACCATCTGTCGCGCAGCGCACAGCGTCTGGAGCATCACCTCGGACGTCAAGCCTCGCACGACGAGCTCGCGTCCTCGATGGGGATGTCGATCGAGCGCCTGCACGAGCTCATGGCCGAGGTCGGCGACCTCGCGATGATCTCGCTCGAGGACGTCGCCTTCGGACGCAACAGCGAGCGTCTCGGCTTCGAGGACTACATCGCTTCGCACACCGGGGATCCGATGACCGCGCTGCTGACGCGCGAGCGCGCCGGGGCGGTCGCCGACGCGATCCGACAGCTCCCGGAGAAGGAGCGCCTGGTGATGCCCCTGTACTACCACAACGAGCTCACCATGAAGGAGGTGGGCGCCCGGCTCGGCATCACCGAGTCGCGTGTCTCGCAGCTCCACACCCAGGCGATCACCCGCCTGCGCTCGCTCCTCTCGGGCTACGTGCGGGACGGCGTCCCCGTCCATTAGGCGTCGCACCCGGCGCCTCGCCGGCGAGCGCGCGCGCGGCCTCGAGGTCCTCGCGCAGGTTCACGTTGAGGAAGCTGCACGCGCTCGGATCGAGCGTGCGGAGCGTCCGCTCGCCGACCTCACGGGCGCGGACCGCGCCGAGGAGCGCGGTCGGCTTGAGCTCGCCGTCGGCGAGCTGGCGGGCGTAGTGCGGCCCCATGGTCGCCACGCGGTAGACCCCGGCGAGCGGCTCGAGGTAGCCGCGCCAGCGCGGCAGCAGCACGTCGGCGCGCTCGCGCTCGGCACGCGCGAAGAGCGCGGCGACGAGGCACGGCGCGAGGAAGGGCAGGTCGCAGGCGGCGACGAAGGCGACCTCGCCGCGCGCCGCGGCGAGGCCGCAGGCGAGACCCGCGACGGGACCGAGGTGCGGGCGCGGGTCGTGCACGATGCGCACGCGCGGGCGGAGCATGTGCGCCCTGCCATCGCGGCGCCAGCCGAGGCGCGCGACGCGCCGCGCCTCGCGGGCGAGGCCTTCGCGCAGCTCGGGCGAGAGGAGCGCCTCGGGCGCCGCGACGAGCACGATCTCGTCGCACGACGGGGCGAGCGCGCGCGCCACGCGGCGCAGGAGCGGCTCGCCGGCGATCTCGAGCAGGGCCTTCGGCCGGCCGATGCGGCTCGAGCGTCCCCCGGCGAGGATCACCCCGCTCCGCGCGCCGGGCCGCACCACCTGCTCAGGCGCCGTGGAAGTCCGTCAAGCGCACGAAAGCTTGATAGCGTGCCTCGATGTCGGCGCGACTCAGCTCCCAGAGGCGCTGCATGCCGAAGCGCTCGACCACCAGCGACGCCATCACGCTGCCCTGCGCGATCGCGCGGCGAAGCGCGGCGGGCGACAGCGCGCCGGCCTGCGCGAGGTAGCCCATGCAGCCGCCCGCGAAGGTGTCGCCGGCGCCGGTCGGGTCGAAGACCTCCTCGAGCGGGTAGGCCGGCATGGCGAAGACCGAGTCCTCCTCGAAGGCGAGGACGCCGTACTCCCCGCGCTTGATCAGCAGCCGCTTGGGCCCCATCCGCCGGATCACCCGCGCGGCGCGCACCAGGTTGTGCTCGCCCGAGAGCTGGCGCGCCTCCTCGTCGTTGATGATCAGCAGGTCGATCTCGGCGAGCACCTTGAGCACCGACGGGCGCGCGTTGTCGAGCCAGAAGTTCATCGTGTCGCAGGCGACGAGCTTCCGGCGCTCGAGCTGCTTGAGCACCGCCATCTGCAGCTCGGGATCGATGTTGCCGAGGAAGACGTGCTCGATCTTGCGGTACTGCGGGGGGAGCTGCGGGTTGAACTGCGTGAGCACGTTGAGCTGCGTGTCGAGCGTGTCGCGGTTGTTCAGGTTCTCGTGGTAGCGCCCCGACCAGCGGAAGCTCGGGCCGTCGCCGACGGTGACGCCGCTCAGGTCGACGCCGCGCGCCGCCAGTCGGTCGAGCACCTCGCGCGGGAAGTCGTTGCCGACGATCGCGACCACCGCGCTCGGGCCGGAGAAGCTCGCCGCGAGCGCGGCGTAGGCCGCCGAGCCGCCGATCTCGTCGGTGACCTTCCCGGCGGGGGTCTCGATGTTGTCCATGGCGACGGTGCCGATGATGAGGAGCGACATGCGGCGCTGTTTATCTGCTGGCCCCGGGGCGCGCTACCGGGAGGAAGCGGCCGGCTCGTCCCGGCACGGCGTGAGGACGCCGGCGTCGGTGAGGATCGCGTCGACCGGCTGATCGTGCGCCTCGACGGGCAGGGCGTCGCGGAGCTGCGCCGCATGGCACACGCCGACGATCGTCCAGCCACAGGCGCGGAGCAGCGGGATCGTCCGGTCGTAGTGCCCGCCGCCGCGCCCGAGGCGGAAGCCGCGCCGGTCGAAGGCGACCGCCGGGACGAGCGCGACCGCCGGACGCGGCAGGTTCGACGGCGCGACGGCGGGGCCGCGCGGCTCGACGATCCCCGGGCCGCTCCGCGGCGCGCAGGCCGCGGCGTCGGCCGGGACCATCTCGAGCGGGCCCGCGGGGGTCCGGCGCGGCAGGACGACCCGCGCGC
>FWPU01010573.1_pt1 | contig 13596 bp, 7 predicted proteins | sample 2228361 | NCBI WGS metagenome assembly FWPU01 (sample SAMEA103939777, study PRJEB20133) | metagenome | reverse complement strand
CCGGCGTCGGCGAGCGGACCCGCGAAGGGAACGACTTGTGGTTGGAGATGCAAGAGGCGACGATCGGCAATACCGGTCGCAGCGTGATCGAGCAAACCTGCATGGTGTTCGGACAGATGAATGAGCCGCCCGGCGCGCGTCTGCGGGTCGCGCTCTCCGCTCTGACCATGGCCGAGTACTTCCGCGACACCACCGGCGCCGACGTCCTCTTGTTCATCGACAACATTTTCCGTTTTTCGCAGGCCGGCAGCGAGGTGTCCGCTTTGCTCGGGCGGATGCCGTCGGCGGTGGGCTATCAACCGACCTTGGCGACGGAGATGGGCGCCTTGCAGGAACGCATCGCCTCGACGTCGCGGGGCGCGATCACGTCGGTCCAGGCCGTCTACGTACCCGCGGACGATCCCACCGACCCCGCCCCGGCGGCCGCATTCGGTCAATTGGACGCCTTCATCTACCTCGAACGTTCGATCGCCGAAAAGGGCATTTATCCCGCGGTCGATCCGTTGGCGTCATCCAGCCGCTTGCTCGACCCGCAATACGTCGGCGAGCGTCACTACGCCATCGCTCGCAAGGTGCAGCGCATTCTTCAGCGGTACCGCGAACTTCAGGACATCATCGCCATCCTGGGTGTGGAGGAATTGAGCGAGGAAGACAAGTTGGTCGTGCACCGAGCACGGCGGATCGAGCGATTCCTTTCGCAACCGTTCCTCGTGGCGGAAGCGTTTACCGGAAAGCCGGGCGAAATCACCCCGCTTTCGGAAACCATTCGCAGCTTCGAGGAGCTGGTGGACGGCAAATGGGATCACTTGCCCGAGCAGGCCTTCATGTACGTGGGCAACATCGAACAGGCTGCGGAACAGGCCGAGCGGCTCAAGGCGGAAGCCAAGAGCTGAATCGAAGTCCCGATCGGGCCGAAACGGAGCGCCTTTCCTGCAAATTCGAAGCTACGGTGCCTTCATGGCAAGACTGCGAGTCATTATTGTGACGCCCGAGCGCAAGTTGGTCGATCAGTCGGCCGACGGCGTGGTCGTACCCTTGTTCGACGGCGAATTGGGAGTACTTCCGCTCCACGCGCCGCTGATCGGGAGGTTGGGCGCGGGCGAGTTGCGAATCCTTTCGGACGGGAAGCTGCGTGCCTTCTTTGTCGACGGCGGCTTTGTCGAGGTCTTGAACGACGTGGTGTCGGTCATGACGTCGCAGGCGCAGGCCGTGGAGGAGTTGGACGCGGCGGCCTCCGCCGAGGCCTTGGAAGCGGCGATGGCCCGCAAGGCCGCCGGCGATGAGATGTTGCAGCATCGCGAGGATGCCGCAAGAAAGGCCCGCGCCATGCTGCGTACCGCGAAACGGGCCGCCGCGCGTCGGTAGGCCCGCCGTCCCCTTTTCCGTCGCCTCGGTCGCCCCGGGAAGCTCCGCCATGGTCCGGTCGGCGATAGGTCCACTGCTCCGCGGAAATGCCGACCGGATTGGCTGGACGCTGTGTCTACTCTCAATAGGAGCCGTGTTTTCGGCGGTTCTCTTCCGGGGCGAGTTGCCGTTATTTCGGGATGGGGGCAACTTCTATTACCCCCTGTGGTACTATGTGGCACAACAATACCGTGCCGGCAAGGTGCCGTTGTGGAATCCCTACGAAAACCTGGGTGCGCCTCTGCTCGCCAATGGCACGACGGCGGCTTTCTACCCCGGTATTGTGCTCTTCCTATTGCCGATGCCCTATCCCGCGGCGTATGCGACCTTTCTTCTCATGCATGTGCTCTTGGCCGCCTGGGGAGCGGGAAGACTTTCGGGGGAGCTGGGGTGCTGCTCGGAAATGCGCCCCCTCGCCGGAACAATCTACGCCTTGGCCGGACCGACGTTATTTCAGATTCACAATCCCATTTATCTGGTGGGTGGGGCTTGGCTGCCTTGGATCTTAGCCGCGACTTGGCGGATCGTCCATGTCGAAGGATCCGCGCTCGATTCCGAGATTCGGGTCGGGGCCGAAGACGACGGCGGCGGGGACGGCCGCAGGCGGCATTGGCGGTCTCTGGTACGTTCGCGACTCCGCGCCGCGCGGCTCTTGGCGATTGCGTCGGCCATGAGCGTTCTCGGCGGCGATCCCCAGACGGCGTATCATGGCGCTCTGATTGCGTGCGGCACTTGGGCCGTCGTAGCCGCGAGGCGATTGCTCGCCGCGAACCGGTGCCGGCGCAAGCCGGCGGCAGTCCTGCCGTTTTGCTTCGTCTCCGGGGGGATACTCGCCGCGGCTTTCGGAGGCGCGTTTTGTCTGGCGGCCGTGCAAATCCTGCCGAGCCGGCATTATGCCTGGCAAAGCGATCGCCTGCTGCTGACCAAGGAGAGCGTGGGCCGGTTGTGGGAAACTCCAACTGAAGAGAACGCCGCCGGAAATACCTGGGCGGCTTTGCGGAATAGCCGCGCCGATACGGCCTACGCCTTCAGCGTTTCGCCTTGGCAATTCGCCGAGCTGCTCTGGCCCGGCTTCGGCGGAGCTTCGGTGCCGGTCCACGAGCGATATCTTCGGGCCTTTGTCGATGAGGGGCGGTGGTGGACGCCCAGCTTGTACCTGGGCGTCATTCCCTTTCTTTCAGCCCTTTCGGCAATGAGGCTCCGGCCCCGTCGCGCCGCCGGCATGGAATGGGCATCGGTGGACGCGGCGGATGGGTTCCGGGCGAGCGGTTCAGGAGTCGGCCATGCGTCTGACGTTGAGACTGAAGGGAAAGCATGCGGCGGCAACGATGCGGAGCGCGTGTGGCTGACGTGGTTGGCGCTATTTGCGGTCGCGGCTTCGCTGGGGTGGTATGGGCCGGGGGCCGTAGGGAATACCTTGATTGCTTGGATCACCGGGGGGCATGGGGCCACAGGGCCTCTTTATCCTCCAGCCGGAGGGCTTTACTGGTGGTTGGTACGGATCGTTCCGGGTTACGCGATGTTTCGCTATCCCGGCAAGTGGTTGCCGCTCTTTACGGTTGCCGTCGCTTGCTTGGCGGCATTGGGAGCGGAACGTTGCCGGACGGCGCCGCGAAAAATTCGTCGGTCTGCTTCGATCGCGGTCATCCTCAGCGTGAGGGGCTTGGCGGCGGCATTCGCGGCGGAATGGTCCGGGCTGTGGGGTGCGATGCGGGTGCCGGCGGATGCCATCTTCGGCCCGTTTCTCGCCGCGGATGCGTTTCGGCATGCGCTGATTTCGTTCTCATGGACCGCCGTACTGGGTTTGGTGATGGTGTTGATCGCCCGGAATTGGGAGATTCCGGGCGACGCCCGCCGAGGGGGGCCGTCTCTCCTCCGATTCGGGAGCGTGGGAACCGAAAAGCGGCGATGGGCCTTGTTTTGCGTGGTGCTGTCCGCGGTGGATTTGGCCGTGTCCGCGAAGCCGTTGGTTTTGCCGGTGCGACCGCCTTCCCTGCCGAGCACCTTATCGCAAGCGCCGCCGCGGCGAGTCTGGCGGCCTTTCTTCTGGTATCCCGACACTTGGCGGCGGCAAAGTTCGCCAGAACGCTTGCAGGAATTGATCGAGTGGGAACGCCGAACCTTCTTCGGACGTTGGGGAATGGTTTATGCGACGGCGAACCTCCAGCACCATGGGACCATGATGCCGGCGCGTTATCGCGCGCTCCTGGACGTGGTGAAAGCGCATATGGTGAAAAAAGGGTTGGCGGAACCGCCCGGCGCGATTCTGCAACGGTTGGGGGCCGAACGCTTGGAGGAATGGACGAGAGCCGATGCCGGCGATGGGGGGCGGGGGCCTCCCGGAATGGGAAACTGCCCGCAATCGGACCATCGTTACCCGCAACTTCACTTGTTCGACTTTGGGAACGTGGAGCAACATCCGATAGCCGTGACGAAAGGCGACTCAACATGGACGCTGTGGGACGACGCAGAGGCGTTCTTCTTTCCAAACGGCGTCCCTCGCAGTCCGGAAGCCCCGGCTGTGGTTGAAATCGCGGGGCTCTCCTCGGAGCATGATCGGGAAGGAGATGTACGAACGCCGGAGCACAAGCAGCCGGTCCGCCGCCGGGCCTTGGAATCCCCGCGATGCTTGGAGTATGCTCCCGGCTCCGTTCTCATTCAAGTGAAGACGCAGGTGCCCGGGTTGTTGGTACTTGCCGAGCAGTACATGCCGGGCTGGAGCGTGGCAGTGACGTCCAACCTGGATGGCACGACCCAAGTGACGGCCCCGCTTTGCGTCGATCGGCTCTTTCTGGGCTGTTTGCTGCCCCCGGGCGAATGGACGGTGCGTTGGTATTACCGGCAACCGGGGCTGCGATGGGGAGCTTGGATCTCGGCGATCTCCTGGTGTTCGCTGGCGGTGGTCGGGTTCAAACTCAAAACGCCCTTCTTCGGCATCTTGCGCTCACTGCGACGTGGCGACGGTCGCTAAGCCGGAAAATTGAGGGTTGGAAGTCTCGGCTCAGCCGTGTCGGGAGCCGGCTTAGTCGCCGTCCGGAGCCAGGCTCTTTTCCGCCGAGAGCTCGTCGCAGTTTTCGGCGCGCATGCACAAGTTGGGACGTTCCAGCGTCACGGTCGTGTGCGGAGGCACGGAGCGCGTGAGCCAAACGCTGGAGCCGATGACGGAATCGTGGCCGACGACCGTGCGGCCGCCCAGTACGGTGGCATTAGCGTAGATCACGACGCGATCTTCGATCGTCGGATGGCGCTTCGTTCCGCGGACCAATCGACCGTGCGCATCCTTGGCGAAGCTGAGCGCGCCGAGAGTCACGCCTTGATACAGTTTCACGTGACTGCCGATCTCGCACGTCTCCCCGATGACGACGCCGGTACCGTGGTCGATGAAGAAGTTCGGGCCGATCTTGGCTCCGGGGTGGATGTCGATACCGGTGCGGCTGTGCGCCCATTCGGTCATCATACGGGGGATCAGAGGGACGTCCAGCTCGTGTAAGAGGTGGGCCAGTCGGTAGACCGTCACGGCCTCCAAACCGGGGTAGCACAGAATCACCTCGTCCAAGGACTTGCAGGCGGGATCCCCGTCGTAGGCAGCCTGAACATCCGTGGCCAGCAGCTTGCTCAGCTCGGGAAGTTGGTTCAGGAAGGCCACGGTCTTGGCCTGTCCCACCGCTTCGAAGTCGGCCAAACGGACGGGATCGCATTGTGCCGAGTGGTTCGCCTCGTGGCGCAAAGCCCGGGCGATTTGCTGGGTCAGCACATCGTGCAGCTTATCCACAAGATCGCCCACGTAATAGCTGATGTTCCCCATATGCAATCCATCCCGGTGGCGATAGCCGGGATAAAGGATTTCCTTCATCCACTCCACGGCCTCGATGACGGCGTCGTAGTTGGGAAGCGGACAATGGCCGAGATGGTTCGTCGCCTTGTAGTTCCGGTAGGTTTCTACCATCTTCGAAGTGATCTCAGGCAACCGTTCCTTGAGTTGAAAGTCCGTGGCCATTGCGGCACCTCGATGGAATCGACGACGTCAAGGTTTAGGATACGAGAGAGTCTACTTTAAGCCTACTGAAACTGTGAAAAACCTAACAGCAGAGGGGTTTCGGAAATCTTGACAAATGCGGCGTGCTTGCCGGGGCGTAGGGAAAGAAAACTTCGGAGGAGTCCGGGCTAGGCCGGACAACAGAAGGGGAAAAGCGGAAAAGAAAGGGACCGGGTAAGGGGAGTCATCTCGGCGACAGACGCTAACAATTACGAATACCACTTCCTCGTTTATGCTATGCCGTGCGCGGGTGGAAAACAAGCGGCCGGTGGTTATGCCCTGTTTTCGGAAATCTCCATTGGTGAAAATCTGGAAAACCTTGCTGGGCGTTCTATCTTCCCCGCTCTTCCCCGAATCTCTGGTTCGATCTGCTGAAGGTGCGTGAGCCCGGTTGCGTATTCCATCCGATAGGCCGTTTCGGCTTGGAAGTCGGCGGGCGGTGCCGTCAAGAATCGTCGTGCCATATAATGGGGACGTGCTGGTATCCGTCTTTTCGGCAACGAGCCGCGTTGGATTCTTTCATGATCGAGTTGATGGATTTCGTCAAGAATTACGGTTCATTTCGGGCGGTTGATCGCCTCAACATGCGAATTCCGGCCGGCGCGCTGTTCGGGTTCATCGGCCCCAACGGCGCGGGGAAGACGACGACGATCCGTTTCTTGGCGACGCTGATCAAGGCCGGCGGCGGTGACGGTCGCGTGGCGGGCTACAGCGTAACGCGCCAACCGCTGGAGGTTCGCCATCATATCGGCTACATGCCCGATCAATTCGGTTCCTATAACGGGATGCGCGTTCACGAATTCCTCGATTTCTTCGGTTCCGCCTACCGCCTGTCGCGCTCCGTTCGCAAAGGACGCATCGACCGGCTGCTGGAAATGCTGGACTTGACGGAGAAGCGTCGGGCTCGCGTTACGGACCTGTCGCGCGGCATGAAGCAGAAGCTTTATCTCGCCAAGACCTTGATTCACGACCCGCCGGTCCTGATCCTGGATGAACCTGCGGCAGGTCTGGATCCGCAGGCCCGAATCGAGTTGAAGCGATTGTTGCGGGAGTTGCGGCGGCAGGGAAAGACCATCCTCGTTTCAAGCCATATTTTGAGCGAGCTGGCGGATTTTTGTACCTGGGTCGGCATCCTTCATCGTGGACGGCTGCTGAGTTACGGCCCCATCGAGGATGTCTTGCGGTCGATCCGAGCCACGCGCCGCATCGTGGTGCGTTGCCTTGGCGGCCCCGGCGGCCTGGAGTCGGCCCGCGCGATCATCGTCAATCGACCAGGCGTGGAAAGGGTGCACGAGGAGGACGGAAGACTGTCCTTTGATCTCCATGGGGACGACGCGGAGGCGGCCGACCTACTCGCGGATTTGATTCGTTCCGGCGTGGGCGTGACTTCATTTGCCGAAGACGACCCTACCCTAGAGGACGTCTTCCTGCGATTGACGAAACCGCTTGCACACGATGCGGATATCGCCGCCATCTCTTCCCGTTCCCCATGAAAGTGCCGTGCACCGCGATCGTCGACCTGAAGCGGGATAGTGCGGTCGGACGGCATAGGGCGCCGCACGGTCCGGTCTCGGCGAAGCGGACTCATGCCGGGCGGGCCGCGCGATCAATCGCCGAGCCTCTCGACGGCCACGTAAAAGGCCCCGCACAGGTCCGTGCCCGTCTCGTCTTGGAACCACGCTTGCAATGTGGTGCGTCCGGCGGAAAGGGGCAGTTCAAAGGACGCGCCGAGGGCCTCGGGAGAGGTGTCGGTCGTCCTCTCTTGAGAACCGACTTTCAAGACGGCTTTGCGAATGGGGAGAGCGCGGCGGTTCGGGATCACATCGCGGAGATTTCTGCCCGCCACCGTCGTTTGCGGCCCGTCGGAGCCGAGCGGCTCATGGCAGTGAAAGGGCCAACGCCGCAGCTCAATGCGGTAGCGGCCCGCCCGGGTGACGTCGATATGGAACGGGCCGCCGTGCGGACCGCCCTCTGCGGCCGAGACGCGATGGTGATTGTCCACGTCCACGCCGGCCCAATAGTTGGGAGAAAGCAGGACGGGATTCTCGTGATCGGTGCCGACGAGAATGGGTTGATAGGTGTGGACGTTCGGTTCCAAGCCGGCCCACCACTGATCGTAGTAGGCTTGCATTTTCGCCACGATCTCGGGAAAACCGCCGCTGACGTCTCTATTCTGCGCCGGGTCTTCCCAAACGTCGTAAAGCTCGCGCCCGTTAACGAGCCGCCATCGTCCCCAAATCACGCAGGCATTGTTTTTTTCTGCTCCAACACGGCGGCCGTACTGTACGACCAGCATCCGATCGGGAAGCTGTGCGTCGGGATCGCGCAGTACCGGGGCGAGGCTGACGCCGTCGAAGGTCGGTGGTTCATCCGGGCGGAGGTCACACAGATCCAGCAATGTCGGGAGGATGTCTTGCACTTGCGTGGGAATCGTCACGCTGCGGCCGCCGCAGAGACCGCCGCCGGGCCAGCGAATGAAGCAGGGCACGCGGTGCCCGCCCTCGTAGTAACTGCCCTTTGCCTCGCGAAGGCCGGCATTGTGGACGCGCCGCCCTACGGTTGCCCCGTTATCGGTCATGAAGATCACGATCGTATCGTTCCGCAGCCCGGTTTCCAACAGCCAGTTTTCCAGCCGTCCCACGTTCTCGTCGATGTTCGCGATCATTCCAAAGCAGTCGGCGATTTGCGGCGGCACTTGGGAGCGGTAGGGGAGGGCGTGTGCTTCCGGCGGCCAGAACGGGCTGTGCGGAGCATTGGTGGAAATGTAGCACAGAAACGGACGCCCTTCGCGGCGGCAGATCTCCATCCAGGCGAACGCTTGATCGAACCAAAAATCCGTGCAATAACGGTCCGCTACGGCGGTGCGATCGCCTCGGCGGTACCGAATCTTGATGCAATCGTTGTCAAATTCGACGTCGGAGGCCACGCCCCATCCGCCGAACCAAACCGCCTCCTCGAATCCGCGGTCGCCGGGACGATCGGGATAATGGTCTCCCAAGTGCCATTTCCCGAACAGGCCGGTGTGATAACCGCCGCGGCGAAATAGCTCGGCCATGGTCGGAATACTCCGCCAAATCATATTGCTTGCGGCGGGAACGGTTCGGGCGCCGTTCCTCAAGGCGTCCTGACCGGTCATCAATTGTCCTCTGGTCGGGGTGCAGACGGGGGCCACGTGGAAGTCCGTGAGCCGGACACTTTCCGTGGCAAGGCGGTCGATGTGCGGCGTCCAAAGAACGGGATTACCGTGGCACGAAAGATCGCCGTAGCCCTGGTCGTCGGTCAAAACGATGATGACGTTGGGACGGCCCCGTTGATTGGGCGCAGCGTCCCCTGCCGGGCGCGCCGCCTGCCGGGAGTCGGCTTCGGGCAAGTCGAGTCTTTCCGGGTGGAGCACGACGTGTCGGATCCGCTCCCTTTTCCAGGTGTAAACGATGTGGACCAGACCGTCGGCGCTTTGCATCACGGAGGGATAGCTGTACTCTCCCGGTTCATTCTCTAGGGTGAGGACGGGCGTCCAAGCGATACCGTCGTGCGACAGGGCCACGTTCAGCGGAGATCGCCCGCGAAGCGTGTGATTGTAGACCAGCAGGTGTCGTCCGTCCCGCAGTGTGACGGCGTCGATTCCCGAGTTTGGATTGGGAACGGTGGTCCGCTGGAGCGGCGTCCAAATGACGCCTCCGTCGAACGAGGCCGTGAAGAAAACTCGGCCTTGCCGTGTTCGGCCGACCGCCAACAGCCGGTCTGGAGCGGCGGTCAGAACGGCGGGCTGGATGGCATCCAACGGCTCCGCGCCTTGCGGTGCGTCGCTCCGCTCCCAAGTCGCCCCGCCGTCCCGCGTCCGTTCGAAATGGACGGACCATCGGCTGGGCGAGTCGGGCGTTTCCTCGCTGGAGGGGCAGATCCATGTGCCGTCCTCCATTTCCACGGGCTTATTCTTGATCGGGCCGAGGAAGCCGTTCGGCAGTCGCCGAGGCTCGCTCCAGGTGCGACCGCCGTCTTCGCTGGTCATCATCATGCCCCACCAACTGCTGGGCCGAGGACCGACTTTGTAGAACAAAACCAAAGGCCCGCGCCGAGGTTGAAAAAGGACGGGATTCCAGCAAGGGTAGCGGCGTCCGTTTTCCGCCGAGCCGTCGGCTATTTCGACAGGCTCCGTCCAGCCTTCCGGGGTGAGGCGGCTCAACCAGATGCCGACGTTATCCGCGCCCTCGCGATCGCCGCCGAACCAGGCCGCGACGAATTCCCCTTGCGTCTCCGCGATAGTCGAGGCGTGACAGCTTGAGAACGGGGCCGAAGAAAAGATGAACTCCTGTCGTAAGACGGCGGGTTCCGACCCACGGTCTTGGGTGGGTTCGGATGCGACTGAGGAGCCGCTCCAACAGGCCAGGATGAGCGACAGACCATACGAGTGGCTCCAAGAGCGAGGCTTGCACAGCATGGCTTCATCTCCAGCGGTTTGTATCCGTCCGTTATGTCCGTTCCAACCGGCGAGGGCTTCGCGCGGCCAAGTTCAAGATTACCCGGCCCGATCAAGGGCATTCCGGGGCGGAACACGGCGAAAACCCTCTCGGAGCGACTCGCACCGTCGCGTCCGCCCTGCTGCGATGCGCAGGGCCGTCCATATTGCTCCCCTTCGAGCCGGGAGAGGGGAGACCCTTCCGGTGCCGAGCCGGGAGGGTTCCGCATGCCCTTGTGCAGACCGTATGTTAGCGGCCGAAGCGTGGCGTGGCAACGCGGTGAACGCACCGCGACGAGATGTCTCGCGACGGGAGAACAAGGCACGGAAAATCGTCCGGTTCAAAGACGGCGATTGTCGGCCCAACACGGCGTCCTTCCGGTTACCGCTGCGACGGTCGCTTGCGGGTGACAGGCTTGGACTTTAGAATCATGAAGACTTGGGTGGTAGGGCGCGCAAGGGCGGGAATACGCCGCGACTTCCTCTTTTCCCGGATGGCTGCCGCCTCATCGTCGCGTAATTTGCGGCGATCATCGCGAATGCGGCGTATCGGGTGTCTCCCAGGGGCTTCGCCGCTTCTGACTGAATGAGCGAGAACGGTATGGACGAAAACCTGGCTCGGTTGCGGGAACTGGCCGCGCAGTGGCGACGGAAGCATTTGCTGGGTCTGGAGGAATTGTCGGCCGAGGAGATCGTTCGACTGCTCGATGCGGCCGATATTTTTCGCCGGGCGTTCGATGCCGGCGAGAGAAAGTTCTCGTTGCTGGCGGGTCGGACCTGCGTGAATCTCTTTTTCGAGAATTCCACGCGGACCAGAACCAGCTTCGCCCTGGCGGCGCGACGCCTGGGAGCCGACGTGGTGGATTTCTCGGCCTCCACCAGCAGCCTATCCAAGGGCGAGACGGTCATCGATACGGCCAAGAATTTGGAAGCCATGGGAGTCGATGCGATGGTCGTCCGCCACCAAACCCCCGGAACGCCGCATCTTTTGGCCCAGAATCTTCGCTGTTCGGTACTGAATGCCGGCGACGGGGCGCACGAGCACCCGACCCAAGGACTGCTCGACATCCTCACGATCCGGCGCCGCCTGGGGCGGATCGAAGGTCTGACGGTGGCTTTGGTGGGCGACATCGCGCATAGTCGCACGGCCCGCTCCAACATTTGGGGCTTGAAGAAATTGGGGGCGCACGTCATTGTCTGCGGACCGTCCACGTTGGTTTCTCCCTTATGGTCGCAATTGGGCGTCGAATTCAGCTACAGCTTGGACTCCGTTCTTCCCCGAGTGGATGTACTGAACCTGCTGCGGATTCAGTTCGAGCGCCAGACGAGCCGCCCCTTCCCCTCCGTCGCCGAGTATGTCAGCCTGTACGCCATGGACGCGAATCGGCTGAAACGGACCAAGGAGGGGATTCTGGTGCTCGCCCCCGGTCCGATCAATCGCGGGGTGGAGGTCACCGCCGATGTGGCGGACGGCTCCCATTCGGCCATCCTCGATCAAGTCACCAACGGGGTCGCGGTGCGCATGGCGGCTTTGTGGTTGCTAATGGGCAACGCGGCGTGAGGAGCCGAAAGTTCGATCATGGGATGAAGCTGTGGGATACGGATGGGCGAAAACGCATGAACGGCAATCGCATACGGATACGCGGCGGACGCATCATCGACCCCTCGCAAGGCATGGATCGGGTGGGCGATCTGCTGGTCGAGGACGAACACATCGCCGGCTATGACGCGACTCCGAGCGGTGATGAGACCGTGGTCGATGCGTCGGGTTGCATCGTGACCCCGGGTTTGATCGACATGCACGTCCATTTGCGGGAACCGGGACGCGAGGAGGATGAAACGATCGAGACCGGCACGGCCGCCGCCGTGGCCGGCGGTTTCACCTCGGTGGCCTGCTGCCCGAACACCGAGCCTCCCTTGGATTCTCCCGCGGCGGTGGAATTCGTCCGCCAAAAGGCCGCTCGGGCGCGCCGGTGCAACGTGTTCGTCATTGCTTGCGTCAGTCGCAATCGGGAAGGCAAGGAGCTGGCGGAGATCGGTCAGCTCGTGGCCGCCGGGGCCGTCGCCTTCAGCGACGACGGGGCGCCGGTGGAGAACTCCGAGCTGATGCGGCGGGCTTTCGAGTATTGCTTGATGTTCGACAAGCCGGTGCTGAATCACTGCGAGATTCCCGAACTGGCCAGACGCGGCGTGATGCACGAAGGGAAGGTTTCGCTGGTGCTGGGCTTGGGCGGTATTCCCGCCGCCGCGGAGTCGGTCATGGTCAGCCGCGATATCGCCCTGGCCGAGGCGACGGGCGGCAAGCTGCACGTCATGCACGTTTCCACGCTGGGCAGCGTCGAGGCGATTCGCCGCGCGAAGGCGCGAGGCGTCCGTGTGACGGCCGAAGTGACGCCCCATCATTTCGCCTTGACCGATGAATCACTGCGGAGTTTCGACTCCAATTTCAAGATGAATCCGCCCCTGCGATCGGAGGATCACGTCCGGGAATGCATCGAGGGATTGCGCGATGGCACGATCGACGTGATCGCGACGGACCACGCGCCCCACAGCAAGGAAAAGAAAATGCAGGAGCTGGACCGAGCTCCCTTCGGCGTGGTCGGCTTGGAGACGGCGCTAGGGCTGGTAATCACGCGACTGATCAAGCCGGGAATCCTCAGTTGGAGTCAGGCGATAGAAAAGATGACCGTCAATCCGGCTCGAATCCTCGGAATACCCAAGGGCACCCTGGCCGTGGGCGCCGACGCGGACATCACCGTCATCGATCCGGACGTGGAATGGACCGTGGATCCGGCGCGTTTCTACTCCAAGTCCGGAAACACGCCGTTCGGCGGTTGGACCCTTCAGGGGCGAGCGAAAACAGTATTGGTGGGCGGACGTGTCGTCTACCCGTTTGCGAATTGAGGGCCGGGCCGGGGGCTGGGGCCGGCGTTGACGGCGGGTAGAACCGGTAGGGAGCGATGCGGCGGTAGTCCCCGTTCCCGACGCCCGCGAGGTAGGATCCCATCGAGGCCGATGGCGTGATCACGTTTTTGGTTGACGGCTATAACCTCCTCAATGCCTGCGGCGTGGAAGCTGCAACGGGACCGCCCGGCACTCCGGAGTTGGACCGTGCCCGACAAGGCTTGCTGGATTTCCTCGCCGAGGTTTTGACTGCGGAAGAAGTCGGTCGAACTCTGGTTGTTTTCGACGCCCACGGTCCGTGGCGGAAGGGTAAGATCGAGGAGAGCTACCGTGGTTTGAGCGTGCGATTTGCCGTCCAGTATCCCGATGCCGACACGCTTTTGGAGCAACTGATAGCGCGGCACGCGGCTCCCAAGCGATTGACCGTCGTTTCCAGCGATCATCGCGTGCAACGGGCGGCGCGGCGGCGTCGGGCGAAGTTCATCGACAGTGAAGATTGGTACGCCGCGTTATGCCGCCGCCTCCGCAACCGATCGCGGGAGAGTCGGCAAGGCGTTTCGGATGCCCGCGAGCCATTGGATGCGGCCGACGTGGAAAACTGGCTGCGGACGTTTGGACTTTCCCGGCGGGATGCGGAGGCGCCGATCACTGCGGAAGGGGACGCGGTCTCCGCTCCGCGGCAAGCCGCCTCGCAACGGAACCTTGCTCTCCCCGAAAAGCCGCGCGAACCCCGGGGCGGTCGTAGCTCCGGACGCGAATCTCCTCGATCAAAGTCCCGTGACGCCGCCGCCGGGGC
>FWPU01010572.1_pt1 | contig 13597 bp, 10 predicted proteins | sample 2228361 | NCBI WGS metagenome assembly FWPU01 (sample SAMEA103939777, study PRJEB20133) | metagenome | reverse complement strand
CTCCAGCAGAAGCAACTCGCAGGAGAGCAGGTAGCGCTCCCGGTCCAGGATCTCCGGCACGCCCGGTAACTCCAGCAACTGTTGCTTGGCGTCGTTGTTCACCTGCAGGGCAATGGCCACCAGAAAAGCCAGGGTGGTAGGATCCTCGGGCAGGCGGCCAAACTTGAGATTGGTGCGGCTGGCTTTGCTCAGCAGCTCCACGTAGTCCACGATTTTAGGGCGAACCCGCTGGGCCATTTCGTGGGCCAGCCGGGTGCTGCCGTTGATGATCGGGTAGTGGGCCACCCGGGCCTGGAGATAGCTGCGGCTGTGGTCCAGTTCCAGAATACGAAACCGCTGGGTGCCCACGGTGGTGATGTTCATGCGGCCCTCGGGTTGGCGGTCCACCCGCAGGATACGGGCCGCCGTGCCGATCTTGTGGGGGATGGCCGGCCCGCCCACCTCGTGGCCGTGGGCAATGAGCACCACGCCGAAGGGGAGCTCCGCTTCCAGGCAATGGCGAATCATCTCCTGGTATCGGGGCTCGAAGATATGGAGCGGAAGCACCATTCCGGGAAATAGCACGGTGTTCAACGGAAAGAGGGGCAGTTCCATGGTCTTATCCCACGTCTGACCGTTGAGGGAATTCCAGCGCCGATCGGCAGAACGTCTCTTTTCCATACAACAGTACACCCATCACCACAAAACCTTCTTCTCATGCTGCGTCCGCTTACCCCTGGGCTGCACCGGCTTCCCTGCCGCCAGATGGGTTGCCCGGGCCGTCATCGTGGGGCCTAGGTTTCCTCTTCGGGCAGGGCGTCCTCCTGGGCTGCGTTTTTCATGAACTCCCGCAGGACGGTGGTGGCAAAGGCCCCCTTGGGCAGGGCGAACTCCACCATCAGCCCGTCTTCCTGGATGGAGAGTTGGAGATCCGGGACCAGCAGCCGTCCCAGTCGGCGGGTGCCTTCCACCCGTGCCCGCCGTAGATGCTCCAGGGTGATCGCCGCTTCGTCCAGGATCTCCTGTTCCAGCGCGCCGGCCCCATCCGTGGCCGGCCACATCTTGGGGCCGTAGATGGGCGCCGTGAAGCTGATCTCCTGGGCTTCGTAGCGGGCCTGCTCGGCGGCCAGATCTTCCACCTGGAACATGCCGCCCGTGTCGTACTTCTTGGCCACGTCGCCGGCCAGGAGACGATGGAAGGCGCCCCGTTCCAGCCGGCGGGCCAGGTAGCGGTTACAGAGATAACTCTGGTAGCTGGAGATCAGAAACCGCCGCAACCAGCGGTCCTGCTTGGTCCGTCTTCCCAGCAGGATCTCCAGCCCCTGCCGCACGTTGGCGCCGCCCGGCCCAAAGCGCTGGGGCCCGAAAAAGTTCGGCACCCCTGGGCGGCGCAGCCGCTGGGCAATGGCCTCGGCCCGCCGCAGCACCTCGTCGGCGGGTAGGGCCAGGTCGGTCACGGTGATGCGGAAGCGATTACCCAGGAGGTGTCCCGGCTTCAGCTTGTTGCGGTGCAACTGGCACCAGTGCACCTCCACGGGCAATTGATCCTGGATGCGGGCCGGCGCGTCGGCCACGAAACGATCATCCACAAAGCCCACGTTGATGCTGAAGGTCTGGGTTGTCCGGGCCACTTTGTCCTTCATGCCGGCGAACCCCACTGCATCCCGCCCTACCCCGAAGATCTGGGCCAGCCGGGCCTGGACCTCCTTGGTGGTCAGTCCCACCTTGGTCAGGCGGACGTAGAGGTGCTGGCCTTCGCCCTGGGGCAGATAAAGGGGCAGTTCCTCCACCACAAAGTGATCCGGCGTGGCCCGGAGTGCTCCCCCGATGCCGGGCAGATCGCCGGTGACATAGGGCAACTTCAATTCAAGATCTGAGTCTAGCATGATAGGCTTGTCTGTGTAGGAAGGTCGGTTCCAAAGGGCGGGCTGGCCAATCTGGCGTCAGTCAACCGGACTCATTCAGTACGTTCCAGGCTGGCGGGCTCCGGGAAGGCCACCAGGCTGTAGCAGAACCAGGATCCGCTCTGACCGGCCGGATGGAAGCCCCCGTCCTGGAGCCAGCGACGGGTGACGGGGGGCGGCACGTAGGCCGGGTCGGGCAGCTCTTCGCTGACGGCCAGGCGTCCGTCGGGCTTGAGGACTCGGCGCAGCTCTGCCAGGGCCCGGGCCTTGTCCGGAATCTGGGGCAGGGTGGCGATGAGCACGGCCAGGTCGATGCTGGCGTCCGGCAGGGGGAGCCGGTAGGCGCCGCTGTGGTGGAAGCGAACCCGATCGGCCAGGCCCGCCTGGGTCAGGCGCTGTCGAGCCCGTTCCAGCAGGGGGCGCTGGATCTCCACGGCGTGAACCACGCCCTCGCTGCCCACCATCCGCGCCATCTCCACGGTGAAGGTCCCGGTGCCACAGCCCAGGTCCAGCACCTGCATGCCGGCCAGGATGCCGAAGAGCCCCAGGGTCGCCCCGGGGTTGCGATACTTCATGCGCCATGGATGGTCCAGGGTGGCGGCCATCTGGTGGGGCATGGGATGGGGCTGGAGGTGAAAGCCGAGCCGGAGGCCCACCTGGCTGCCCAGGGCCAGGCCGCTGCCCAGTGCGACGGTGTTCTTCAGGAAGTCGATCATGGATTCTTCAGCTACTCCTCAACGGTGTATCTCCTGGGAGCTTCTCGTCGATGACACGGACAACGGCTTCAGATGGGCTCTGCCTGGCGGGGCGGAAAACGAATCTGGAGGACGCCATCGACGAAGGAAGCGCCGCTGGCATCCCGCTGGGCCAGCACCGCAGGCAACAGCAGCTCCCGCTTGAAGTTGCCGATGGTGACGTAGAGCTCATCCCCCCGCTTGGTAAGGCGGACCTTGTCCAACTCTACATGGGGGAGGGGCAATTTCAAAATCAGCTCGTCCCCCTCTTCCACGATTTCCTGGGTCTGTCCCACGAACAGCACCTGGCCGGGGTCCCGCTCGCCGAAAAGGGCCTGGCCCAGGATCTCCAGGCGCTCCAGCCCTACCATCTCCACGTCGAACCAGGGCGCCTCTAGGATGGGCAGGGGGTAGAATTCCCGCCGGATGTCGGCCAGGTAGCGGGCCTGGATCTCCTGGAGACGTCGCAGGTACGGGTCGGCGCTGGGGGCCCATACCTGCCCCTGCTGGTCCTCGCCCCCATCCACCCCCGGCAGGATGCGGTTGACCACCACCGCGTCCACCGGGTAGCCGAAGAGGGCCAGGTAGGTAACCGCCCGGGCCCCTTCTTTCAGTACCATCTTCTCCGGGTTGAGCACCACCCGGTAGCTGGCCACCTGGGGATCGGTGAGCACCTGCTGCAGCGCCTTCACCCCGGCCACCAGGTTGTTCAGGCCGGCCAGGGGATCTAACCCCGGCATCACCCGCCGCAGGAGGCCACCGGCCATGCGCAGGGTGGCCTCGTTCCAGCCGGCCATGCGGCCCACGTACCACTGGAAGCTCTCCGGCATGGTCAGGAGGCGCATGGTCTCCCCGGTGGGGGCGGCGTCCACCACCACCCGGTCGAAGTGGCCCTCCAGGGCCTGCCGATGGATGTGGAGCAGGCTCACGATCTCTTCCATGCCTGGGATGATGGCCAGCTCTTCGGCGATGGCCTTGCTCATGCCCTGGCGGCGCAGCAGGTTGCCCACGTACTCCTGCATCTGGCCCCAGTGCTGGCGCACTTCTTCCAGCACGTTGATCTCCTGGGCGTAGAGGCGGGGCGCCACCTCTTGGGGGGCGGCATGGAGGGGCAGGCCCAGGCTGTCCGCCAGGCTATGGGCAATGTCCGTGCTGACCACCAGGGTCCGGTAACCCAACTGGGCACTGCGCAGGGCCGACGCGGCCGCGACCGTGGTCTTTCCCACGCCGCCCTTGCCCAGATAGAGAATGATCCTCACAGCTGATCCCTCTCCAATGTGAATCCCAATTTTCCAACTTCTTTCTCACCGGCTGTCCCGCCAGGCCCGTACCCCCTTCACCAGCAGCCCCAGCCCTACCAGGGCACCGGCAGCTGCCAGGGGGGCCGCGGCCCGGCTCAGGCCGAACCAGCCTCGGATCCGCCACCAGTAGAGGGGCACCTGGAGCCAGTAGGCCCACGACCAGGGCCAGCGGTAGCCGATCTGGAGGGCATATTTGCCCATGTGGTTATGGGGACTCCAGACGATGATGTAACAGCGGCCACCCACCAGGGTGCGGGTGTCGATAACCGGCCCAGGGTAGTAGGCGGCCCGGGTCAACAGGTCGCGGATGGGCATGACCAGCTCACCCGGCGGCGGCGCCACCACCGCGCTGTAGCCTGCCGGCAGATCCAGGGGAAGCTGGTGGACATCCGCGCTGTAGGGCAGACTTTGGGCCACCAGCGCAAAGGCCGGGACCACCGAGCCGCCCGACGGCAACATGGGCACCAGGAGCTGTACCCGCAGCCGCTCGCCGGCCCGGCATTCCGCACTGTACACGTGGATGCGTCCTGGACGGTCCAGGTGCCCAAAGAGCAACCGCTTGCGACGAAAACCCGGCAACTCCAGGCTCTGGGCCAGGCTCGAACCGACGGCCCGGGGGAAGAGGGGGAGGCTGCCGGCCAGGTCTCGGCTCCAGAGCCAGGGCTGGGATGGGAGGCGATGGTGAGATCCACTCATACCGTTTTCTACGTCGTGTCCTTATCCTGAGCATCCATGATTGACCGTCCGGTGCGGTCAGTCTAACATTCCCGTACCGGGACGTCAACGTGCCCGGGGATCTGGGGCATTGTTCAAGATGGTCAGGCCCCACGGGCGGGCACGGGGGCCCGCCCCTACCATAGGATGGGGGGCGATGGGATGGTGTTCCCGATGGAAACGGGATTGGCACCTGTCGCCCAGCGGTTTTGACCGGTGTTTCGCTTTGTTTTACGATACAGCATCATGACAGACACCCATGCCAGCTCGCCTACATTCTCGCTCGTCGTGCCCATCTGGAACGAGGAGCCGGTCATACCGGAACTGTATCGCCGGGTGGTGGCCATCATGGACAGCACCGGGGAGCCGTGGGAGCTCATCTGCGTCAACGATGGCAGCACCGACCGCTCGGCCCAGTTGTTGCTGGCGCTTCATCGGCAGGATCCCCGGGTGAAGATCATCGAGTTCAGCCGCAACTTTGGCCACCAGATCGCCATCACCGCGGGGACGGATTTCGCCGACGGCGCGGCGGTCATCGTGATGGACGCCGACCTGCAGGACCCGCCGGAGGTGATCCTGGAGATGATCCAGAAGTGGCGGGAGGGATATGAGGTGGTCTATGCGGTGCGTAAAATGCGGCGGGGGGAGACCTGGTTCAAGCTGTGGACGGCCAGCCTCTTCTACCGCCTGCTCCAGCGCATCACCGATGTGGACATCCCCCTGGATGCCGGCGACTTTCGACTGATGGACCGCGCTGTGGTGCTGGCCATGCGCCGCCTGCGGGAGCGCCACCGCTTCATGCGGGGTCTGAGCAGTTGGGTCGGCTTCAAGCAGACGGGCGTCTACTACGAACGGGCGGCCCGCTACGCCGGTGAGACCAAATACCCCCTGCGCAAGATGTTGCGGTTGGCCATGGTGGCCATCACCAGCTTCAGCTACCTGCCCCTGCAGATGGCCACCTACTTCGGCTTTGGGCTGGCCTTCCTCAGCCTGTTGGGCATCGTGGCCACGGTGATCCTGCGCCTCTCGGGCAACAACTTTTTCCTGGGGCAGGCCACCACCCTGGTCAGCGTCCTCTTCCTGGGGGGGGTGCAGCTCATCTTCCTGGGTATCATCGGGGAATACCTGGGCCGTATCTACGATGAAGTCAAGGGTAGGCCCCTCTACCTGGTCTCCCGCGCCTATGGCTTTGTGGGCGACGCTGCGCGGGCATCCCACATGCCGCCGGAAGCCCGGGTGGAATGAGCCTGATGGGGAGAAAGATTGGAAAGTCCATGGACGAAAAGACAACCTGGTGGGAGCGCTTCGAACACGGGAGCCTCTACGTGGCCCTGCTGGCCGCCTGGATCGCCATGGCCGGTAGCCTCTACTTCAGTGAGGTGGCCGGCTACATTCCCTGCAAACTTTGCTGGTATCAGCGCATCCTCATGTACCCCCTGGCCGGGGTGCTGGCCGTGGGCCTGTTGCGCCGGGATCGCCATCTGCCCGTGCTGGTGTTGCCCTTCTCCCTCCTGGGGCAGGGCGTCTCTACCTACCACTACCTGCTCCAGAAGACGACCCTCTTCAGCGAGGCGGCCACCTGCGAAATCGGCGTGCCCTGCACCACCATGTGGATCAACTGGTTCGGCTTCGTCACCATCCCCTTCCTGGCCCTGGTCGCCTTCACCATCATCACCGCCTGTTGCCTGATCGCCCTCAACGCCGGCCTGCCCGATGAAGAGGCGACAATGGCCACGCCTTGGGTTCCGGTGGTGGCCATTCCCGTGGCGGTGGTGCTGGCCTTTGTTTTGCTGGCCCGGGTGAATGCCCAGGGGCCCGAGGAAGCCCTGGCCGTACCGGCTGCGGCAGCCGCGCCGGCGGCCTTCCCCACCCTCATCCCCACTCGGGCGGATGGGCCGGTGGAGCCGGCCCGGGCCGACATCGCGGTGGTCACCCAGGGCGAAGGGCTCTACCGGGAAGCCTGCGCCGCCTGTCACGGCCAGGACGCCCGGGGCGTGGCCAACCTGGGCCCTTCCCTGCTGGACTCCGCCGTGATCCTGGCGGGAGAAGCCCAGGCCGCGGTGGCATTCATCCGCAAGGGGGTGGCCCTGGACGACCCGGCCAACACCACCGGGCTGGCCATGCCCCCCAGCGGCGGCCGTCCGGACCTGAGCGACCAGCAGCTCCTGGCCATTGTTGAGTATCTGCGGGCCAGGGCCGTGGTGCCCTGACAGGCCTTATCCCGGCCGTACCTTGGAGGAATCCACCCCGCTGGCGGTGGCCCGGCGGTGGGCCGCCACCACGGCCGGGTTGAGGCGATGGCCCAGCCCGGGTTCCTCCGAGAGGATCAGGTAGCCGTCCTCGATGCGTTCGATCGGTTCCAGCAGTTGGGCCCGCCAGTCCACCTCTCCCCACGCGTATTCCAGAATGTAAAAGTTGCTCAGGGTGCTGGCCACCTGGGCCGTGGCCGCCGCGGCCACCGGCCCCGAGGGGTTGTGGGGCGCAATGAGGAGCTGATGCATCCGGGCCGCACCCGCGATCCGTTTCGTCTCCAGTAGCCCGCCGTCATGTTTCACGTCGGGCATGAGCACGTCCACCACCCGCCGGGTCAGAAAGGGTTGAAACCCTTCCATGCCGAAGACGCTCTCCGCGGAGGCGGTGGGCATGGGCACCGCCTGGGTGATACGGGCCAGGTCGTCCACCAGGTGATGGGGGACCGGCTCCTCGTACCAGAAGAGCTGGCAGTCGGCCAGGGCATCGGCCACCAGCAGGGCCTCCGAGGCGTCCATGCGGCCATGGCAGTCCACGGCCAGTTCGATTTCCTGGCCGATGGCCTGGCGTACGGCCCGCACCCGCTCCACCCCGGCCCGCCACGCCGCCCGGGGCCCCCGGCGGATGTGGTCCGGTTCCCGCAGTTCGTCAAAGGGGGCCAGCTTGATGGCGGTGAAGCCTTCCGCCACGGCCTGGCGCGCGGCCCGGGCGAATCCTTCAGGCGTGCGCTCCGGGACGTGGCGGTTGATGTTGGCGTAGAGGCGCAGCCGTTTGCGCAGCGCGCCGCCGAAGAGCACGTGGATGGGTACCTCCAGCCGCTGGCCCAGGATGTCCCAGAGGGCCTGCTCCACGCCGCTGACCGCGGTGTGGGCGATGCGTCCGCCGTTCAGCCGGGCCATGCGCTGCCAGAGGGCCTCGATCTGGGTCGGGTCCTGGCCCACCAGGTGGGGCTTGAACTGCTCCAGCACCGCGACCAGCAGGGCATCGTTGCCGCTGTGGCTGGCCTCGCCCAGGCCGGTGATGCCCTCGTCGGTATGGACCAGCACGAAGACCCAGTCCCCCCGGTGGTTGACGTGAACGACCTCGGTGGTGATGTCTGTGATCTCCATGGGCTTCCTCCTGTTGCATGGCGTGATATGTCCCTGGCAGGTTCGGCCGGCTGCAACGGCTCCAATGCTAGCGGCCCCAGTGCATGCCCCACTTCCAGGCCAGCCCGGCCAGCAGCAGGGCACACCCCGTGATCCAGACGGCCGGCTCTACCCAAAAGGCCAGGAAGAGGGAGGTGACGAGCCCCAGTGTGGCGGCCATACGGGGGAGGGGTTGGGCGTCGGCGGGCAGCTGCAGGGCACTCAAATTGGTGATGGCCGCGTAGACCAGCGCGCCAAAGGCGCTCAGGGCCCAGAGGGTGTCCAGATCGCCCACCAGGACCACCAGCCCGGCCACCAACAGGCCCACGCCGACCACCGCGGCCTCGGGCAGGCTCTCCGGCCTGTGGAGCTGGGCCACCCGCAGGGGCATATCCCGCCGACGGCTCATGACCACCGTCATGCGGGAGAGGCGCAGGAGCAGGTGAAACACCATGTGAAGCATGGCCAGGGTGGCGCCCAGGGCCAGGACCAGGCCCATGCCGGGCAGGGGAAAGCCGTCGGCGATGAGGGAGAGGGGCGCGGCTGTGGCCTGGGTGAGGGCGGCGAAGGGTCCGGCGCCCACGCTGCCGATGGCCACTACGGCCACCGCCAGATAGAGGGCTGTGGCTACGCCCAGGGCAATGGCCGTGGCCTGGAAGCTTTCCCCCGCCCCTGGGACGTTCTCCTGAACCTGCCGGTGGATCTGCTGGTGGCCGGCAAAGGCCACAAACAGGAGCGCGGTCGCGTGCAACACCGAGCGCCAGGGGCTCACCCCGGTGGAGGGGGGCAAGAAGAAAGGATCGAAGTGCTTCAGCCCGTCGGCATCCAGGACGGGCAGGCCCGCCAGGACAAAGCCCACCAGCACCATCACGGTGACGCCACCCACCGTGGCCATCACCGACACGGAACGGCGTCGTCCGGCCAGGAGCAGGCCAGTGGACAGCAGCACGGCCAGCAGCCCCAGACCCATCTGCCAGACCTGGCCGCCGGGCAGGTGGAGGGAGCCCAGGAGATAGCCGCCCACGCCTAAGGCCGCGGTCGCGGCGGCCGCGCTTTCCGCCAGCAGAAACATCCACCCAGCGGTGAAGCCCAGGAAGCGATTCAAGTACTTGTAGCCGTACTCGTAGGTGCTTTCGCCGGCGGGGTAGCCCAGGGCCAGCCGCGCGCTGGAAAAACTGGTGCAGACCGCCACCAGGGCGGCGAGCAAGATGGCCAGGGTGACGGCCGGGCCGGCCACCCCTGCGCCAATGCCGATGCCCACGAAGGCGCCGGCGCCCACCAGCGCACCCAGCCTGGCCATGACCGCGCCCGGCAGATCCGGCCGGCGGCCCAAGCGTGGAGAGATGGGGGGCGACGATGTGATCTGCGCCACAGGATCCTCACCTTGCATAGACAGACAGCGACACTAGGGTGTATGGTACAGCCCCGCGTATTCAGCGCCATGGATTCTTACGTGGTGCGTGGTACGTGGTGTTACGTAGTGTGTGACGTTTAGGCGGGCACATGCACCACGCCGTAGGTCCGGCCTCCCGGCCGGACATGGGTGCTGGAGGTAGAGACGCACGGCCGTGCATCTCTACCTCGCCCCTCTGTCACGCAAGGATGGGTGCCCAACGTACCACGCACCGGACACTGCATCAGACAAATCCCTGGCCGATTGGCAGCGGCCTGGGTTAGCCGGCCTTGACCTTTTCCGGGCGGAGCATGATGTGGAGCTCGGCCAGCTGCTCCTCGCTCACCGGGCTGGGGGCGTTGACCATCAGGTCGGTGCCGGCAGCCGTCTTAGGGAAGGCGATCACGTCCCGGATGCTGCTGGCCTCGGCAAAGATGGCCACCAGCCGGTCGATGCCCAGCGCGATGCCGCCATGGGGCGGTGCCCCGTACTGGAAAGCCTCCAGCAGGTGGCCGAACTGGGCTTCCACCTCTTCCCTCTTCAGGCCCAGCACGGCAAAGAGACGGTCCTGAAGATCGGAACGGTGGATCCGAATGCTGCCGCCGCCGATCTCCCAGCCGTTCAGGATCACGTCGTAGGCTTTGGCCAACACGCTGCCTGGTTCGCTCTCCAGCTTCTCCCAATCCTCGTCCCGGGCACTGGTGAAGGGATGATGGACGGCCTGCCAGCGTCCCAGCTCCTCGTCATATTCCAGCAGTGGAAAGTCGGTCACCCAGCAGAAGGCCAGGACATCCCGGGGGATGAGGTTGGCCCGGCGGCCGATTTCCAGGCGCAGGTTGCTCAGGCTCTGGGCTACCACCTTGGGCTGGTCGGCCACCAGCAGGATCAGGTCGCCGGGCTGGGCGCCGCTGGCCTGGACGATACCGCCCAGTTCTTCCGGGCTGAGGAATTTGACGATCTGGCTGCGCAGGGCCTCCGCCGGGTAGATGCCGTCGTCTCCCGGCTGGCCGGTGACCCCAATCCAGGCCAACCCTTTGGCGCCGTATTGTTTCACAAAATCGGTCAATTCGTCGATCTCCCGCCGGCTCAGGCCCGCGCCGCCGGGATAGACCACGCCCTTCACCTGGCCGCCTGCTGCCACCGCGTTCTGGAAGACGCCGAACCGGCTCTGGCGTACCAGGTCGCTCACGTCGAAGAGGGGTTGGCCAAAGCGCAGGTCCGGGCGGTCGATGCCATATTGGTCCATGGCTTCGGCATAGCTCAGCACGGGGAAAGGCACCTGCAGGATGCGCTTGTCGCTGACCGTCTTCGCCAGCTCCACCAGCATCTCTTCGATCAACTGACGGACGTCCGCCGCATCCACAAAGCTCATCTCCAGGTCCAGCTGGGTGAACTCCGGCTGGCGGTCGGCCCGCAGATCCTCGTCCCGGAAGCAGCGGGCGATCTGGAAGTAGCGCTCGATGCCCGCCACCATCAGGAGCTGCTTGAGCTGTTGGGGGCTCTGGGGCAGGGCGTAGAACTCGTGGGGGTGGAGGCGGCTGGGGACGATGAAGTCCCGGGCGCCTTCCGGCGTGCTCTTGAGCAGGATGGGCGTCTCCACCTCCAGGAAGTCCCGCCGGGAGAAAAACTCTCGGATGAAGCGGACGATGCGGTGGCGCAGCACCAGGTTTTGGGTCATGCGCGGCCGCCGCAGGTCCAGGTAACGGTATTTCAGGCGCAACGTCTCGTCCACATCGTCGGCGTTGCCGCTGATGTAAAATGGCGGTGTTTTGGACGGGTTGAGAATGGTCACCTGGTCTGCCATCAGCTCGATGGCGCCGGTGGCCAGGTTGGGGTTTTCGAAGCCTGGGGGGCGCTGGCGCACCACCCCGGTGACCTGGATCACGTATTCGTTGCGGACCTGGCTGGCCACCTGGTGGGCGGCGGCTGCGCCCTCCGAGTCCACCGTGACCTGGGTGATCCCAAAGCGATCCCGGAGGTCGATGAAGATGAGCCCTCCGTGATCCCGCCGGCGGTTGACCCAGCCGGCCAAGGTCACCTGCTGGCCCACATGATCCAGGGTCAACTCGCCACAAGTATGCGTCTTCAGCATAAAACCATTCCTCGTTTTGCTGGGCAGGCCAGAACGGCCGACCGATGGCTGGCTGCACGTCTCTGGAAAAAGTGGTATAATTTCCCCAGGACGGCATCATCTTTTGGCGCCATTATAGTGCCCTCCGGGCTGCGGTGCAATTCTTTCCGGCACGTCGGGTGCGTACCCACACCTTGTCGATCTGCTCTGCTTGGAGGTCCTCTCGCTGCCATTTTCTGCCGTCCCTTCGTCGCCGGTTTGAGCCATTGCAGCGCTATGGACATCCGCACCATGCAGACCATCCTCCACTTCCAAAAGGTCGCCTATGCGCTGACCGACGCCCGTCTGAAAGTGGTGGAAGTTGGAGGCATGCTGGAACTCTTCCCCATGGACACGGCCGAGGCCCTGCAGGGGCTGTCTCTGTTTGCCATCACACCGGAGCTTTCCCGGGAACAGCGGGAGGCTATCCGGGCCTTGCTCCAGGGCCATCAGCCCGGCCCCGTCTCCATGGTGGTGGAGCGGGCCCACCCCCGGGGCGGGCACTTCTACCTGCGCATCAACAACCTGGTGCACCGTTGGGAAGGCCAGGACGAGCGAGGTGTGCTCCATATCCTCCAGGATGTGAGCACTGAGGAGCGGTTGCGCCGGGCGCTGTTGCACTACCACGCCGAAAACCAGGTGCTGAACGGCCGCGCGCCGGCCGGGGAGGCCCCTGGAGAGCAACCCCAGGAGGAGTTCCAGGCCCTCGAGGAGTGGAAGAGTAAGTTTATGGCCCTCACCCTCCACGAACTGCGGACACCCCTCTCGTCCATCATCGGCTATCTGGATCTCTTCCTGGCGGGGGAATTTGGCCCGCTGGCCCAGTTACAACAGGAATATCTGGAGACGGTGCACCGGGCTGCCCATCGCCTGCTCGCCATCACCGACAACCTGGCCGACGTCTCCAACATCATCTCCGCCCGCCTCACCCTCCAGCCCCAGCCCACCGACCTGGCGCGGCTCATCTCCCTGGTGGCCGACGAGCTACAGGGCCACCTGAATGCCCGGGGACAGGAACTGGTGGTCCGGGTGGAGCCTGGCCTGCCGGCTGTCCTCTGTGATGAGCAGCGCACGGCCCAGATCCTCTACAACCTGCTCCACAATGCCAGCAAGTACTCCCATGAGGGCGACAAAATTGTCCTGGTGATGAAGTGGGCCGCCCAGCCGGGGTTCGTGCAGGTTTCCATTGCAGACACAGGCATCGGCGTGCCGGCTGATGAGAAGCATCGCCTCTTCGAGAGCTTCTTCCGGGCCGGGAACGCCTACCTGAGCGGCGAAAGCGGCTTTGGGTTGGGGCTCCACATCGCCAAATCCCTGGTGGACCTCCAGGGTGGCCAGCTCTGGTTCGAGAGCACCGAAAACGTGGGCTCTACCTTCTACTTCACCCTGCCTGTGGCCCCATGAGGGCGAGGACATCACAAAAGCATCACCAAGAGGTGGCTCCCGACGGAACTTTTTCCGCAGCCACCGTGGATTCACACCTGCCTGGCCCTGTTCGTTTCGGTCAATCCCCATACCCGTTTCCCCACATTTCACGCCCTTACGGCATGGATGGCGCTGCTGCAAAAAGGTCAAGTCAAATAGGACGCTGACCCGTGCAGATGAACGCTGATTAGGGCCATTGTCTCCTGTGTTTCTTTGTGTCCCTGATTGCACAGCCCCCCGCCGTCGCCCATCGCGAAAGGGCGCCGGTTTGTGGTAGGGGCGGCTCCCAGCCGCCCGATGATGCCACATCCCGGTGGATGAAGGGACGGCGACGGATGCGCTGCTATGAGCTGCGCCTACGACGGGGTGCCCCTAGTCCCGCCCGCTGCCGCTGTCGAACTTGTAACTTGTAACCCGAGATGAACTTACAGAATTTGCTTCACACCTGGGGCCGCGGTACAATATTCGTTATGCCTTTAACGCTGCATGCTGCCTGGTTACGTGCCAACGGCCCACTTCCTGACGGACGGCTGTTCATCTGGGCCGAGAATCTGGACTATTCGACCGCAAACGACCGTCCCGCCTCTCCCATGGGCGACGAGCTGTCGACCCCACGGGGGAACAACGGCCGTCAGCGCCAACCCAAGATTCCCTCCCACC
>FWPU01004851.1_pt1 | contig 13597 bp, 15 predicted proteins | sample 2228361 | NCBI WGS metagenome assembly FWPU01 (sample SAMEA103939777, study PRJEB20133) | metagenome | reverse complement strand
GACGCCGGACGCGCCCGCAGGCGCAGATGATCACCCTACCCCCACCCCAGGACTGCCTGAAGGCTGGATGGACCAGACAAATGCCGAGCTGGGTGTGACGTTTGCGCTCCCGCCCGGCTGGGAAGTTATTCCCGAAGAGGTGCATACCATTGGGCTGCACGAAACCGGCGGTGACGGCTGGGCGCAGGTGAGTGTGCTCGACGAGGAGACCGCCGCCCGATGGGGCGTGGCGTACCGCGAGGGAATGCCCGCCGCTGGCGTGCTTGATGCACTGCTTGGGGCGCTGCGTGAGGATGGCGACTTCATCGCCCCGGCCCCGGTCGAGACGCGGGACGGATACGAGGCGCTTGCCAGCGAAGGCGTCTACCACGTGATGGGCGAGCGGCTGCTGGTCGCCGTCGTGAGCCTGCCCGACCGCGCTATCGTTATCATCGGGCACGGAGGCGAGGCTCCCAATGACCCCGATGCTGAATGGTCGCGGCTAGGCCCCCTCTATGAGCGCCTTATCTGGAGCATCACGCAGCCCTGAACACCCGGCTGCGCCCTGGCACCACCTACCCCCCTCGGGACACTTGGCCCGCATCACCGCTGCGCTTCCAACACCAACGGCCACACCCTAGCCCAAAGGGGTGGGCCTAGCACCAGCAGCCCGACCACAACCGCCGTGACTGCCGCCAGCAGCACGGCCCCCGCCATCACATCCTTGGCAACGCGGGCGAGCGGGTGCAGGCGCGGGCTGGCCAGGTCAACCGCTGCCTCCACAGCGGTGTTGATCAACTCCGCCATCCAGACCATGCCAATCACGACGGCCACCAGCCCCCACTCCCGCAGGCCGATCCGCAGCCACAGCCCAAGCGGGATCACGATCAGGGTAGCCAGTGCGTGAATCCAGGCATTGTGCTGGGTGCGGAGGACGTGCCACCAGCCTGAGAAGGCATGCCGGAAGCTCTGGATGCGGTTTGCGCTGCGCCGGGGAACCCTCCCCGATGGCAGATCAGCCTGGGGTTCGTCCGGGGTGCTCATGTCTCCTTACCGGGGCGGAGGGCATTCCGGGCTTCCGACTCGTAGACCCACATCTCAGCCTGCTCCTCAGGAGTGACGTGGTCAAAGCCCAGTAGGTGCAGAACACCGTGGATGGTCAGCATTTGAAGCTCGGCCAGCAGCGAATGGCCCATCTCGGCAGCCTGCTTCTCAGCGACCGGAACAGCGATCACCACGTCGCCCAGATATGGCGGCTCGCCAGGATCGACCAGATACGGCCCGCCGTCCGTACCAAAGGACAGCACGTCTGTCTCTTCGTCAAGCCCGGCAAACTGCCGGTTCAGCTGGCGGACACGATCAGCGCTCGTGAGTGTCACCGTCAGAGCGGAGGGGGCACCCGCGCGCGCAGCGCTGAGCGCATGCCAGGCGGCAGCCCTTATCCCCTCCTCGTCAACGTCATAGTCGCCTTCGATGTTGATGTGGATAGTGTAGTCAACGACTGTCTTGCTCATTCCCCGTCCTCACCGCCCAACTCATCTGGGTGGTCTGAAAGGCCCTTCGCCCCGGGCTGGCGCGGCGCCCGGTGCTCCTCAACCTCCTCGCTTCTCCCCGGCAGCAGTTCAGGCGGGATGGCTACATCCGTCTCGGCCCCCGGCGGCAGGGGACGCACCGCCGCGCCAGGCTCCAGCTCCGGTGGCCGCTTGTCGCCAGGATACCTCACACGGGGATGATACATCCCCTTCAACGTACGCACGAACGTATCTTTGATCGTCTTGATATCCGTGAGGGTCAGCCCGGAGTCGTCAAGCTGGTTGGCGTCGAGGCGCTGCTGGATGATGCGCGTCACGGTCTCCTCGATCTCTTCACCTGTGGCAGGACGATTGGCACGGACGGCACTCTCCGAGCCATCGGCCATCATCAGAATGGCCGTCTCGGGGCTGCGAGGAATCGGGCCGTCATAGAAGAAGGGACTCTCGTCAAGCGCGATCCCGGCTTCCCGGGCTTCTTCACGGGCCTGATGGAGGAAATAGGCTATCGGCATCGTGCCGTGATGCTCAGCAATGAAGTCAATAATGCGAGGGGGCAGCCGGTAGCGGTGCGCCAGTTCGATCCCGTCCTGGACATGCATCTTAATGATCCGCGCGCTCGCCAGCGGGCTTAGGCCCACGTGCGGATCACTCCCCCCCTCGGTGCGGTTCTCAACAAAGAAGCCGGGGTTGTTGATCTTGCCCACGTCGTGATACAGCGTGCCCACGCGCGCCAGCAGGCTGTCGGCGCCAATCGCCTCAGCCGCCGCCTCGACCAGGTTAGCCACCGAAAGCGTGTGCTGGTACGTGCCCAGCGCCTCCTGCTGGAGCCGCCGCTGGAGGGGGTGATCCGGACGCATGAGGTCGATGAGCTGCAGGCTGGTGGTGATGCCCGTCAGGTTGCCGACCACAAACAGGATCACAAGCGCCAGGCCCGCTGACAGCGCCCCGTTGATCGCCGCCAACGTCAGCAGTTGCAGCAGCCAGCGCGCGTCGGCGTTGGCGGGCAGTTGAAAGGCCAGCAGCATCGTCAGGCCACCCACCGCCGCCGCCAGTCCAGAGAGGAAGTAAGCGTTCAGGCGTGCTGTGCGGCGCAGGCTCGCAGCGGCCAGCAGGGCGCTTCCCACCGTAAAGGCGGCCACCTGGAGTGACCCGTTTGACAGGTAGCCGACCAGCATCGCCAACACAACCGCCGACAGCACGGCAAACTCGACCCCCACCAGACTGGTCAGAACCAGCGCCAGCGCGGCAGCCGGGAATAGGTAGGCAATAGGCTGGCGGCTTGGCACCATGATCTCGGCAATCAGGAGAAAGCCCAGGAACAGCACCGCAACAAGCAGCAGGCGGCCCGGTTCATCGCCCCACTGAGGTGTAAAGCCAACCAGGTAGACGAACAGCAGCACGGCACTCAGCAGACTGATGAGCAGAGCGCTTGCTCCGTCTTCCCACGTCAGGCGCCGTGTCGTAAGCCCCAGCTCTTGCAGCGCCTCCAGGTCGAGGGCGTCCACGCGCTCGCCCGCCCGGATGACGATCTCGTCCCGCTGGTAGGTGTGGCGGATCTCCGGCACGGCCTCCACAGCCGCCTGGCGCGCGGCCTCGGTAGCCTCGATGTTGAGGGTACTGTTCGGCACGATCAGGTCGCGGGCAATGGCAACCGTCACCGGGATCAAGCTCTCCGGCATCTCAGGGCTGACCTTCAGCTCGAGGCGGCTGGTCACTTCTTCCAGATGACCCTCCCGGACAGGCCCGCTCATCGCCTCCTCGATCAGGCTGACTACTTCGCGCTCGACCATCTCGAACTGGCTCTCGCTCATCTCCAGAAGCAGCGCCCGGTCGTCCGGCGTGAGGCCTACGGCAACAATCGCGCCCAGATACTCTTGCTTGAGTGCTTGATCGGCAAAAGGATCAGCCCGCACGTCCTTTACAAAAGCCATGATCTGGCGGGCCTTGCGCACCTGCTGCCGCCCGATGCGTGGGTCGGGCGGATCATACACATCACCAACATTGGCCGCTGCGGCCTCGCGTGCCGTTTCCGTCTCAATCTCACTGACGTAGGTGACCTCGCGCGGGGCACGGATGTCCTCAGGGGCGATATCGCCCACTGCCAGGTTATACGGCTGCCGCTGGTCAAGGATAGGCAGGAGCAAGAATAGCGTGCTGATCGCCACAAACAGCACGGCAATCAAAAGCTTGCGGAACGAGATCCAGAACCGCTTAAAGCGAAAAGCGGGCTGCGCCCGGCCATCAGGGGTGGGGGAATTCATAAACCGCCCCGCAGGGCATTCACCTTGTGCTAAGAGAGCTGCTCGCGCACAATCTCACTGACCACCTTGCCATCGGCGCGTCCTTTGAGTTTCTCCATCAGGGGGGCCATCACGCGGCCCATATCACGCAGCCCGGACGCGCCTGTCTCGGCGATCATCCGGCGTACCTCGGCCTCGATCTCCGGGCGCGAGAGCTGCTTCGGCAGGTAATCCTCCAGCACGGCAAGCTCGGCCTGTTCAGCCTGGACGATGTCCGCACGCCCGGCCCGCTCCGCCTCAGCAATCGAGTCCTGGCGCTGCTTGACCAGCTTCTGGACAATACCCAGCACATCGGGATCGGAAAGTGTACTCTCCGCCTCGACGTTCTCCGCCTGCATGATCCGCTGCACGGCCTTCTCATACGCGGCCATCGCCTCCGGCGTCTCCTCCACCGGGCGGAGCACACCGTGCTTCTGAAGCGCCTTCCTGACAAGCTCCTCGCGGTTGCGCTTCTCGGCCTCCTTGATCGCCGCCATCAACCCCCGGATGACCGTCCGGCGCGTGGCATCGCCGCTTCTCATCGCCTCTTTCAGATCGGCTGCGAGTTGCTCTTTCAGACTCATCGCTACTCTCTTTGCTGGAAGCGTGCTTAAGAAACCTCTACCCCGGATAAGACAACCCTTAGTATAACGACAGAAGTCGCCGGACTACAACCGCCCAATGGTCATGGTATTTCATCAGCAACCTGGGGTTTCAAGAAAGCCCTGCATCGGGTATCCTCTCCCCGTCAGGCACTCTGACGGCAGTACCCCTTGTCCATACAGGGTATTCAGGAGGCAGCATGGTCACGGCAAACCCGCGCCGGGGCGAGTTCCTCTCCGGCGCGAAGGACACCCTCCCGCTCCTCATCGGAGCAATCCCCTTTGCCATCCTGTTCGGTGCGCTGGGGATTACTAGTGGGCTGTCGCCGGCAGGCGTTCAGGCCATGTCCGTGTTTGTTTTTGCGGGATCGGCGCAGTTCATCGCTGCCGGACTGATCGCGCAGGGTGTACCGGCCAGCATTATCATCCTCACCACCCTGGTTGTGAACCTGCGTCATGCCCTGTACAGTGTATCGCTGGCGCCGCACCTGCGGCATCTGCCGCAGAAGTGGCTGGCCCCGCTCGGTTTCTGGCTGACCGACGAGACGTATGCCGTTGTTATCCGCCGCTTCCAGAAGGATGAGCAGGCCCCGCACAGGCACTGGTACTATCTGGGTTCCGCCCTGTCGATGTACCTCAACTGGCAGGTCTGGACGCTGATTGGCATCCTCACCGGGCAGCGCCTGCGGGACACGGCTGCCTGGGGGCTTGACTTCGCCATGGTCGTGACCTTCATTGGCATCGTCGTCCCCCTCATCGTCAACCGGCCCATGCTGGTGACGGCCCTGGTGTCGGGTGGGGCGGCCGTTGCCGCCAATGGCCTGCCCCACAAGCTCGGCCTGATGCTCGCCGCGTTGCTTGGCATTGGCGCCGGGCTTGCCGCCGAGTCGACACTGGGGGCACGGCCAGCCCTCCCGCCGGAGGCCGAAGACCCCACATGAGTGAGCCGCTGCTTATCGCCGGAATGGCCGTGGTGACCTTCGCCGCGCGCTACCCGCTTCTCGCGCTGGTGGGCAGGCTGGAGCTGCCGGAGCCGGTCGTCCGCGCGCTGCGCTTTGTGCCGACGGCGGTGCTGGTGGCGATCACCGTGCCCGCCGCACTGATGCCCCAGGGTGCACTCGACATCAGCATCCACAATGCCTATCTAGTCGGCGCGCTGGTGGCGGTGGCCGTCGCCTGGCGCAGCCATAACCTGCTGCTGACGATGGGGGCCGGGATGACCGTCTTCGTGCTATGGCGGGCTTTTGTCGGCGCGTGACCGCCCCAACCATGCTCTGATGGGGCTGCCTTCCGGCGGTTCGGCAGTTTTAGACGATTCTAACGCTCGCCTTACGCATTTCTTATATCCGGTCCGTACAAAATAGGTGTAAAGTAGATTGACACTGCCTAGAGGGGGTGAGAGGTATGAAGGCACTGTCAAGGTACTATGGAGATGATCTGTTCTTCGAGATGGACCGTATGCTCGACCGTATGCGCCGGATGATAACCGGGATCACACGCGGCTGGTCTGAGGAAGATTACCGGGGCTGGCAGCGGCTGGCACTCAATATGTCGGAAGATGACGAGAACCTGATTGTCGAGGCACCGGTGCCCGGCATGACCGAAGAGGACGTGAACGTCGAGATCGAGGGCGACCGGCTGACGATTTCCGGTGAGTATAAGCGCGAGCGCGAGGAAGAGGACAAGGCCCGCCGGTGGCATACGATTGAACGCTCCTACGGGCGCTTCTACCGCACGATTCAGCTCCCCGTCGAGGTCGATCCGGATAAGGCCGTCGCGGAGATCGAGAACGGCATGCTGATCGTCAAGCTGCCCAAGGCAGAGACCAGCCAGGCACGGCGGATCGCGGTGAAGAGCAAAAAGGCGCTGCCCGCCGGGTAACGGCAGCCCACGCATGTGAGTTGGATACCCAACCGGACAGGCGGAGCCGCGCGGCTCCGCTTGCTGCTTTTTAGCCCCGGCTGGCAGGCAGCAGACGCCTTACTTACCGAACGTCAGCAGCCGATCCTGCCCGCTGGGACGGAACTCCACCACCTCCATACCTTCCAGCACAGCGCGGAGCCGGTCATCTGGTGCATCGCTCACCTTGATGCTGATGATGCCGTGCTCGGCGTCGTCGCCCTTGAAGGTGGTGAGCGAGACGATGTTGCCGCCGACAGACGCGATGGCCTGGGTAACCCTGGCAAGCTGGCCTGGCTCGTCCGCCAGCCTCAGATCGATGCGCATCCCGGGTTCGCCACCGCCCAACACCTCGACGAATGTCTTGAAGATGTCGGTTTCGGTGATGATGCCGACTAGCTTCTCGCCGCGCATCACCGGCAGCGCACCGATCTTGCGGTCGACCATAAAGCGCGCTGCTGCCGCCAGGCTGCACTCCTCCTCGACGGCCAGCACCGGATGGGTCATGATCTGTCCGACCGTCAGCTTATCGAGCAGGGTGTAGATCTCAAATACGCTGAGCGTCGTCGCCTCGGAAGGGGCCGTACGCAGCACATCGCGCTCCGTCACCATGCCCACCAGACGCCCCTCCCTGTCCAGGACGGGCAGACGGCGAATATTGTTCTCCTCCAACAGCCGCATCGCCTCGCGGTGTGTGGTCTGCGGCGTGACGGTGATCGGGTCAGGGGTCATGCGCTGCTTGACTTTCACGGCACGTGTCCTTTCCCTCAGAGAGTGGTAGGCCGGGGAGAAAGGGGCCTGCTGCCATTATAGCACGGGACTCCACCCGGCCAACGAAGCCGCCCCCCAGCCGCGCCCCCTACCCCGGCGGCCAACGGAACGCGCGCCCGCCCAAGAGATGCAGGTGGATGTGATATACGCTCTGTCCCGCCTGCGGCCCGTTGTTGAAGACCAGCCGGAATCCCTGGCCGATGCCCTCCTGCTCGGCAACAACCTTCGCGGCGTAGATCAGGCCGCCCATGAGGGAGGCGTCCTCCGGCCCCAGGTCGGCGATGCGGGCAATGTGCTTCCTGGGTACGATCAGGATATGGGTGGGGGCCTGCGGGTTGGCATCCCGGAAGGCCACCACCGACTCCGTCTCGTAGACCTTTTGGGCGGGCGCTTCCCCGGCGATGATGCGGCAGAAGATGCAGTCCTTCGCCATTATCAGGCCTTGTAGCCGATCATGCGCAGGAACTCCTTGCGGTGGGCGATGTCTTTGTCGGCTTCAATCCCTTGCGGCCTGAAGCCGTCCACGACGCCCAGGATGCCGCGCCCCTGCTCCGTCTCGGCAACGAGCACTTCGGTCGGGTTGGCGGTGGCGCAGAAAATGCGGCATACCTCCGGCACCCCTTTGACGGCGTTGAGCACGTTGATCGGGTAGAAGCCCTCACCCAAGAAAATGATGAAGCTATGCCCGGCCCCAATGGCCTGGAGATTCTTCTGCGCCAGCTCGATCAGCGCCTGATCGGTGCCTGACCAGCGGATCAGGCACGGCCCTGAGGCCTCGCTGAAGGCCAGGCCGAACTTGATGCCCGGCACCGTCGTCACCAGCGCCTCGTGGATGTCCTCAACGGACTTGATGAAGTGCGTTTGCCCCAGGATGAAGTTCAGCGCCTCGGGCTTGTCGATCTTGACCGTCTTGAGTTCCATGCGTGCATCCTCCCATGCCGTCATGATTTCAGGGACAGCGCGACCCGTCCGGGCAGGCCGGGGATAACAGCCTGCGGCTGCGAGCCGCATCGGACTCCCTCGCCTGCGAATCAGCCGCTCAGGCTACCACCCCGACCAACCCGCCCTGTCCGAGCGCTGCCAGCCGGGTGGGCGTAATGGTGTTTGCCAGCTCATCGGGGGTGGTCGTGACGACGCGCAGGTAGTTACCCGTCAGGCCTGACCAGATAAAGCCCTCCGGTGTTGCGCCCCGCGCCGACTCCCACAGCACATCAAACGTCCGCCCGATGTGCTGGCGTTGGAACGCCTCCCACAGCCGTTCGGAGAGGGCCAGCATCTGCGCCTTGCGGGCTTTCTTAGCCGCCTCGCTCACCTGGCCCGGCATTCCCGCCGCCGCCGTGCCGGGCCGCCTGGAGTACGGGAAGACATGCAGCCGGGCGAAGCCTACCGCCTCAACAAACCGGAGCGACTCCCTGAATTCCGCCTCCGTCTCGCCGGGGAAGCCGACAATGATGTCGGTGGTCAGCGCAAGGTCCGGGATGCGCGCCCGCGCGGCGTCGGCCAGCGCGGCGAAGGAGGCACGGGTCGTGCGGCGAGCCATACGGCGCAGTGTCGCGTCGCACCCGGATTGCAGCGGCAGGTGCAGGTGCGGGCACAGCCTCCCGTCCGCCCACAGGTCAAAGAAATCGGGGGTCAGGTCCCACGGCTCCAGCGACGAAAGCCGCAGCCGGGGAACACGTGTCCGCAGGAGCAGTGCGCGGACCAGTTCGAACAGCCCCAATCCATCGTCCCGGTCACGCCCATACGAGCCAAGATGCACGCCCGTGAGCACCACCTCCCGGTAGCCCATGTCTACCAGCAGGTCGACCTCCTCCACAATGTCCCCAACCGGGCGGCTGCGCCCCCGGCCCCGCGCCAGCGTGGTCACGCAGAATGTACAGCGGTTGTCGCAGCCATCCTGCACCTTGACGAAAGCGCGCGTGCGGCCCAGCGTGCCGGGTGGGAGCGGGTCGCGGGCGATCGGCTCGCGCTCATAGGCAGGCCCGCCGCCGGGCGCGCCGCCGCCGACCAGTTCGACCAATCGGTCCTTTTCTGTGTTGCCGATTACCTGCGACACGCCGGCCAGCGCGGCCAGCGCGCCGGGCGAAAGCTGAGCATAGCAGCCGGTGGCGACAATCCGCGCGCCGGGGTTGGCCCGGCCCGCCTGCCGGATCATCTGGCGGCTCTTGCGAGTCGCCTCACCCGTCACGGCGCAGGTGTTGACAATGATCAGATCGGCATCCGCCGCCTCGTCTGCAATCGAGTCTCCGCGCGCGGCAAACTCTCGCCCCAGGCGCTCGATCTCGGCCTGGTTCAGCCGGCAGCCCACAAAATCCAAATACACGCGCCGTCTGCCGTTTTGGTTCTCCCCCCTCATTGGTACGATTACCCGCCTATCCTATACCCTACGGTGACGTAATCTGCAGATTGTCAAACCCGATGGTCGCCTCGGCCATTGTCGATTGCTCGCCGTCGAACCCCACGAACCCCTGCGCGCCCAGTCCGATCTTGCCACGCTGCAGGTCGCTGTTTCGCCACATCTCGACGATCTCTCCGCCCAGGCACTCACCGTCCCGACCCCACAGCGGCTGTACCCCCGGCTCATAGGAGACGCATAGTGGGAGCGCCTGCCCGTTCACCGCGAACCGGAACGTGTCTCCGATGGCCTCCACGCGGATGCGGTTCGTCGCCGCTCCCGTAGCAATGGCCGGTGACGAGCGCCAGTCGCTGACAACCTGCAGCAGGCCATTGCGCGCCATGCTCAGGCTGTAGTAGCCGTCGCTGGAGATGTCAAAGCGGTTGTAGTTGTCGTTATCCACAAGCCGGAACATGACAAAGATGCCGTTGTCATCCGGCCCGGCCAGCTTGGTCGCGTCAACCTCCAGCACGAAGTCCTCAAAAGTATAGTTCAGCCCCGACCAAGTGCCCCGGTCAACCGGCGCACTCACCGAGACGACAAGCTGGCCGCCCTCCCCCCGCGCCGATACCACACCATCGTTAAACAGCTCCCAGTCGGCAAGCTGCGTCTCATCTTCAAAGTCGGCCTCATAGAGCACGCCCGGCACAGCCGCCGGGCCGCCTGCCTCGTCTGCCCCACCGCCTGGCTCTCCTGAGACGGGCCGGGTCGGCGGAGGGGGCGGGAGTGTCGGCGGGCGCTCCAGCGCCTGCCCGATGCGCAGGCGGAACAGCCACAGGGCGCCTGCCCCGATCAGCGCAACAACTAGGATGGCGGGGACAACCCAAACCGGGAAGCGCCACCGCTGCCCTGGCTTGCGCTGGAGCTTAACCGGTGCGGGTTGCTTCTTGTTCATAGGAACAGCATGTCCTCACTTCTAAGTCCGCGCGGCGATTGTAGCATGGGCCAAATGCAGCAGGCAACCGGTTCAGGGCAGCGGGTCCGGCGGCGAAGGCCGCCGCTCGATCCGCCGGCGCGCCTGGACGGCGGCCCGGTAGGCCTCCATGTACTCATGCGATGGGCCAAGCGTCTCTGTCAGCAGGTGACGCGCAGCCACGCCCGCCGCGTCGAAGAACCAGTACAGGCTGATGAGTGGCGAGATGTGCAGCACCGTACCGCGCGTCGCATCCGTCAGGTGGTAATCGCCATATGCCCCCTCAACGGCTGAGATGACCGCCGAGTCAACGACGCTCGCCTGCTGGTAGGGCTGCTCCTGGGCGTAGAGAACCGCATCCTGGTAAAGCTGGTAGACGGCCATTGGCCGGGCCAGCGCACACGAACCGAGGAACGCCCCGTCGCGGGCCAGCGCCGCCATGTTCTCAAACACCTCAGCGTAGGGAGCGTCCGGCTCTGCGCCCAGCCCCAGGCAGGCCATGATCCGCACCGGCACATCCGGCAGCTCTCCGGCGGCCAGGAGCGAGACCCACGCCTCTTCCATCGCCGGGGCCTGGGCCTCGTCCCCGCGCAAGAGCGGCGCAACACCGCCACCCACCAGCAGGAGGCCGTCCACCGACAGATGCTCAACCAGTCTCCGGTAATCCTCAGCGAGCGTGCGGACGCCCGTCTTGTGGAAGCACCAGACCGTCACCGCCTCGCCCAGCCGCTGCTGGAACCAGCGCACGAGGTGCAGTTCGGGGAAGTACCCGGCCCGTCCGGCGTAGTCGGCGCTGAGACCGGCCAGCGTCTCGCTCAGGCGCGGCCCGGATTCCAGCCGAGTGATGTCGCGCAGGCTCAGGCTCGCCAGATGCAGATTGATCCGGCGGCGCTCCAGCTCGAAGTACAGCGGCAGCCCCGCATACAGATCAAAGCCGCCGCCCATCCCCGCGATCAGCAGGTTCCGACATGCCCTGAGCTGGTCAAGTGCAGGCAGGTTCAGATTGAGGTCGGTCATGGTCCTGGCGTCCCCTGCCGATCCGGCACAACCTCAAAAACGGCCCGCCCGAGGAGCTTCTCCCCGTACAGGATGTCCACCGTGTAGCGGCCAGGCGGCCACTCCGGGGGGTTTTCCGGGGAGAGGACAAACCCGGCGTAGCCGTCGCCCGCATCGTCGGTTGCGAGCGGAGTCCGGGTGATCATCTGCCCCTCGTACCGCCAGACCGCCGAAAGGTCCATGCCAGGGCGGTAACCGCGCAGTTCCACCGAGACAAAGAACGTCTCGTCCGGGCTGAAGCGCTGGGTCGGCTCAACGGGGCGGAAGGCGTCATCGAGCGAACGGGCAGGAACGACGCTCAAAACCTGAGGAGCCAGCGAGCGGCGGGTGATCGCGACCGCCAGGACGATCAGGCCGACCAGGATCGCCGCCGGGCGAGCGATGCCCCACCAGTACCGGCGGGCGCGCTCCGCCTGCCGCTCTTCTGGCGTCAGCGCCTGCCTTTGCCTCAGGGGCAGGTTGCGGCGTGGGTTCATGATTCGCTGATCCTTTCAAGCGCACGCCGGGCAAACGCGCCGAACGGCCCGTCCGGGTCAAACTCGGATGCACGCTGGTAGTAGCTGATAGCCTCGGACAGCCTGCCCTGCGACTCAAGCATCGCCGCCCAGTGCGCGTTGGCACGTGGCAGTTCCGGGTCGAGCGCCAGCGCCCGGCCAAGTGACGCGAAGGCCTCCGGCAGCCTGCCGAGCAGGAAGTACGCCCAGCCAAGCGTGGCGTGCGCCTCGGCGCTGTCTGGCTCCTCCGCGACGAGCGCCAGCGCGCGCGGCAACCCTTCCTCGGTAAGACGGTATTCGTCGTCCACGTAGAACTGCGCAAGGAGCAGGCGGAAGCGGAAATCGTCGCCTGAGAGCCGCACGGCTTCCCGCATCCAGGCTTCGGCTGAGGCATATTGGGCCTGCATCCGGTGCGTACTGGCGATCTCAACGGCAAAGATGGGATTGCTGCGGTCGAGATCGAAGGCTCGCTCGAAGGCCAGCCGTGCCTCGATGGGCCGCCCCATGAGCTTCCACGTCTGCCCGGCGAGATAGTGGACGGTCGGGTCCTCCGGCGAGACGGCCACCGCCTGCTCCGCCGCGCCGAGCGCGGGCCTGTCCAGTGCTGCACGGGTATAGGCCAGGTAGGCCAGCGCCTCGCCATAGGCTGGGTTGTAGGCCACGGCGCGCGTAAAAGCCGTCTCGGCCAGCTCCAGATCACCCATCTGGAGCAGAGCCACGCCTAATCGCGTGGAGCGCAGGTCCGGCGGCTCAGCTTCGGCCCCCTCCAGCGCCTCAAGCACCGGGGCGAGCCGGGGCGCCTCGTCCGGCGCGAGCACCGCTGCTTGGGCAAGCGTCTGCACAGCCTGGCTGGGTGCATCGAAGGCCTGCATCAGACCGAGCCGCACCAGAAGGTCCGCCTGGCCGGTTCCCAGGCCCGCCAGCTCTTCGAGCACGGCCCTTGCGCGGCGCTCATCGCCCTGCCCGAGATAATGGCGGGCCAGCGCTTCCAGGGCCTGCGGATCGGCTGCACCGGCAGCCCGGGCGCGCTCCCAGGCGCTGGCCGCCTCGTCCATCCGCCCCTGCCCGGCGTAGATATTCCCCCACCACACCATCTCGTCCGGCGAGAGCGGCCGCCGCTCGGCAAGGCGCGTCAAGTCGCGCTCGGCAGCCGAGTAATCCCCGGCCAGCACCTCGGCCTCCACCAGCGCCGCAAGCCTCGCGTCGGCCCAGGGCTGGTAGAGGCAGCCGCGCCGGTAGGCCGCCAAGGCGGTCTCGAAATCGCCGGCCTCCAGCGCCGCCTGCCCTTCCTGGATAGCGGCCCTCAGCACACCGGGGGCAGCATCAAGCCCCAAGCCAAGCACAATCAGCCCGGCCCCAACCAGTCGCGCGGCAGCGCTCAGGAAACCGGCTCTCCGTCTGGTTGCACGCGAACGGTTTACCCACGACATGCATCCCATCCAGGCGATTATCATCATTCACCGGCAGGCGGGCATCCCCTGCCCTACTCCTGCTGGCCTGGCCTTATTTTACCTTCCGGGATCGTGGCACGGAGGGCACAAGCGGCGATGTTAGCACAGACCGCCTGCGCGGCAAACAGGCTCCCTGACCCTCTGCACTCGCGCGAGCGGCACGGCGGGTCTCGGCTGCGCAGGGGAAAAATAGAGGGATGCCGCTGGCATCCCCTGTTGTCCTCCC
>FWPU01010571.1_pt1 | contig 13604 bp, 1 predicted proteins | sample 2228361 | NCBI WGS metagenome assembly FWPU01 (sample SAMEA103939777, study PRJEB20133) | metagenome | reverse complement strand
ACCTGTTCGAGCGGGCGACGATTGAGCGGTTGCTGGGGCAGTATCGGGTGCTGCTGGAGGGGATCGTCGCCGATCCGGAGTGTCCCATCGAACGCCTGCCGCTGCTGAGTGAATGGGAGCGCCGCCAGGTCCTGGTCGAGTGGAACCGGACAGACGCGCCGCTGCCCGATCAATGTGTGCACGAACTATTTCAGCAACAGGTTCGTCGAGCGCCCGATGCACCTGCGGTCATCCACGGTGAGCAGCGGCTGACCTATCGTGAATTGAACCGGTACGCCAACGGTCTGGCGCACCGGTTGCGGCAGGCGGGTGTTGGTCCCGAGGTCGTTGTTGCGACCGTATGCACTCGTTCAGTGGAGTTCGTGACAGCGTTGCTGTCCAGTCTCAAGTCGGGCGGTGTCTTTTTGCCGATTGACCCGGCGACACCGGCAGTGCGCCTTCGCTATATGCTCAGTGATGCACGTCCTGCTGTTGTGGTAACCAACCGCGGCGCAATGACGTCGGAGATTGCCGCTGTTTGCGACGAGCTTGGCATCCTGGTCATGCTCATCGATGCACAGTCGCTCGAAGAGAGCGCCGTACTCGATGATCCTGCAACCAGTGTCCAGCTTGAGCATGCCGCCTATCTGATCTACACCTCGGGCACAACCGGTGCACCGAAAGGGGTTGTGGTGATGCATCGCAGTCTGGCAAACCACAACCTGGCGATCATTCGCCTGTTCGAATTGACGCCCGATGATCGTCTGTTGCAAGTAGCCAGCCCGGCGTTCGATATGGCGCTCGAAGAAATCCTGCCGATCCTTGTGGCTGGCGGAACACTGGCGCTGCGACCCGATCCGTTGCCCGAAGCGCAGCAATTGGGTGAGTTGATCGATGCCTGTGGCATCACCATTCTCGACATGCCCACTGCCTACTGGCATCTATGGGTCGAGGCAATGGAGGCGTCACAGTTGCCATTTCCCGCCTCATTACGACTTGTCACCCCTGGTGGAGAAGCGGCTTCCGGCGCTGCCTACGCCGCATTTCGACGCCGCGCCGGTCCTCGTGTGCGCTGGCTGAACAGTTATGGTCCGACCGAGGCGACAATTTCGACGACATTCTTTGAGCCAGATCCGCTGGCGGATGGTCCTGCGCCTCCGGTGATGCCGATTGGACGCCCCATCGACAATGTGCAGGTCTACATTCTCGACCGACATCTGCAGCCGACGCCGATCGGCGTGCCAGGCGAATTGTGTATTGGCGGTGCTGGCGTGGCGCGTGGCTACCTGAATCGACCCGATCTGACGAATGCACAATTCGTTGTAGTCGAGGGACTGAGCGAAGGTGGTTGTCGTATCTACCGGACGGGAGATCGGGCACGCTGGCTGCCTGATGGTCATGTCGAGTTTCTGGGGCGAATCGATGATCAGGTCAAAATCCGGGGCTACCGTATCGAACCGGCTGAGATCGAAGCGACGCTGCGCCAGTACCCCGCGGTGCGCAATGCTGCAGTGATTGCGCACGAGTCTCGCGCGAGTGGACGTCAACTGGTAGCATATGTGGTGGTCGAGGAGGGATGCACGGTTGACAATCTGCGAGCGTTTCTGGCTAAACGATTGCCGGAGTATATGATCCCTTCCGCTTTTGTCCTGCTTGCTGCGCTGCCGCTGACGCCAAACGGCAAGATCGACCGGCGCGCCCTCCCTGAACCTGACTGGTCGGCGCGTCCGTCCGATGCCGCGTTCGTGGCGCCGCGCACTCCTGTAGAAGACGTGCTGGCAGGCATCTGGTCCGATTTGCTTGGTGTGGCGCGCATCGGTGCACAGGACGATTTTTTCGCGTTGGGCGGGCATTCACTGCTGGCAACCCAGCTCATCGCGCGCATTCGCGCTATTTTTGGGGTGGACCTGCCGGTGCGCGTGGTGTTCGAGGCGCCGCGCCTGGCAGATCTGGCGCAGCGTGTCGAGCAGACACGGCGCGTCGACCGCCATCCGCCTGCGCCACCGATCCGTCCGCTCCCGCGCGATGGACGCCGCTTCCCGCTCTCGTTCGCGCAGCAGCGGCTGTGGTTTCTCGACCAGCTGGAGCCGGAGAGCGCGTTCTACAATATCCCGGAGGTGGTGCGACTGCGTGGACGGCTCGACCTGGAGGCGCTGGAACAGGCGTTGAATGTGGTGGCGCGCCGCCAGGAAGCGCTGCGCATGCGGATCGTCACCAGTGATGGGCAGCCGGCGCTGGTGATCGAACCGCCAGAGCGGATCGACACTCACCCCATTCGCGTTCGAATGCACGATTTGAGCGCGCTGCCCGTCGATGAACGCGAGATCGAAGCGTTTCGACTGGTGCGTGACGAAGCGCAGCATCCTTTCCGGCTGGACGATGCGCCTCTCCTGCGGGCAACGGTCATTCGCCTGACCGAGACGGAACACGTCCTGACGCTGGTCATGCACCACATCATTGGTGATGCCTGGTCGAGCGGTATTCTGGTGCACGAGATGACCGCTGCGTACACAGCGCTGAGTGTCGGGCAGATGCCAGCGCTACCCGATTTGCCTGTCCAGTATGCCGACTATGCCGTCTGGCAGCGCGAATGGCTGCAAGGCGAGGCGCTGGAGCAGCGCCTGGCATACTGGCGCAACCATCTCAGCGGTCTGCCGCCGTTGCTCGACCTGCCGGTCGATCGCCCGCGTCCGGCGGTACAGACGTATAACGGCGCTCACATCATCATCACATTGTCGCCAGCGCTCAATCACGATGTACGTGCGCTGGCGCAGCGCGAGGGCGCGACCCTCTTTATGATCCTCCTGACGGCGTTTGGAACCTTGCTGCGGCGCTACAGCGGGCACGACGAATTTGTGATCGGCGTGCCGGTGGCGGGGCGCAGTCATGCCGAGGTGGAAGGGGTCATCGGCTTCTTTGTGAACACCTTGGCGCTCCGCATGAACCTGACCGGGCATCCGTCCTTCAGGGAAGCGCTGCAGCAGGTGCGCGCCACAGCACTCGACGCTTATGCCCATCAGGATGTGCCGTTCGAGATGGTGGTGGATGCGCTGCAACCGGAGCGCTCCATGAGTCACACGCCGATCTTTCAGGTGATGATGGTGATGCAAAATGCGCGCATGCCTGCCATCGATCTCCCCGACCTGACCCTGTCGCCGATTGAGTATGTCGGTGCCACATCGCATTTCGACCTCACGCTCGTGGCAGCTGAGCAGGGCGCCGATCTGACGATCGCGTTCGAGTACAACACCGACCTGTTCGATGAGGCGACGATTGAGCGCATGGCGCGCCACTTCCAGACGCTCCTCGAAGGGGCGGTCGCCAGCCCCGATACGTCGATCGACCGACTCCTGCTTCTGTCACGCGAGGAATATGACCGTCTGCTGATCGAATGGAATGCGACCGATACCCCCTACCCACTCGATCAGTATGTCCACGAACGTATCGCCAGGCAGGCGCAACGCACTCCCGCAGCGATTGCCGTGATCACCGACCGCGAGCAGTTGACCTACGCCGACCTCGACCGGTGCGCCAATCAACTGGCGCACTACCTGCGCCAGTACGGCGTCGGTCCTGAAACAATCGTGGCACTGGCGCTCGAACGGTCGCCCGCGTGGCTCGTCAGCATGCTGGCGGTCCTGAAAGCGGGCGGTGCGTTCCTGCCGCTCGACCCGCGCCAGCCGCTAACGCGCCTGCACCTGCTGCTCGCCGATTCCCAACCGCGCGTGCTGTTGACCACCCGTGCCTTCGCCGATGACTTTCTGGCAGCCATGGCATCGATTGCGGCAGCAACTGCGCCTGTACTGATCACGCTCGATGCGGAGGAGGCGTGGCGGCGGCAGCCCTCCGATCCGCCAGATGTGATGGTGATGCCGACCAACGCAGCGTATGTGATTTACACCTCGGGTTCAACAGGAACACCGAAAGGGGTGGTGGTCGAGCATCGTAACCTGATCAACCACAATCACGCGATTGTAGCGTTGTTCGACCTGCAGCCGTCTGACCGGATATTGCAGGTCGCCAGTCCGGTCTTCGATATGGCGCTGGAGGAGACCCTGCCGGCGCTGACCGCTGGCGCGACTATCGTGCTGCGTCCGGATCCGCTGCCATCGGCAGCAGAGTTGCTGACGCTAATCGAGCGGTATGGTATCACGCTCCTTGATATTCCGACAGCAGTCTGGCAGGCGTGGACGGATGACCTGACCACGCTTGGAGCGCGTCTGCCAGATTGTGTTCGGCTGGTGACTCCTGGCGGCGAGGCGGCGCTCAGCCGTACCTATCGCGCCTGGCGCCACGTTGCGCCAGCCGGGTCGCGCTGGCTGAACAGTTACGGACCAACCGAAACAACCATCTCTGCCAGTTTTTACGAACCGGAGCGCGCGGACGAAGTGATGCCGGTGATGCCTGTCGGGCGACCGATGCCCAATACCCGCTTCTACGTGCTTGACCCGCAGCGCCAGCCGGTTCCGATCGGGGTGGCAGGTGAATTGTACATTGCCGGCGCCGGTGTGGCGCGCGGCTATCTCAACCGGCCGGCGTTGACCGCTGAGCGATTTGTTGATCTTGCTATCACGACCGATTGCCCTGATACGCCGGTCATCCGCTGCCGGGCGTACCGCACCGGCGATCGGGTGCGCTGGCGCGCTGACGGCAATCTGGAGTTTCTGGGACGGTTCGATGATCAGGTCAAGGTGCGCGGTTTTCGGATTGAGCCGGGCGAAATTACGGCGACGCTGCTGGCGCATCCGGCGGTGCGTGATGCGGCAGTGGTTGTGCAGCAGCACGAGACGCAGATGCGTCTGATTGCGTATGTGGTCGGTATTGATGGTGTGCCGTCCGACCTCGATGCCTTTGTAAGCGCGCGCCTGCCGGCATACATGATACCTGCAGCGTATGTGGCATTGGAAGCGCTCCCGCGACTGGCAAGCGGCAAAGTGGATGTGCGCAGCCTGCCGTCCCCCGAAGCGCCGGTGGCAGGGGACGATGATACTGCGCCGCGTGGTGCGGTCGAGCAAACACTGGCGGCGATCTGGGCGGAGGTGCTGGGGGTGGCGCGCGTCGGGCGCACGGACAACTTCTTCGCGCTGGGGGGCGACTCGATCCTGAGCATTCAGGTGGTGGCGCGGGCGCGTCAGGCGGGTATCGCCATCACGCCACGTGGAATGTTCCAGGCGCGCACGCTGGCGGACCTGGCGCAGCTGGCGGCGAGCGGCGCAGCGCCGTTGCTGGCGGAGCAGGGCGTGGTGACCGGCGTGGTTCCGCTGACGCCGATCCAGCGCTGGTTCTTCGCGCAGCCGTGGCCCAACCCGCACCACTGGAATCAGTCACTGCTGTTCGAAACACGCGCGCCGCTGGATCGACGCCTGCTCGAAGCGGCGGTCGCACGACTGGTTGAGCACCACGATGCGCTGCGCCTGCGATTCGCCTGCAATCAGGAGGGCTGGCAGCAAACGAATGCCGGCTTCGACAGCGATGCACCTCCTCCGGAGGCGCAGGTCGAGTGGATCGATCTTTCGGCATGCACGTCTGCGGAACTGCCGTCTGCCATCGAAGCGGCTGCAGCGCGCATCCAGTCCAGTCTGAATATCACGCAGGGTCCGATTGCGCGCGTGGCATACTTCCACTGTGGCGCAGCAGGCGCCGACCGTCTGTTGATTGTCGTTCACCATCTGGCAGTCGATGGGGTCTCCTGGCGGATCATTCTTGAAGATCTGGAGACGGCGTACCGTCATCTGGCGGCTGATGATCTGGTGCATCTTCCGCCGAAGACGACATCGTTCCGCACGTGGGCGGAGCGCCTCACGACATACGCCTCATCGGAAGAGATATCGAGCGAACTCGACTACTGGCGGGCGCTCTATCCATTGCCCGGAATTCCCGGGCTGGACCGCATGACGCCGGGGTCAAACCTCGAACGTCTGGCACGCCGCGTTCAGGTCGCGTTGAGCGCCAGTGAGACCGAAACGCTCCTTCGCGAGGCGCCGGCGGCCAGTGGCGCGGAGGTGCAGGATGTGCTGCTCACTGCACTTGCACAAACGCTCGTCCGGTGGAGCGGCAGACGTCCTGTGGCTGTCACACTCGAAGCGCATGGCCGTGAACCACTCTTCGATGATCTCGACCTCTCACGCACGGTTGGCTGGTTCACTGCCATCTTCCCGGTGCTTCTCGATCCGGGTCCGACGGATGATCCGATTGCAGCGCTCAAGGCGATCAAGGAGCAGGTGCGGCGTGTGCCGCGACGAGGCATCGGGTATGGGGTGCTCCGGTATCTCAGCGCTGCTTTGCCGGAAGAACCGCTGCCGCTGATCAGTTTCAACTATTTCGGGCAGGTGAACCGGTCGTTTGCTGCGGATATGCTGGTTGCACCAGCGCGTGAACGGCGCGGATCCGAACAGGACCCGGACAGTCCGCGCGCGCACCTGATCGATGTTACTGCGGTCGTTGTCGATGGTCGCCTCGATACCGAATGGACCTACAGCGCCGCCATTCACGACGAACAGACAATCCGGCATCTTGCGAACGCATTCATTACCGCTCTCCAGACCCTGATCGAATCCCTGTGTGTGCCCGAAGCTGCTGCATACACGCCTTCGGATTTTGCACTCGCTGGTCTCGACCAGCGCCAGCTCGACCGATTGATTGCCAGGATCGGTCGGTCGAAGGAGTCAATAGTGCGATGAACAGCCGACCTGTCGAAGACATTTACCCGCTTTCGCCAATGCAGCAGGGCATGCTTTTTCACAGCCTGCTCGATCCTGAGGCGGGAACCTATATCGAGCAGACATGCTGCGTGTTGCGCGGGCGATTGCAGAGCGACATCTTTCAACGCGCCTGGCAGCGGGTCGTGGATCGTCATGCGATCCTGCGTACCGGTTTCGTCTGGGAAGGCGTTGCAACGCCGCTTCAGGTGGTCTACCGGCACGTTGATCTGCCGTTCCGGTACGAGGACTGGCGGACATTGCCGGTGGAGGAACAACAGACACGCCTGGAGGCAATGCTTGCCGAAGATCGTGCCAGAGGGTTTGATCTCGGGTCAGCACCGCTCATGCGGCTGTCGCTCGTTCGGGTTGCCGATGATGCATGGCATTTTTCGTGGGTGCATCATCATCTGCTGATCGATGGCTGGTCGCTGCCGTTGCTGCTCCAGGAATGCTTCACCTTCTATGAAGAGATGGCTGGCGGCGTATCGCCATCACTGCCCCCCGTTCCCCCGTACCGTGTCTTTATCGAGTGGTTACAGCGGCAGGATGCGTCGGTAGCCGAGTCGTACTGGCGTCGTGCGCTGGCAGGGTTCAGCGCGCCGACACCGCTTCCGGTCGGGAAACCAGGCGTGCCAACGACGCGGCATACTGCGGAGCAGGAGTGCTGGCTTTCCCACGAATCGACTGCGCGTCTCTACGAGTTTGCACGCCAGTATGGTCTGACGCCTGGCGTGCTCGTGCATGCTGCCTGGGCATTGCTGCTCAGTCGCTACAGCGGCGAGGATGATGTTGTGTTCGGTGCAACGGTTTCGGGAAGGCCACCCGATCTTCCCGCTGTGGAGCGCATGGTGGGGCTGTTCATCAATACGCTGCCGGTGCGCGCGCAGATCCCGCCGGATATGCCAGTGCTCGAATGGCTGCACCATGTTCAGGATCAACTGGCTGAGATGCGCCAGTATGAGTATACGCCGCTGGTGCAGATCCAGGGGTGGAGCGAGGTTCCGCGCAACCAACCGCTCTTCGAGAGCCTGCTGGTGTTCGAGAACTATCCCATGCCGTCGGCGGATCAGGTGTGGGGCGGGGATTTCGTGATCGAAGCGATCCGCACGTCGGAACGCACCAACTACCCGTTGACCTGCGTGGCAGGACCGGCAGACCGGCTGATGCTGAAGATCAGTTATGACCGGGATCGGTTCGATGAGCCGGTCATCATGCGTATGCTCGATCATCTGCGCACGCTGCTCGAAGGAATGGTTGCCAATCCCGACAGTCCGCTCGCGCATCTGCCGCTGCTGTCTTCGGTAGAGAAACGCTCTCTTCTGCGCGAATGGGGTCAGGGAGGCGATCCGCTGTGCATCGATTGTATCCACCGACTCGTCGAGGAGCAGGCGGCGCGCACCCCCGATGTGGTCGCCGTCGAGTTCCGAGACATGCGCGTGACCTACGCTCAACTGGATCGTCAGGCAAACCGCCTGGCGCGGTATCTGCGCAACCACGGGGTTGGACTGGAAACGATTGTCGCGATCTGCGCCGAACCGGCGCCAGAGACAATCATCGGCATCCTGGCAATTCTGAAGGCTGGCGGCGCCTATCTGCCGCTCGATCCCTCGTACCCGTCGGCGCGACTGCGCTTCATGATTGACGATGCGCGTCCGGCGTTGTTGCTCACGCAACAGCATCTCGCAGCAATGCTTCCACTCGATGGATATCCTGTCCTGTTGCTCAATGACGAACGCTGGACCCGTGAATCGGACGAAGCTGTGCCGTGTGATGTAACTCCCGACAATCTCGCGTATGTCATCTACACCTCTGGTTCCACCGGCATCCCCAAGGGTGTGCTCGTCTGCCATGGTGGTTTGACCAATTTCGTGAGGGCGCAGTGCACCGACTGGTCAATCGGGTATGGCAGTCGTGTCCTCCAGTTTGCGTCGTTGAGTTTCGACGCCTCGGTGGCCGAGATATTTACCGCGCTGACATCCGGTGCGACGCTCTGTCTGGCGCCACGCGCGGCTCTTGCTTCGGTTGAGGACCTGCATCGTCTGTTGCGTAATGCAGCGATTACAACCGCGACCCTTCCGCCATCACTGCTTGCTGTATTGCCATCCACCGATCTTGCGGCATTCCAGACGGTCGCTGCGGCGGGTGAGGCGTGTTCGTGGGAAGTAGCGCTGAAATGGGCACATGGACGGCGCTTTTTCAACGCCTACGGTCCAACCGAAACCACCATCGGACCCGCCTGGGGGCAAATTCGCGACAGGATACCCGGCACAACAACCGCTCCCATCGGTCGTCCGATCCCGGGTATGGCAATCTACCTCCTCGATCGCCATCTTGAGCCGGTTCCGGTTGGCGTTTCAGGCGAAATCTGGGTTAGCGGCGCAGGAGTAACACGCGGGTATCTCAACCGTCCCGATCTGACCGCCGAACGGTTTATCACCATTCCCGCCGGAGCATTTGGAGAAGGCATACCCGCACATCCCCAACGTCTCTACCGCACCGGTGATCTTGCGCGCTGGCTGCCCGACGCGACCCTCGAATACCTGGGGCGGTGCGATGATCAGGTGAAACTGCGTGGTTTTCGGGTCGAACCCGGTGAGATCGCTGCCGTTCTGCGCCGCCATCCCTCTGTGAGCGATGCTGTGGTTGTTGTGCGCGAAGATCGGCCCGGTGACCGACGGTTGGTGGCGTATGTTCGCCCTGCCAGCGTCGATGTGGCAGCAGTGCGCACCTGGCTGAAAGACCAGTTGCCCGAATACATGATCCCTACAGCGATTGTAGCGCTCGATGCATGGCCCCTGACGCCAGGCGGCAAGGTCGATCGCGCTGCGCTGCCCGCTCCTGATGCTGGCATCGAAACTGGCGTTCAGGATGCCCTGTGCTCTCCTGCCGAAGAACTGCTGGCGGACATCTGGGCTGATGTGCTCGGCTTGACCCACGTCGGCGCGCACGACGATTTCTTCGATCTTGGCGGTCATTCGCTCAATGCGACGCAGGTGATCGGGCGGGCGCGCGATGCTTTTGGACTGGACATTCCGCTGCGCTGGCTGTTCGAGACGCGCACTGTCGCCGGGCTGGCGGCGCGTATCGAACAGGAACGTCGGGCAGCGCGCGGCGCCACGTTACCGCCCCTCACACGCGCCGAGCGGACTGGTGATCTGCCGCTTTCATATGCCCAGCAGCGCCTCTGGTTCCTTGATCGTCTCGAGCCGGAGAGCGCTCTCTACAATAATCCCGCAATCGTGCGCCTGCGGGGTCGTCTCGATATTGCCGCATTCGAGCACAGCCTGAATGAGATTGTGCGCCGTCACGAAGCGTTGCGCACGTCCTTCGCGATGATCGATGGTCGCCCCGTTCAGCGTATTGCGCCGGAACTGCTCATCGAATTGCCGCTGATCGATCTCAGCCGTCTGCCGATGCCGGAACGCGACGCCGAAGCGCGACGGCTGGCAACAGAGGTGGCGGAGCAACCGTTTGACCTTGCGCGCGGTCCGCTGGTGCGCGCCATGCTCCTGCGTCTGACGGAAGATGACCATATTGCAGTGCTGGTTACCCACCATATTGTTTCGGATGGATGGTCGGTTGGAGTGCTGGTACGCGAACTGGCCACGTTGTACAGCGCGTTCATCGAGGGATGCGCGTCGCCATTGCCCCAATTGCCGCTTCAGTATGCCGATTATGCCGTCTGGCAACGCTCATGGATGGAGGGGGATAGCGCACTGCTGGAGCGTCAGATCGCCTATTGGAAGGAACAGCTTGCTGGAGCGGCGCCGCTGCTCGACCTGCCGACCGACCGGCCACGTCCGCCGGTTGCGACATTCCGCGGCGCAGAGGTTCCATTTGCGCTCTCACGTGAGATGACGCAGGCGCTGCAACGCCTTAGCGCCGGCGAAGGCGCAACGTTGTTCATGACCCTGCTTGCAGCGTTCGGGGTGTTGCTTGCGCGCTACTCCGGGCAGAACGACATCTGCATCGGCACGCCGATCGCCGGACGGACGCGCGCTGAAACCGAAGACCTGATCGGCTTTTTCGTCAATACACTCGTGCTGCGCACACAGTATCGCGGCGACCTCTCGTTTGTCGAATTGCTGCAGCAGGTGCGCGAAACGGCGCTGGCAGCCTATGCCCATCAGGATGTTCCCTTCGAGATGCTGGTCGAGGTGCTGCGCCCTGAACGGCGCCTGAACTATGCACCGCTCTTCCAGGTGATGCTGGTGCTCGACACCACCCCGCGCGCGCCGATAACGCTGCCTGATGTGACGATCGAGCCATTCCTGCTGGACCGTCGTCACGCACGCTTTGATCTGACGCTGGAGTTGCGTGTCGATGATGATGGCGTGGGAGGTGCGTTCGAATACAACACCGATCTGTTCGACGCCGCCACGATCGAAGCGATGGCGCGGCGCTTCCATACACTGCTTGCAGCTGTTGTCGCCGATCCTGAACAGCGCGTCGCCGATCTGCCGTTGCTGACCGACAGCGAACGGCAGTGCATTCTGGTTGAGTGGAACCGAACCGATACGCCTTTTCCGCATCAGCATCGCATTCACGACCTGTTCGAGGCGCTTGCGGCTGCACTCCCCGATCATCCTGCTGTCACATTCGAAAGCGCAACGCTCGGGTATGCTGAGTTGAATCGGTATGCCAATCAGATCGCCCATACCCTGCAGCGACGCGGGGTTGGTCCTGAAACGCTGGTGGGCATTGCCGTCGAACGCTCTCTTCCCATGGTAGCAGGCATTCTCGGCGTGTTGAAGGCAGGCGCTGCGTTCCTGCCGCTCGATCCGGCGTATCCGCCCGAGCGCCTGCGTTTCATGATCGAAGATGCCCGTCCAGCAGCCATTCTCACGCAGGCGCACCTTGCGAATAGTTCCTGGGTTGCGCAATCGCGCACTCAAACCGACATTATTCTGCTGGACGCCGATCACGAACGGATCGTCTGCGAGTCGACCGATACGCCGGTGTGCCAGGCAACGCCGGATAGTCTTGCCTATGTGATCTACACCTCGGGTTCGACTGGCGTACCAAAGGGGACGCTGCTGCACCATCGTGGACTGTGCAATCTGGCGATCGCCCAGCAGCAGATATTTGGCGTCAAACCGGGAGACCATGTGCTGCAATTTTCGGCATTGAGTTTCGATGCCGCCGTCTGGGAACTGGTCATGGCGCTCTGCAGCGGCGCGACGCTCTGCCTGGCAGCGCAGGAGACGCTGGCTTCCGCGCCGGCGCTTCTCCGTCTGCTCCGCGAGCGGTCGATCTCGATCGTGACGTTGCCGCCATCGCTGCTGGCAGTGCTGCCGCCTGAGGATTTGCCAGAGCTTACCACTGTGATTGCAGCTGGTGAGCGTTGTTCGCGAGAACTGGTTGCCCGCTGGGGGCGGGGACGGCGCTTTTTCAATGCGTATGGTCCGACCGAAACGACGGTCTGCGCCTCAATTGCACTATGCGATCCCGATGATCCGCGCGATCCGCCGATCGGACGGCCAATTGCCAATACGCGGCTCTTCGTGCTGGACGAGCATCGTCAGCCTGTGCCGGCAGGAACGCCTGGCGAGTTATACATTGCCGGCGTGGGTGTGGCGCGCGCCTACCTCAACCGTCCTGAGTTGACCGCTGAACGTTTTGTTGAACTGGATCGCGTGCTGATCGGCGATCCGCCGCTGGTCTGGCACGCGACGCCTGCCAGAAGGCGGTGTGCTTACCGCACCGGCGATCGGGTGCGCTGGCGGCGCGATGGGCAACTGGAGTTCCTGGAACGGCTCGACCAGCAGGTGAAGGTGCGCGGCTTTCGGATCGAACCTGGTGAGGTCGAAGCGGCATTGCGCTCCCATACGGCTGTGGCGGATGCTCTGGTGCTGGCGCGGAACGACCGGTTGCTGGCGTATGTCATTCCGGCATCCGGGCATGATGCCGATGACGGCGCAGCGTTCCGTCACGAGTTGCGCGCATTTCTCGCCGAACGATTGCCGGGGTATATGGTTCCGTCTGCAATTGTGGAGTTACAATCCTGGCCCCTGACGCCGGGCGGCAAGATTGATCGCGCGGCATTGCCCGACCCCGAATGGCTGGACACGCCAGGAGCAGGGTATGTGGCCCCACGCACACCGACCGAGGAAGCGCTGACTTCGATCTGCGCCGAGTTGCTCGGCATTCCGCGGGTTGGCGTCAATGACAATTTCTTCGAGATCGGCGGACACTCATTGCTGGCGACGCAACTGCTGGCGCGAGTCCAGGCGCGCTGGGGAGTGGATGTGCCATTGCGCATGCTGTTCAACGACCCTGCCATCGCCACGCTGGCTGCGGCGATTGATGAGGCGGTGGCGTCCGGCGTCGTCCATACCGCTCCGCCCATCACACCGGTCGCACGCGCCACGCGGCGCGTCAGTCGTGCAGCGCTGCTCCAGAATGGTCTCGAGGAAACAGAAGTGGATATTCGTTAGAGGGATGGCATGGCACAGATCAGCGACGCTATCGGAATGAACCTGCCAGAGTCGCCGTCGGTGGACGATGTGTATGTGTTTCCGACATCGTTCGCCCAGCAGCGCCTCTGGTTCCTCGATCAGTTCGAGCCAGGCAGTCCGTTCTATAACATTCCACTCGCCGTCCGGCTCCAGGGACGACTCGACAGCGATATGCTGCATCGCGCCCTTATCGAAATTGTGCATCGCCACGAAACCCTGCGCACCACATTCGCGGAACTTGATGGTCAGCCGATGCAACTCATCACTCCCGTCGAGGCGCTTGGCGACGATCCGCTGCCGTTGCCGGTGACCGATCTCAGCCGCCTGCCGGACGATCAGCGCGAAGCCGAAATGTATCGCCTGGCGACCTGGGAGGCGCAGCGCCCCTTCGACCTGCGCGCGGGTCCGCTCATCCGCGCTGCGCTGCTGCGTCTGGCGGACGACGACCACCTCGCGCTCCTCACCC
>FWPU01010570.1_pt1 | contig 13604 bp, 9 predicted proteins | sample 2228361 | NCBI WGS metagenome assembly FWPU01 (sample SAMEA103939777, study PRJEB20133) | metagenome | reverse complement strand
GAGGAAGAGAAGCGGCTCGAGGTCGAGCGCAAGCGGCTCGAGGCGGAGGAGAAGAAGCGCCTGGCCGAGGAGGAGCGACGCCGCAAGGAAGAAGAACGCAAGGCCGCCGAGGAGGCGAAGCGCCTCGAGGCCGAGGCCAGGCGCATCGCCGCCGAGCAGGAGCGCGAAGCCGCCCGCCTGGCCGCCGAGCAGAAGAAGCTGGAGGCCTCGACGAACGGCACGCCGCGCACGGTGCTCAGGCCCGGCGAGCCGCCGAAGCCTGTCAAGGGAACGCCGCCCCCGCCTGCGGCCAGCCCCGCCGCCTACCTCGGAGGCCGCGCCGTCTCCGACCGCCTGCCGGCGAAAACCCTGCAGGAGGCCCAGGCCGACCCGCGCTTCAAGGCCGGAGCCCTCGTCGAGGACGCGAAGGTGAAGGTCGTCTCGGTGACGAACGGCTACCCGTACTTCGGCATCGCCAACAACGGCTGCAGCCAGGGCAAGAGCTTCGTCGTGGCCGAGCTCGTCTACCCCTTCGACGGCATGTCGGCGGGCACGCCGGTGGTGCTGCGCATCGAGGATCCGTCGCTGGGTCCGGCCCGCGCGGGCGCCCTGCTGGCCTTCAGCGGCCTGAGGCGTGCGGGCAAGGGCCAGGACGGCACCTTCGTCTACTGCGGCAAGGGCACCGCCTTCCCCGTTCGGCGTTAGTCAGGCGGAGGCCCGAGAGGACACGACCGGCCCTTTCCCTCTCCCGGAGGGTGAGGCTCCCGTGCGATAACGGAGGCCGATGTTCAACGTCGGCGCCGGCGAGCTGATCCTCATCCTGGTCCTCGCGCTGCTCATTCTCGGCCCGCAGCGGCTGCCCGAGCTCGCGCGCGGCATCGGGAAGTTCATGCGCGAGTTCCGCCGCCAGACCGACGAGGTGCGCAACGTCGTCGAGCGCGAGTTCTACAAGATGGACCAGGAGCTCGAGACGGCGATGCTCCCGGACCAGAACGGGCCGCCTTCGCAGCCGCCCGAGGGCTCCGTGCCGGCCGACGGGCAGCCCGCCCCGCAGGCCCAGCCGGTGGATCCGAGCTTCGCCACCACCCAGCAGAACGAGGCCATCGGCGCCCCACCGGCCGAGAACGAGGTCATCGACGAGAGCGATCCCCGCCACCCGGACTACTTCAAGGAGCAGCAGGGCCCGCCGCCCGAGGAGCCGGTCACGGTGGTCGCCGAGCCTCCCCCCGACGCCACCCCGGCGAACGGTGCTCCGGCGAACGGCGCCGCGGGCGATCCGCCCACCGAGCCCAACCCCGTGCTGCCGCCCCGCCAGAGCTGACGCATGTCCACCGCGGCCGCTCCCCAACTGCCGAAGCCGAACGCGCCCGAGCCCGATGGTGAGCTGCGCATGAGCCTCTCCGAGCATCTGGGCGAGCTGCGCAAGCGGCTCCTCAAGTGCGTGATGGCGGTGCTGGTGCTCGGCGTGCTGTCGCTGGTCTTCGCCAAGCAGATTTACGGCTGGCTGATGCGGCCGGTGCTGTTGGCGCTGCCGCCCGAGTCGAGCTCGCTCGTGTACACGTCGGCGATCGAGGAGATCAACGTGTACATGAAGGTGGGCCTCTACTCCGGGGTCTTTCTCTCCACGCCGGTCATCCTCTACCAGCTGTGGGCCTTCGTCTCGCCGGGCCTGTACCAGAACGAGAAGCGGTTGGCGAAGCCGTTCGTGGTGCTAGGCACGCTCGCCTTCATCGCCGGCGCGTCGTTCTGCTACTTCGTGCTCTTGCCCACGATGTTCCAGTTCCTTTTGCGGGACGAGCGGGCGATTGCAATCGAGCTGAGGCTGAAAGGCGCGCAGCTCCGCGAGGAGGACGCGCTCCGCTACCTCCGGTTGGGAGATCTCGCCTCGATGGGCCAGCTCGCCAGACGGGCGGTGGCTGATCTCGAGCAGACGGGCGACGGCCGGGTCGACAGCACCGAGACGCAGGCGCTGCTCCAGCTCGTGCCCAAACAGTCCGTCGAGGCCGACGGCCGAATCGAGGCCCTGGGCCGGCTGGTGGACGCCGCCGGAGCCGGCCTGGGAGAGAAGGCGCGGCCCGTGCTCGAGCGGGTGGTGGAGAAACGGCTCGAGGCCGTCGAGGCATACGTCCACCGCGACTTCGGAGGGGCGATGCGGCTCACCGACGAGGCCGCGGGGTTGTTGCCCGGCGTCGCCCCCGACCACGCCGCCGACTTCGCCGAGCTGTGGAAGCTCGAGAAGGACCTGGCCGTGGGGAGGGCCCGGTACGAGGAGCTCAACTGGACGAAGCCGATGCTGGCCATGAGCGAACAGCTCGGGCTGGTGCTCATCCTCGAGCTGGCCTTCGGCGTCATCTTCGAGCTGCCGCTGGTGCTCGCCCTGCTCGGCATGGCGGGCCTGGTGACGTCGAAGTTCCTCTTCCGCTACCAGCGGCACGCCCTCGTGGTGTGCATCATCATCGCCGCGGTGGTGACTCCCACCGGCGATGCCGTGAACCTGGCGATGATGGCCGGGCCGATGCTGCTCTGCTACGAGCTCGGCGTGCTCGCGGTGTGGCTCATCGAGAAGCGCCGGGGCAAGGCCATCGTCCCGGTGCAGTGAGCGTCGGCCGAGGCCTCGGAGAAGCGCGGGCTCGAGCCGCTCTCCGAGCCGAGCCGGATTCTTCGAGCCCCGCTCGCATCAGGCGAACAGCGCGAGCAAATCCTCGCGGGTGATGGCGGTCGCCGCCGAGGCCTCGCTGAACGCCGCCTCGAAGAGCGCGCGCTTCTTCTCCTGCAGCGCGAGAATCTTCTCCTCCACCGTGCCCTGCGCGACCAGGCGGTGGACGAGCACCGGCCGCTCCTGGCCGATGCGGTGCGCGCGGTCGGCCGCCTGCGCCTCGACGGCCGGGTTCCACCACGGATCCATCAGGAACACGTGGTCGGCCGCGGTGAGGTTCAACCCGGTCCCGCCCGCCTTGAGCGACATGAGCAGCACCGGCGCTCCGTCGGGCGACTGGAAGCGCGCGGTCACCTCGCCGCGATTGCGCGTGCTGCCGTCGAGCCGCTCGAACGCGATGCCGCGCGCCTTCAGCGCCGGCTCGATCAGATCCAGCAGCGACGTCCACTGCGAGAAGACCAGCGCCTTGTGACCGTCGGACGCGGCGGTGCTCAGCGCCTCGACGAGCGCCTCCACCTTCGACGACGAGCTGGCGTGCTGCCCGGGGACGAGCGCCACGTGGCACGCCGCCTGGCGCAGCCGCAGCAGGGCTTCGAGGGCCTCGAGCACGCTCTTGCCTTCATGGAGCAGCGCCACCACCTCGGCGCGCGTGGCCGCCATCACCGCGTCGTAGACGGCACGCTCGCGGTCGTCGAGCGTGACGAACATCACGGACTCGGTGCGCGGCGGAAGCTCGGGGGCGACGTCGCGCTTGAGCCTCCTCAGCACGAACGGGCGAATGCGCTTTCGCAGCCGCAATGTCGCCTCCGCGTCGCCGTGGGCCACCGCGCGCGCCAGGCGATCGTCGAATTCGCGCCGGCCGCCGAGGAGACCGGGGTTGGCGAAGTGCATCAGGCTCCACAGCTCGTCGAGCCGGTTCTCGAGCGGAGTGCCGCTCAGCGCCACCCGGAAGCCCGCCTTCAGCCCGAAGGCCGCGCGCGCCGCCTGGCTCTCGGGATTCTTGATGGCCTGCGCCTCGTCGAGCACGACCGCGTTCCACGTGCGTGCCGAGAGCACCGCCGCATCGAGCCTCAGGATGGCGTAGGTGGTGAGCGTGACGTCGGCTCCGTCGTCCAGCGCGCGGCCGGGCCCGTGATAGACGGATGCGCGCAGCGACGGGCGGAAGCGGCGGATCTCCGCCTCCCAGTTGGGAAGCACGCTGGTGGGGCAGACGACGAGCGACTTCGGCCCGAGCACGCACAGCGTCTGCAGCGTCTTTCCCAGGCCCATGTCGTCGGCCAGGATTCCGCCCAGCCCCGCCGAGCGGAGAAAGGCGAGCCAGCTCACGCCCTGTCGCTGATAGGGGCGCAACGTCGCGGTGAGATCGTCGGGCAGGGGCGCTTCGGGCAGCTTCTCGAAGCCCTCGAGCAGCGGCGCGAGCCGATCGAGGCCGGGCGGAGGAGGGTGCTCGAGCGTGTCGCACAGCGCGGCCAGCTCGGGCAGCGCGTGGCTCGAGACGGTGCCGTCGGCCCTTCGGGCGGCGAGCAGATCCGCCACGCGTTGTCCGTGCTGGTCGAGCCAGGCGCGCGGCAGCGGAGCCCAGCCACCGCCCTCGAGCGGCACCAGGCCCAGGCCCTCCTGCCAGGCGCGGATCACCGCCGCTGCGTCCACCGAGGCGGGCAGGCCGTCGCCTCCCTCGACGCGGAACGTCAGGGCGAAGCGCACGTCCGGAACGCCGAGCTCCGAGGGCGACGACTGAACGTTCAGCACCGGGAGCAGCTTCACGTTCGGGCTGACCAGGCCCGCGGCGTCGCCGGCGAGCGCTCCCCGCCATCGGCGGAGCTTGTCGGCGAACCGGACCATCTCCGGGCCGTGCACCGTCGTCCGCCGGCCAGGAACGAGGTTCAGCTCCTCGCGGAGCTCTCGTACCAGCCGCTGCTCTGTCGCCTCGTCGCGCACCGGCACCGCGCCGCGCAAATACACCATGCGGCCGCCGTCGATGCGCACCGAGGGCGGAGAGCCGTACACGAGCGTCGGGAGCACCGACAGGCCGGACTCGAGCCGGCTCACCTCGAGCAGCACGCGCGGGCGCAGCTCGCGATCCACCGGAGGGAGCCTGCGGCTGCGCACCTCGAGGCTCATGCGGCGCGCCAGCTCGGGCACGATCTTCGACGTCACCTCGCCGAGCTGATCCGGCGCGAAGGTGCGGACGATGGGCAGGTGCTCGAGTCGGGCTCCGGTCATCGCGGTCTCGCCGAGCCGCGCCAGCGCATCGCCCAAGAGGGCCACGCCGGGGCTGACCACCTCGGTGACGCGCGGATCCTTCTGCACGGTGACGACCAACTGCTCGAGCCGGTCCTCGATGATTGCCTTCGGGGTGACGACCTCGTCCGAAATCGCGACCGGCCGGCCATCGAGAAGGACGTTGCGCGCCTGGTGCAGCACTCCGAGGAGCGTGTGCAGCTTCTCGGGTGGCATCGGGCCTCGCGTGGCTTTCTCGAGCAGCCGATCGGCGATGAGGTCTGCCTCCTCGACCTGAAGCGTGCTCGCTGCGGCGGCCTTGGCCACCAGCGACGCCAGGCTTCCGGAGAGCGGCTCCTCGCGCCCGTCCGCGTGGGCGAGCGCTCGCTGGAGCGTAAGGCCTCCATCCATCCGGCTGAAGCGGTAGACGACGCGCGACCACCGGCTCGCGGCGGCCTCGAGCGGCGCTTCCTCTTTCTCCGCCTTCTGCACGGCGATGGCGGCCGCGACCACGTGCTCGCACGGATCCACCCGGCCCGGGCAATTGCACTCCCACGCTTCGTCGGCCGGGTAGAGGACGACCGTGAGGGGCACCGTTCGGCCCGGCGCTTTGACCCGGAGCTCGATTTCCTGCTCCGACTGCGACTGAAGTGCCACCGCTCCCGACCGCGCGAGGTTCACGCCGGTCGACCAGATTCCCGGGCGGGCTTCGTTGCGGACGGCTTCGAGCAACTGGGCGGCGGCGGACATGAAGGAGCCGTTCCCTACGTGCCGGGCCGCCGATGCGCAACCGGGCCGAGCGGGGCGCCAGCTCGCCGCTCGAGACAGGGCACGTAGGGCTCACGGTTCGGAGCGCCGCGGTAAGCGTGCGTCATTGCTCGAGAACGCCCGGCCCGGGTGACGCAGCGCGCAGAAAAACTTGACGCGGGGCGTCGGGCCGTTCATGCTTCGCGCGCATCGAAGCTCCCATGACGACCTCCACCTTCCACCACGAGGCGGTCCGGTACCCGGCGGGCAGCCAGGGTGCCTCGCTCGTGCGTGGCGTGCGCGTCGTCGTGCTCGTAGCCGTCATCCTTCTTGGCGTCCTCCTCATTACCCACGGGGGCGGGCCACCGTTCTGAGCCTGAGCAAGTGCCGGAACGAAAGACCCCGCCCCCGGAAACGGAGGCGGGGTTTTCGTTTTTCGGCTCCTCAACCACGCAGTTCGCATCGGAGGGGCAGTGATGAAACGAAACCAGGCGCAGAAGCTGAAGCGAGCCAGCAGCGCCGACGACGACGGCCCATCACCGGAGCACGCGAGCGCGGCCCAGCGGCGCAGCGGAGCCGAGGTGGTCTGGGACGTTCTCGCCAGCGAGGGCGTCGAGGTCGTCTTCGGCTACCCCGGCGGCGCCATCATGCCGATCTACGACGCCATGTTTCAGCGCTCGGTGCGGCACGTGCTGGTGCGGCACGAGCAGGCGGCGGCTCACATGGCCGACGGCTGGGCGCGGGCGACGGGCAAGGTCGGCGTGTGCATGGCCACCTCGGGGCCGGGCGCCACCAACCTGGTGACGGGCATCGCCACCGCGATGATGGATTCGTCTCCCATCGTCTGCATCACCGGCCAGGTCTCGTCGTCGCTGCTCGGAACCGACGCCTTCCAGGAGACCGACATCACGGGCGTCACCCTTCCCATCACCAAGCACAACTACCTGGTGACGAAGGCGGACGACATCGGGCCTACGCTGCGCGAAGCGTTCTTCGTCGCGCGTTCGGGCCGCCCGGGCCCGGTCCTGGTGGACATCACCAAGGACGCGCAGCAGGGCCTCACCGACGTCGACTGGCGAAAGAAACCCGTTCGGCTCCCGGGGTACAGGCCCGAGCACCGGCCCTCGGAGGAAGATCTCGATCGGGCCGCCGAGCTCATCGCCGCCGCCGAGCGGCCCGTCATTCTCGCCGGCCACGGCATTCTCAAGGCCGAGGCCTTCGGCCTGTTGATGGAGCTGGTCGAGAAGACCGGCATTCCGGTGGCGTCGACGCTCCTCGGCCTCGGCGGCTTCCCGGCCAGCCACCCGCTGAGCCTGGGAATGATGGGCATGCACGGCGAGGCCTGGGTGAACCGCGCCATCCAGGAGGCAGACCTCCTCGTCGCCCTGGGCATGCGCTTCGACGACCGCGTCACCGGGAACCTCAAGACGTATGCGCGACGGGCGCGGAAGATCCACGCCGAGATCGATCCCTCCGAGGTGAACAAGAACGTCAGGGTCGACGTGGCCCTGGTGGGTGACTTGCGGCACACGCTCACCGAGCTGCTCCCGCGCGTTCAGCGGCGCAGCTGCTCGGCGTGGCTCGAGCGCATCAACGCGCTCAAGGGCGACTCGGCGGTGCGCGACATTCAGTACCTGCCGCACAACGGCCGCCTCTACGCGGCGCACGTCATCCACGACCTGTGGTGGCTGACCAAGGGCAAGGCCCTGATGGTCACCGACGTGGGCCAGCACCAGATGTGGGAAGCGCAGTACTACCGCCACGACTCTCCGCGGCAGCTCATCACCTCGGGCGGGCTCGGCACGATGGGCTTCGCGTTGCCGGCGGCGTTCGGCGCGAAGCTGGCCCGGCCCGACGCCGACGTCTGGGTGGTGGTGGGCGACGGCGGCTTCCAGATGACGGCGGCCGAGCTGGCCACCTGCGCGCAGGAGGGCATCAAGCTCAACGTCGCCATCATCAACAACGGCTACTTGGGCATGGTGCGGCAGTGGCAGCAGTTCTTCTACGGCGGCCGCTACAGCGCCACGCCGCTGTGCAACCCCGACTTCGTGAAGCTCGCCGAGGCGCACGGGCTGACGGGTCTGCGCGTGACGAGGCGCGAGGACATTCCCGACGCGGTCGCGCGCGCGCGGGCGGCACCGGGCACCACGGTCATCGACTTCCAGGTCGAGCAGGAGGACAGCGTCTACCCGATGGTGCCCTCGGGGGCCGACCTCGGCGACATGATTCGCCGCCCGCCGCCTGGAGCCGTCGCCAGCGGCATTCACCAGTGGACGACCGGAGCGGTCTGAGGAAACGCCATGAGCTCTCCGGTCGACCGCACGTTCATCGTGCACGTCGAGGACCGCCCCGGCGTCCTCAACCGCGTCATCTCGCTGTTCCGGCGCCGCGCCTACAACATCGAGTCGCTCACCGTCGCGCGCACCGAACGCCCCGCGGTCTCGCGCATCACGCTGGTGGTCGAGGCGGATGACGCCACCGCCCGCCTCCTCGAGGCCAACCTCTACAAGCTCATCAACGTCCTCTACGTCGAGGACGTCACCCACCGTGGGCCGCTGGCGCTCGAGCTGGCCCTCGTCAAGGTGCGCGCCGATGCCGAAGTGCGCTCGCGCGTGCTCCAGCTCTGCGAGGCGTTCCGGGCGCGACCGATCGACGTGACACCCACGTCGGTGACGATCGAGCTCACCGACACCTCGGACCGGGTGGACGCGCTCATCGAGGTGCTGCGCCCCCACGGGCTCGTCGAGCTGGTGCGCACGGGCGTGGTGGCGATGAGCCGCGAAGATCGCTCGCCGCTCGACGGTCTGCTCGAGCAGGACGAGCGCTCGCAGGAGAGCGCCCCATGAGCCCCGAAGGCGGCTCGGAGAAGGCCGGCGCGCCGGGCGAGGTGCAGATCTACGACACCACGCTGAGGGACGGTACGCAGCGCGAGGGCCTTTCGTTCTCGTGCAGCGACAAGCTGCGCATCGCCCAGCGGCTCGACGCGCTGGGAGTGAGCTTCATCGAAGGCGGCTGGCCGGGCTCGAACCCGAAGGACGGCGAGCTCTTCGCTCGCGCGCGCGACCTCGAGTGGAAGCGCGCGCGCCTGGTGGCCTTCGGCGCCACCCGCCGCGCCGGGGTGGCCGTGGAAGACGATGCCGGCCTGCGTGCGCTCATCGAGGCGGGCACCGAGGTCGTCACCCTGTTCGGGAAGAGCTCGCCGTTCCACGTCCGGCAGATCCTCCGCACCACGCTCGAAGAGAACCTGCGCATGGTGGAAGAGAGCGTTCGCTTCCTCAGGGCGCAGCGCAAGCGGGTCATCTACGACGCCGAGCACTTCTTCGACGCGTACGAGGAGGACGCAGGCTACGCGCTCGAGACGCTGCGCGCGGCCATGCACGGCGGCGCCGAGGTGCTGGTGCTCTGCGACACCAACGGCGGCTCGCTCCCGTGGCGCGTGGCCGAGGTGGTGACGGACGCGCTCTCGCTGGGGCACCCGCTGGGCATTCACACCCACGACGACGGAGGCTGCGCCGTGGCCAACGCGCTCGCCGCAATCCGCGCCGGCGCCCGCCACGTGCAGGGCACCATCAACGGCTACGGCGAGCGCTGCGGCAACGCCAACCTCTGCGCCCTCATTCCGACGCTCGAGCTCAAGCTGGGCATGAAGTGCCTGCCGGCCGGCCAGCTTCGGCATCTGTACGAGCTCTCGCACTTCGTGGCCGAGGTGGCCAACCTCGCCCCGGACGAGCACATGCCCTACGTGGGGCGCAGCGCCTTCGCGCACAAGGGCGGCGTGCACGTGGCCGCGGTGCGTACCAGCGCGCGCGCCTACCAGCACGTCGAGCCCGAGCGCGTGGGCAACCAGATGCGCGTGGTGGTGAGCGAGCTGTCCGGCAGCGCCACCGTCGCCGGCAAGGCGGAGGAGTACGGCGTCCAGCTGCCGCGGGAAGCGACGAAGCGCGTGCTCTCGCGCATCAAGCAGGCCGAGGCCGACGGGTTCTCGTTCGAGGCCGCCGAGGCGTCGGTGGCGCTGATGCTCGAGCGCGAAGCGGCCGGCTACCGGCGGCCGTTCGAGCTGCTCGACTACCGCGTGCTCGTCGGCCAGGGCGAGCAGAGCGGAACGTTCGCCGAGGCCACCATCAAGCTGCGCATCGGCCAGCGCGTGCAGCACACCGCCGCCGAGGGCAACGGGCCGGTGAGCGCGCTCGATGCGGCGCTGCGCAAGGCGCTGTTGCCCGTCTTCCCGGAGCTCTCCCGAATCCAGCTCGTCGACTACAAGGTCCGCATCCTCGACGGCAGCCGCGGCACCTCGGCGGTGACGCGCGTTCTCATCGACAGCAGCGACGGCGTGCGTCGGTGGAGCACCGTCGGAGCGGGCCCCAACATCATCGCCGCCTCGTGGCAGGCGCTGGCCGACAGCATCGAGTACGGCCTGCGTTTCACCTCGGCCGCCAGCGATGGCGCAGCCGTCGCGCCGGTCAACGGCACCCCACCCAACTCTCGCCCGCAGGAGGAAGTCTCATGAGATTCCGTGACGTCCGTCAAGCTGTTTCTTCGCCTTCTTCACGGGTACGCCTCCTGGAGCTGGGGGACGAACGGCTTGCGGTTCTTCGCGACGCTGTAGATCGCTGCGATGAGCTTCCGCATCGCGGCGAGCATCGCGACCTTGGGCAGCTTGCCCTTGGCGATCAGTCGCTCGTAGAAAGCGCGCAGCCAGGGGTTTCGCTTCACCGCGGTCAGGGTGGGCATGTACAGCTTGGCTCTCAGGTCCCGGTTGCCGATCGGCGTGAGCCCGCCGCGGAGCGGCTTGGACAAGCCGGAGTGCTTCAGCCCGGGGATGGCGCCGACGTATGCGGCCAGCGCGCGTTCGTCCCTGAAGTCGGCGGGATTGCCGACGGCGGCGATCAGTCGCGCGGCGGTGTTGGTGCCGATGACATCAATGGTGGTGAGCAGCTTGCCGATCGCGTGCTGGTCGAGCTTGGTCTCGATGTCGCGGTCGAGCTCGCGAAGGCGCCGGCGCAGCACGTCGAGGTCTTCGCAGTAGCACCGGACCTGTACGCGGTAGGCGTGACCGTGGTGTCGACCGACCGAGACCTTCGCCGCCTCGATGAGCTTGGTCGCCAGCTCGAGCCCGACGAAGTGCCGGCCGTCGTACTTGAGATTCGAGAGCGAGCGCGGTCGAATGCCGATGAACGCCTCGGCGGTCGGAAAGTCCTTGAGGATGGCGGCGGCGAGCTCGCTGTCGAGCGACTTCACGTACCGGGTGAATTCCGGGAACCCGAGGTCGACCAGGCGGTGGAGCTGACGGACGCGGTCGTCGAAGTCCTGCTTGAGCCGGTCGCGGAAGCGGACCAGCTCGCGCAGCTCCTCGGTGACGGTGTCTGGCAGCCGGCTGGCCACCGGCCGCTTCTGGGCAGCGAACCGCGCAATCCCGAGCGCGTCGATGGAGTCGGTCTTGGTGCGCTGCAGGTCCTCGCCGGCGAAGCGGTGCGTCCGCAGCGGGTTCAACAAGGCGACCGCGAAGCCATTGGCCACCAGGAAGGCGAAGAGATTCTTCCAGTAGTGCCCGGTCGCCTCCATGGCGACGAGCGTCTCGGCGGGTGGCCCGATCAGCTCAAGCAGCTTGGCGTAGCCTGCTGCGTCCTCGGCGAATGGCTTGGGCTTGACCAACACCTTCGACTTCTCGTCGACGACTGCGACGGTGTGCGTTTCCGATGCGATGTCGATTCCCACGAACTTCATGACGCTCGTTCTCTCCTTCGACGGAGGAGACCGGGAGCCTCGGAGCCGGTGCTCGTACCCGCGCTTGTCGATGCGAGGACTCGGCACACTTGCCGGCCTCGGGATTCCGTTCGGGCCAAGAGCACCGGGCGAGGGCGCCAATCTCATGAACGAGGAACCATCCTCAAGCAAGCCACGGCGACCCTCCCCCGGATTCCGTCGGGCACCCTTTACCTCGCCGCCATCCACAGACACCAACGAGTTGCCCACAGGTTTGTCAGTCTCCCCCGGACCCCCTCCGACAGCACCACGACCGCTACGACGACGACCTGGGTCGGAGGTCTTCAATGAGTGCGGGTCATACAAGGCTCAGTCCCTTCTTCGACATCCGCAGGAGCGCCGACGGAAAGGAGCACCTCGAGGTCTTCGTCGGGGGCATCGCGCTGTTGCGCCTCGTGCTCACCAACAAGGGCACGGCCTTCTCGATGGAAGAACGCGAGGCCCTCGGCCTCGAGGGGCTGCTGCCGGCGGTCGTCAACACGCTCGAGCAGCAGGTCGAGCGCGCGTACCGGGCGCTGCAGGCTTCTTCCAGCCCGCTGGACAAGTACCTCTTTCTGCGCGGGCTGCAGGAGCGCCAGGAGATTCTCTTCTACGCGGTGCTCGAGAAGCACCTGAAGGAGCTTCTGCCCATCGTCTACACGCCCACGGTGGGCGAGGCGGTGAAGCAGTTCAGCGCCCGCTACCAGAACCCCCGCGGCCTCACCTTCACGCCGCACAACATCCACCGCGCGCGCGACGTCGCCGCCAACTACCCGCTCAACGACGTGCGGATGATCGTGGCCACCGACTCGTCGGCCATTCTCGGCATCGGCGACCAGGGGTACGGCGGGCTGGCCATTCCCATCGGCAAGCTGGCGCTCTACACCGCCGCGGGCGGGGTCAGCCCGTTCCACACGCTCCCGGTGGCCCTCGACGTGGGCAGCGACCGCGCCGAGCTCATCGCTGATCCGATGTACCTGGGCGTGCGGCAGCCGCGGCTGCGCGGGCCGGCGTACCTCGAGTTCCTCGACCGATTCGTCGATGCGATTCGGCACCGCTGGCCGACCGCCATTCTCCAGTGGGAGGACCTGGCCAAGGACGCGGCGTTCACGGTGCTCGAGCGGTACCGGCGACAGCTCCCGTCGTTCAACGACGACATCCAGGGCACGGGCGCGGTGACGCTGGCAGGGGTGTTGAACGCCTGCCGCCTGTCGGGACAACGCCTGTCGGACCAGCGCATCGTCATTCACGGAGCGGGCGCCGGCGGCATCGGCGTGGCGTGGGCGCTGCACCAGGGCCTTCTGCGCGAGGGGCTGTCCGCGGACGAGGCGCGCGCGCGCATCCTGGTGCTCGACTCGCGGGGGCTGCTCACCACCGACCGGCCGATGGAGGGCTACAAGCGGCCGTACGCGCAGCCCAGGGAGCAGATCGCCGCCTGGGCGCCCGGTGGCACGACGCCGGGGCTGCTCGAGACGGTGCGCGGTTTCCGGCCGACGGTGCTGCTCGGCCTGTCGGGGCAGCCTTCGGCCTTCACGGAAGACGTGGTGCGGGAGTTGGCGTCGGGCTGCGAGCGCCCGGTCATCTTCCCGTTGTCGAACCCGACCAGCTCGGCCGAGGCGCACCCGAAGGACCTCTTCGCCTGGACGGACGGGCGGGCCATCATCGCCACGGGGAGCCCGTTCGAGCCGGTGGAGCACGGCGGGCGGCAGCACGCCATCGGGCAGGGGAACAACGCCTTCATCTTCCCCGGGCTCGGAGCAGGCGCCATGTCGTGCCGGGCGCGCGAAGTCACCGACGGCATGGTGCTCGCGGCAGCCTACGCGCTGGCCGAGTACACCGCGGACGAGCGCTCGGGCGAAGGCCGCGTCTACCCGGACGTGTCGGAGATGCCGGAGGTCTCGATTCGAGTGGCCGCCGCCGTCATCCGGCAGGCGCAGGCAGACGGCGTGTCGACGCAGCCGTTGCCGGCGGACATCGAAGCGCACGTGCGGAACAGCTTCTGGCGGCCGCGCTACCTGCCGGTGGTGCGCGGCTGGTCCGAGGAACCCCAGCGCCCTTCGGCCAGCGTGGCCTGAGCCCCTCGCGCGTCAGGAGAGACATCCATGGACTGCAAGTACATCTGGTTCAACGGAAAGGTGGTGCCGGCATCTGAAGCGCAGATGCCGTTCCTCACGCCCGCGGTGCACTACGGCATGGCGGTGTTCGAGGGCATCCGCTGCTACCGCACGGCGAAGGGGCCTGCCATCTTCCGGTTGCGCGA
>FWPU01010567.1_pt1 | contig 13607 bp, 14 predicted proteins | sample 2228361 | NCBI WGS metagenome assembly FWPU01 (sample SAMEA103939777, study PRJEB20133) | metagenome | reverse complement strand
CGCAACTTCGCGCTGGCCACCCCAGCCGAACCTTGCCCTGGCGATCCGTCAAGTTATTCTATTATTAAACAAGCTCTGAGGCGCGGCATCCGGGCGTCCCGCACCCTACCCGATGTTTCGCCTTTCACGTCTCATGTCTGACGCTTGACGTTTCACGTTTCACATGAACGCCGAAATCATCACCTCGGGCACCGAGCTGCTGCTCGGCGAGATCGTAGACACCAATTCCACCTATATCGCGCGGGCGCTGCGCGACATCGGGGTGAATCTCTATTACAAGACCTCGGTCGGCGACAACGTCGAGCGAATGGCCCTGGTCTTGCGCCAGGCGCTGCAGCGCTCTGATCTGATCATCACCACCGGCGGCCTGGGGCCGACCGTGGACGACGTCACGCGCGATGCGGTGGCACTGGCGACCGGCCGTGAGCTGGTGCTCTATCCGGAGTGCCTGGCGGCCATCGAGGCCATCTTCGCGCGCTGGGGTCGCCGGCTCGGCGACAATAATCGCCGGCAGGCGTATCTACCTGCCGGCGCGATCCCGATCATGAACCCGGTCGGCACGGCGCCCGGCTTCATCGTGGAGACGGAACGCGGCACGATCATCGCGCTGCCGGGCGTGCCGCGCGAGATGGAACACCTGATGCAGACGGCGGTGCTGCCTTATCTCAAGGAGCGACTGGGCGCCGGCCGGGTCGTGATCAAGGCGAAGCACCTGCGCACCGTCGGCCTGGGCGAGAGCTGGATTGACGAGCGCATTGACGTCCAGATGCGATCGGCCAACCCGACCGTGGGGCTGGCCGCGCACTACGGGATCGTGGACATCCGCATCACTGCGCGCGCGGCCACCGAAGCCGAAGCCGACGCCATGATCGCCGATATGGAGGCACAGGTGCGTCGCGCCATCGGCGACGATGGCATCTTCGGGGTGGACGGCGACAAGCTGGAGGACGTGACGGCCGCTGCGCTTGCGCGCGCCGGCGTTCGGCTGGCGCTGGTCGAGTCCGCGACCGGCGGCGAGATCGCGCGTCTGCTGCGCAGTACGCCACAAGGCGCCGGCCTCATCACCGCCGCCCATGTGGTAGACGGCCCGGCCTCGCTGACTGCCTTGCTCGACATGTCGCCAGCCAAACTGGAGGCGTTCGGTTGGGTCAGCGAGATGGTGGCCGCCGAGGCGGCGGCCTTGCTGATTGACACCTACGAGGGCGGCTGGGGCCTGGCGGTGCTCGGCGACGTCGCCGTGCGCGAAGATGTCTACGGCCAGGAGACGGGGCAGACGTTCGTCGCCCTGGCGACGCCGAACGCCACGGTGGTGCGTCGCTATCCCTATGCCGGCAGCGGTTTTCTGGCCCGGCAATGGGTCACCATGCGCACCCTGGATCTGCTGCGCCGCCAGGCATTGATTCAGTTGGGCATGCTCACAACCGGTTGAACGCAGTGCCGTCAGGCTCCCGTGGCCGACCACGAAACCCGGACAGATCGAGACAAGGAGGCTTCATGAACGATACTTCCTTTCAGCTTCGTTTGGTTCAGATCGAAAACCCGGAACAGCTCAACTTCATCCTGGGCCAGAGCCACTTCATCAAGACGGTGGAGGATCTGCACGAGGCCGTCGTCACCGGCATTCCCGGCGCGAAATTCGGCCTGGCCTTCTGCGAATCGTCCGGGAAGGCCCTGGTGCGTTCGAGCGGCACCGATGCGGAGCTCAAGGCGCTGGCCGAGCGTAACGCGCTGGCATTGGGTGCCGGCCACACCTTCATTCTCTTCCTGCGCGATGCGTACCCGATCAACATTCTCAATGCGATCAAGATGGTGCCGGAGGTGGCGAACATCTATTGCGCCACGGCCAATCCCGTGCAGGTGATCCTGGCGGAGACGGCCCAGGGCCGCGGCATCCTCGGCGTGATTGACGGCATCCACACTCAGGGCATCGAGGATGCGGACGGCGTGGCCTGGCGCAAGGGCTTCTTGCGGGCGATCGGCTACAAGGCGTAGAGCAGGGTGCCACGCATGAGTGCGAGAGGCCTGCGGCGGTGGCGGGCGTTGGGAGGCACAGGGATCGCCCTGGGGCTGCTCCTGGCCCTGGTCGGCTGCATTGGCCAGCCGGCTGTGCCGGTCGCAACGCCGACGGCCCCCCTCTCGCCGTCTGTGGCGCCGACTGCTTCTGACCTGCTGCCCAGCGCGACGCCCACCGTCATGAGATCGCCGCAGGCCCAGCCGACCGTGCCCGGCAGCGAGAGCAGCACGCCGACCGCACTGCTTCTCACGCCATCGCCGACCGCTCCCGGCCCGACCGTGACGCCTGCCGGGACGGTTACCGGCACACTGTTCGCATGGCCTGAGTCGCCCCTCGACCACACCGAGAACCTGCTGGTACTGGGCATAGATCGCCGGCCGGGCGAAGTCGCGTGGCGCACCGACACGATCATGGTCGTGGCCGTTGACGTGCCAGGGCAACGCGTTGGTATCGTCAGCATCCCTCGCGATCTATACGTGAAGATTCCCGGCTACGGCCTGGGGCGGATCAACCAGGCCGATTTCATCGGCGAGACGAACGGCTATCCGGGCGGCGGCCCGGCGCTCCTGCGTCGTGTGCTCACCGAGACCCTGGGCATCCCCACCCGGCACTACATCCGCGTCCGGCTGGAAGGGCTGGTGCGGCTGGTGGATACGTTGGGCGGCGTCACGGTCGTGCTGGACTGTCCGCTGTACGAGCAGACCCCGAACGATGCCTCGCCGAACGGCCTGGAGGATTGGAGCTTGCCGGCCGGGCCGGTGGTGCTGGACGGCGAAGCCGCCCGCAAGTTTGCGACCTATCGTTACGTCACCAGCGACTTCGGCCGCGCCCGACGTCAGCAGCAATTGATCTGGGCCATTCGCGATCGGGCATTGCAGCTCGATATCATCCCGCGCATACCCGAATTGTGGCAGGCGTTCTCGGCGATGTTCAACACCGATCTGGGGTTGCTCGACATCGTCAGGCTGGCAACGTTCGGAGCCGGCTTGAGGCCGGAGAGCGTCCACGGCGTCGTCCTGGACGACGATATGATGGCGTATCACATCACGCCGGAGGGGGCCTGGGTGCTGGTGATTGCCGACTATGAGGGGATCGCCGCGCGGAAGGCGCAGATCTTCGCCCAGCGTCCGCTGGCTTCGCTGAACGTCAGCGAGGCCGGGGGCGAATGTCCGCCGCCGCCCACGCCTGCGCCCACCTTCACGCCGACTCCTCCGGCCGCTCAGGAGCCCACGGCCACGCCTGCACCGTGATGCCATCCGCGAGCTTTTTCATCACGAATCATGTCCATTGGCGGGTGCGGCTGTGTTATCCCCGGCGTCGCGCCACCAGGATCAGGCGGTCGCTGTTGCCGGCGAGCGGCCCCAGCTCCCAATCGCCGTACACGGCTTCCAGCACATAGCCTGCCCGCTCGAGGAGCGACTCGGCCTCGGGCCGGGCCATGTAACGGATGTCGTACGGCCCGACCGTGCGGCGCAGCGTGCCGTCGGCCGCGATCTCGTCGTAGATCATCGTCACATGCAGGACCTGGCGGGCCGGATCGGCGACGCATACGACGAACTTCATGACCGTGGCCCCGGAGGTCGGATCCTGCCATGTCTTGTCCCAGATCAGACGGCCGTCGAGCTCGGCCAGGTGGCGGGGATCGGGCTGGAAGAGGTCGAGGAGCAACAGGCCGCGCGGGGCCAGGTGTCGCCGCCAATGGCGCAGCGCCGCCAGCTGTTCGTCTGTGGTGAGCAGGTGCAGGAAGGTGTTCATCACGCAGAAGGCGAGCTGATAGGGCCCGCCCAGCGGCGCCGAGGCATAATCCCCTTGCATCAGTGTCACGCGATCGGCCATACCGGCCGCGGCGATCTTGGCGCGCGCCAGATCCAGCATCGCATCGCTCAGGTCTACGCCGGTGACCTGGTAGCCGGCCTGCGCCAGCGGGATCAGCAGCCGACCCGTGCCACATCCCAGCTCCAGCAACGGCCCGCCGGTGCGCTGCGCGTAGGCCTGGAGCGCGGGCAAATCCTCCATGTAGTCCGCGTATTCTGCATCGAAGAATCGGGCGATGCGATTCATCGTATCGAGCAACATCATTGCCCCATCCACCCATTAGGCGAGGTCGTAGCTTGCACCGCTCAGTCTATCACATCACCGCGCTGCCACCAAATGTTTCCGCGTTGCGCGCTCTACGTTTCACGCGTCACGTCTGACGTTTCCGCACCACGCCATTTTTGGGCAAATGCCTCCGCCGATGTTATCATGCAGGCGTGACACAGGATCCGTTGATACGCATAGTGCGCAGTGCACGCCGGCAGCGCACCATCTCGGCCCGGCTGGTGGAGGGCGGCGCCGTGTTGGAGGTGTTGGCCTCGGCCACTGCGAGCGAGGTCGAACTGGCGCCGATCATCGAGAAGCTCAAGGCGCGCGTATTGCGCCGTGCCGTGCGGCGAGAGACCGCAGACGACGCAGCGTTGGCGCGGCGGGCTGCCGAGCTGAACCGTCAGCTCTTCGATGGTCGGTTGCGCTGGTCGGAGATCCGCTATGTCACCAACCAGCAGCAGCGTTTCGGCAGCTGCACGCCGGCAACCGGCGTGATCCGTATCTCGCATCGCGTGGCGACCCTGCCGACATGGGTGCGTGATTACGTCATCGTGCATGAGCTGGCACATCTGGTGGAGCCGAATCACGGCCCGCGCTTCTGGAAGTTGGTCAACCGCTATGGTCGGGCCGAACGCGCCCGAGGCTACCTGATCTGCCTGGGGCTGGAGGCAGAGGCGGAAGACGCGGCTGCAGCCGATGTCGAAGCCGCAGCGTGATGCGCTGCCGCTTTGACACGACCGCTGCAGTCGTGTACAATGACGGCACAAATGGGCGAAAGGAGCGGAGCGAGAAGAACATTGGCGAAGTTTTACTATGGCGGGCAGGCAGTGATCGAGGGCGTGATGATGCGGGGGCGCAAACGCATGGCAGTGGCCGTGCGCGCACCGAACGGTCAGATCGTCGTGCATGAAGAGCCGTTGACGGCCGCGATCTTCACCCGGCGATGGGGACAGTGGCCGTTTGTGCGCGGCCTGGGCATGTTGTGGACGGCTTTGGGCCTGGGAATGCGCGCCCTGTTGTGGTCGGCCGATGTGGCGGTCAAAGAAGAGGGCGCTGAAGAGGTCAAATTCAGCGGCCCGGTCGCCTGGACGACGGTCGCGATGTCGTTGCTGTTGGCGGTAGCGCTCTTCTTCTTGCTGCCCACGACAGCAGCCAAATGGTTGCTGCCGGCCGGCCTGAACGGACTGGCGGTGAGCCTGGTGGAGGGCGTGATCCGACTGACCGTGTTCCTGCTCTACTTGTGGGGCATCGGCTTCATGCCGGAGATCCGTCGGGTCTTCGCCTATCATGGCGCGGAGCACAAGGCGATCAACGCCTTCGAGGCCGGCCAGCCGCTGACGCCGCAGGTAGTGGCGCGCTTCACCACGGCGCACACGCGTTGTGGCACCAGCTTTTTGCTATCGGTGATGATCATCGCGGTGATCATCTTCGCGCCGTTCCACTTCGACAACCTTTTTCTGCGGCTGATCTCGCGGCTGGCGCTCATCCCGCTGGTCGCAGCCATCGCCTATGAGTTCATGCGCTTCAGCGCCGGGCACGTGCACTGGCCCTGGGTGCGGCTATTGATCGCGCCGGGCCTAGCGTTGCAGCGGCTGACCACGCGCGAGCCCGACGAGCAGATGCTGGAATGTGCCATCGCCGCCCTGAAGCCAGTGCTGGCGGCCGACGGCATCGCTGAGCCGGCCCTGGACGCACCTCAGCCTGCAGCCGTCGCCGTTACGGCCTGATCGTCATGCATGGGCCAGGCGACGTACCTCATGTCATCGTCGCACGCCACGCCCACGTGCCTCTGTTGGCGCAGGGGCACGTCTGCCAGCGGATTTTTCGGGTCAGCGTCCATGCCATAGGCGACCCAGGCAGAGATGAAATGGTAGCCATCCGCGTTCGTCCGTGTCCTATTTTCGGGTCAGGAGTGCCTCATGAGTAAAGTTTCGATTATCGGTGCCGGGTATGTCGGTTCCACCATCGCCCACTGGGCCATGGTGGCGGGTAGCTGTCAGGTGGTATTGGTGGATATCGTCGAGGGCCTGGCAAAAGGCAAGATCCTCGATCTGATTCAGGCCGGCCCGATCGCCGGCCACTCGGTGGATGCCATCGGCTCGTCCGATTACGACGATACGGCGAACTCGGACCTGGTCATCATTACGGCCGGGGTGCCGCGCAAACCGGGCATGACGCGGGAAGACTTGGTGCAGGTCAATGCCGATATCGTCAAGTCGGTCATCAACGAAGTCGTGCCGCGCTCGCCGAACGCCATCCTCCTCATGATGACCAATCCGCTCGACACGATGACCTACCTGGCGTACAAGCTCAGCGGCTTTCCGCGCGAGCGCGTGATCGGCCAGGCCGGTGTGCTCGACAGCGGTCGGATGCGCACCTTCATCGCGATGGAGACGGGCATTGACCCCGAGAATATCCACACGACCGTCCTGGGCGGCCACGGCGACGAAATGGTGCCACTGGTGCGTTATTCGCACATCGCCGGCATGCCTCTATCCTACTTCCTGAGCCAGGAGCAGCTTGACCGCATCATCGCCCGCACGCGCGACGGCGGCGCAGAGATCGTCCGCTACCTGAAGACGGGCAGCGCCTTCTATGCGCCTGGTGCATCGGCCTGCAAGATGGCGCAGGCGATCATCAAAAATCAGCATCACATCTATCCGGCTTCGGTTTACCTTCAGGGCGAATACGGCATGGAGGACATCTGCTTCGGGGTGCCGGTGCTGCTGGGTCGCAGGGGCGTCGAACGGATCATCGAGCTGGAACTGAACGAGGAGGAACGGGCGGCCATGCAGCGATCGGCCGATCTGATCCGCAGCACCATGGCGCATCTGAAGCTGGACAGGTAGTGCCGGGCATCTGCCCCGCCGACGGCGCGGCAGATGCCCGCGTTCGGTGAGGCTCTGGGGATTGGGCGCAAAACCTGCAGAGCTCCTCTCAGGCGTTGTCACAGGGACAAGGGCGTCTCATGTTGAGCAAGTCTGTCTTTATCAGAGGGGGCGATCTCGACGCCTCCTATCCGGTCGTTCATCAGCGCCTTGTGCGCTGGGTCGCGGAGGTGGCGGCTCTGTGCCGACCGCGATGCATTCATTGGTGTGACGGCAGCCGGGCCGAGTATGAACGACTGATGGCGGCCATGACCGCGACAGGGGCTGCCATACCGCTCAGGCGGCGGCCGCATTCTGTGCTCTTTCGTTCGCATCCCAGCGATGTGGCGCGCGTCGAGGACCGCACCTTCATCAGTACGCCCAACCGCGATGATGCCGGCCCCACCAACAACTGGATCGCGCCCGACGTGCTGAAGCGCACGATGGCCGACCTCTATCGCGGCTGCATGGCGGGTCGCACGTTATATGTGATCCCGTTTTCCATGGGGCCCCTCGGCTCGCCCATGGCGAAGATCGGCGTCGAGATCACGGACAGCCCCTACGTGGTGTGCAACATGCACATCATGACGCGCGTGGGCCGCCGCGTGATCGAGGCGCTGGGCACCGATGGCGAATTCGTGCCCTGTCTGCACTCGGTCGGCGCGCCATTGCGGCCCGGCACTCAGGATGTCGCGTGGCCGTGCGCGCCGATGGAGCAGAAGTATATCGCCCATTTTCCGGATGAGAACCTGATCTGGTCCTATGGCTCCGGTTACGGCGGCAACGCGCTGCTGGGCAAGAAGTGCTTTGCGCTGCGCATAGCCTCCGCGATGGCGCGCCGCGAGGGGTGGCTGGCCGAGCACATGCTGATCCTGCGCCTGATCAGCCCCAGCGGCAAGCAGTATCACATCGCCGGCGCGTTCCCGTCGGCCTGCGGCAAGACCAACCTGGCCATGATCCAGCCGACGCTGCCCGGCTGGCGTGCGGAATGCATCGGCGACGACATCGCCTGGATGCGCATCGGCCCGGACGGCCGCCTGTACGCTATCAACCCGGAGGCGGGCTTCTTCGGTGTTGCGCCGGGCACTTCGGCGCAGTCCAATCCGATGGCGATGGCTACGTTGCGCGCGAACACGATCTTCACGAACTGCGCGCTGACCGATGAGGGCGATGTGTGGTGGGAAGGAATGGAACCGCCGCCCGACCATCTGACCGATTGGCAGGGCCGCGATTGGCATCGCGGTGACGACAGACCAGCCGCACATCCCAATGCCCGCTTCACGGCGCCCGCGGCCCAATGCCCTGTCATCAGCCCGGATTGGGAAAAGCCGGAGGGAGTGCCGATTGATATTTTCCTCTTCGGCGGTCGGCGCGCCGGTGTCGTCCCGCTGGTGACCGAGGCGTTCGACTGGGATCACGGTGTTTTTCTGGCTGCAACCGCTTCCTCCGAGACGACGGCAGCCAACATCGGCGCAGTGGGTAATCTGCGCCGCGATCCTTTTGCCATGCAGCCGTTCTGCGGCTACAATATGGCCGACTATTTTCGCCACTGGCTCGAAATGGGCGACCGCCTGGCCGCGCACGCGCCGCGCATCTTCTACGTCAACTGGTTCCGCAAGAGCGCGGACGGTCAATGGCTGTGGCCGGGCTACGGCGAAAACAGCCGCGTGCTGGCCTGGATGTGCGCTCGTCTGGAGGGAGACGTAGCTGCACGTCCCACGGCGATCGGGCTGCTGCCGGAAGCAGACGATCTGAATCTGGCCGGCCTGGATTTGCCAGCCGATGACGTGCGCGCGCTCCTGGCGGTGGATATGGCTGCCTGGCGTGCCGAGCTGCCCGACATCGAGCGCCATTTCGCGCGTTTCGGCGCGCGGCTGCCCGAGCGTCTGCGACAACAGATCGCGGATCTGGCTCAACGACTGAACACTGGGGAAAGATGAGACGTTCTTATCGCTACTTCGACTTCATCATGGCCGGCTTCGTGGCGGTGTTGTTGACCAGCAACATTGCTTCGTCGGCCAAAATCGTGGACTGGGGGGTGGCGCTGCCGGTGATCGGGCTGCCGCTGGCCTTCGATGCCGGCACGCTCCTCTTCCCGATCAGCTACATCTTCGGTGACATCCTGACCGAAGTGTACGGCTACGCGGCCAGCCGGCGGGTGATCTGGGCGGGCTTCGCGCTGGCCGGCCTGATGGGCTTGACGCTGTGGTTGGTAGCGCGCATGCCCGGTGAGGCGACCTGGCAGCAGACCACCGGCCAGGCAGCCTACGATGCGGTGCTCGGCGGCGTGAGCCAGGGCGGCATCCTGGTCGCCAGTATCATCGCCTATTTCTGCGGCGAGTTCAGCAACTCTTTTGTGCTGGCCAAAATGAAGGTGTGGACGGCCGGCCGCTACCTGTGGACGCGCACCATCAGCTCCACGCTGGTCGGCGAAGGGGTTGACAGCATTCTGTTCGTGACGATCGCGTGCGTGTTCGGCGTCTTCCCCTGGAGCGTGGCGCTCAGCATCATCGTTGCCAATTATATCTTCAAGGTCGGCATTGAGGTGCTCTTCACGCCGCTCACCTATCGCGTCGTGAATGCGCTCAAGCGGGCCGAGCGCGAGGATTACTACGACATCCACACCGACTTTAACCCCTTCAAGCTGGCGGCATGAACGCATCGGATCATCGTTCTGGCTTCGTGGTGGTGGCGGGCCGGCCCAATGTGGGCAAGTCCACCTTGATCAATGCATTGCTGGGCCAGAAGGTCATGATCGTCTCGCCCAGGCCGCAGACCACGCGCAATCGGCTGCTGGGCATCCTGACGCGCGATGACGCGCAGGTGATCTTCGTAGACACGCCGGGCATCCATCGGCCGCTGCATCGTCTGGGCGAGGTGATGGTCGAGACCGCGGCCGCCGCGTTGGCGGAGGCCGATGTGGTGCTCTGGCTGGTGGATGTCTCGGAGCCGCCGACGGCCGAGGACCAGCAGGTGGCGACGGTGCTCGCGCATCTGCCGACCACGACGCCGTTGATCCTGGGCCTGAACAAATGTGACCGACTTGCACAGGATCGCAAACAGAGTACAATAGATGCATACCAGGCGTTGGCCCCCCGAGCCGAGGCGTTGCTCTGTTCTGCGACGCGGGGGGATAACCTGGATGCTTTGCTCGCCAGGTTGATCGCGGCCCTGCCGCCGGGGCCGCGGCTCTATCCCGAAGATGAGATCACCGATCAGCCCGAGCGGTTTATCGCCGCCGAGCTGATTCGCGAGCAGGCGCTGCTCCACCTGCGCGATGAGGTGCCTCATGCCGTGGCCGTCCTGGTGAACGAGTTCAAAGAACGCAGCGAGCAGCTGGTCTACATCGCGGCGGTCATCTACGTCGAGCGAGAGACGCAAAAGGGCATCCTGGTGGGCAAAGACGGCCAGATGCTGAAGCAGATCGGCCAGGGCGCCCGCCGTGAGATCGAGGCGATGCTCGGCCGGCAGGTGTTCCTGGACCTGTGGGTGAAGGTGCGGCCCAAGTGGCGGACGAAGGAGGAGGAGCTGCGGCGCCTCGGCTATCGGCCGCCGAAAGCTCCGGCCGCGAAAGGAGGTGGCAGGCGGCGCTAAGGAACGAAACAACGCGGAGATGACTGTGCCTGTTGTCGGTTTTGTGCTGTTGTCACGAACAGCCTGGTCGGCGAACAAGTCAACCCCTGATTGCACCCACTGATAGGAGGACATCACCATGAACTTCGATCGCATGATCAACGGCATCATTCGGGCCATTAAGCTGGATGCCACATTCTACGAAGAGGTCGAGCAGGACCCCACCTATGACCAGGAATCTTTGATGGTGGTCATCCTGGCCTCCGTGATCGGCGGGCTGGGCGGCCTGATCAGCACGGCGCTGTCCGGCAGTATCCTGGCAGCCATCCTGGCTTTCATCGTTGCAACTATTTTGACTCTGGTTGGGTTTTTCCTCTGGGTTTGGGTGGCCACCTGGGTTGGAAACCGCTTCTTCAACGGGACCGGTCAGTTCGAGAATGTGAAACGGGCCATGGGGTTCGCTTACTCCCCACAATTGCTGAATGTCCTGAGCTTCATCCCCTGCCTCGGTGGCATCATCGCACTCGTCGCCTGGGTGCTCTCGGTGATCGCCGGCGTGAAGGCCGTCCGGCAATCGCTGAATCAGGATAATACCAATGCCATCCTGACGGTAGTGGTCTCAGCCGTCATCGTGTTTGCCATCCTCGCGGTCGTGGGTGCGATCCTCGGCGCGATCGGGATCGGCGGCGCAGCAGTGATGGGCGCCTTCAGACAGTGATTCTGGTCATGTGCCGCGGGATTGATCCCGCCTCGGCCCGTGGCGGTGCGGGGGCGGCATGAATGCCGCGGCACATTGTCGGTGGCCATCTGCCGCGGGATTGATCCCGCCTCGGCCCGTGGCGGTGCGGGGGCGGCATGAATGACCGTTCCGAAACATCGCGAATTGCCTTTTTTGCCGGGAGCGAAACGCGCACCGTCTTCGCCCCCTGGGTTGTCCGTGTTGTCGCCTCGTGCTGCCGGATAACCGGCAACTACGCCCCACTTTTCGCAGGGAGGGAATTCTATGCTCGTCGGCGAACGCATGACCCGCAATCCGGTGACGATCACAGAAGACACCAGCATTGACGACGCGCTCCATCTGATGCGCGAGCGCAAAGTACGCCGTCTGCCTGTGCTGGATCCAGCCGGCACGATGATCGGCATTGTCTCCGATCGCGATCTCCTGCACGCAGCCCCTTCGCCCGTCACATCGCTGAGCGTCTATGAGCTGCACTATTTGCTCTCCAAACTCACGGTCAAGCGGGTCATGTCCAGCCCGGTGATCACGGTGACTCCCAGCACGCCGCTGGAGGAAGCCGCGCGCATCATGGCCGATAACAAGATCGGCGGCCTGCCCGTGACTGAGGACGGTAAGCTGGTCGGCATCATCACTGAGACCGACATCTTCAAGGTGTTGTTGGAGCTGTTGGGTGCTCGCGTGGCAGGGGTGCGCGTCACGGTGGCCGTGCAGGAGGGGAAGGGCGTGCTGGCGCAGATCTCGCGCGCCCTGTCTGACCTGGGCGCCAATATCATCAGCGTGGCCACCTATGCCGGGCCGGCCACGGGCGAGCCGCGCCTCGTTTTCAAGCTCGCCGAGGTATCTCCGCAGGCGGTGCGACAGACGCTGGAACAGTTGGGGCTCACCATCATGGATCTGCGGTCGGTGTAGCTGTGCGGCAGTACCTGGCCCTCATGCAACATATCCTCGACCAGGGGGTGCGTAAGGCCGACCGCACCGGCACGGGCACGCTCTCGGTCTTTGGCTATCAGATGCGCTTTGACCTGGCGCAGGGCTTTCCCCTGGTGACGACGAAGCGGCTGCACGTCAAGTCTATCATCTACGAGCTGCTCTGGTTTCTGCGCGGGGAGACGAACGTCGCCTATCTCCAGCAGCACGGGGTGCACATCTGGGATGAGTGGGCGGACGCGGCCGGTGAGCTGGGGCCGGTCTACGGCAGCCAGTGGCGCTCGTGGCGGACGGCCGATGGCCAGGCCGTAGACCAGATCGGCCAGGTGATCGCGGAGATTCGCCGCAATCCGGATTCGCGGCGGCTGATCGTCAGCGCGTGGAACGTCGGCGAGATCGAGCGGATGGCACTGCCCCCGTGCCATGTCCTCTTCCAGTTCTACGTCGCCGAAGGCCGGCTCTCGTGTCAGCTGTATCAGCGGTCGGCCGACGTCTTCCTGGGCGTGCCGTTCAACATCGCGTCCTACGCGCTGCTGACGATGATGGTGGCCCAGGTGTGCGACTTGCAGCCGGGGGAGTTCATCCACACTCTGGGCGACGCGCACCTGTATTTGAACCATCTGGAGCAGGCGCGGCTTCAGCTCACCCGCTCGCCGCGACCGCTGCCCCAGATGCGCCTCAATCCCGCAGTGCGCTCCATCTTCGATTTCCGGTACGAGGATTTCGAGCTCATCGGTTACGATCCGCATCCTCATATCCGGGCGGAGGTGGCGGTGTAGGGGTGAGGCGGCAAGCGTGAAGCGTCAAGCGTCAGGCGTGGAGCGCCGGGAGGGGATTAGACGTCGAATGTGAGCCGGGCGAGCCAGCCGGAGGCGGTTTCTTCGACGCGCAGGTCGTGGTAGGTGACGGCTTTGATGGCGGTGTGGGATGGCGTGCCGGGATAGCCGTAGGCGACGCCGAGTATACCGCGCGGAGAGATGGCATGGATGGCGAAGCGCGTGTACATTTCCGTGCCGATCTCCTGGCCCAGCAGCAGCCGGTTGAGCCACGCGACCAACAGCCCGGCCGGGCCGTCCGCCTCGGCCAGGATCAGCCGTGCCCTCGTGATTGGCTGGTCGGGATCGGCCTCCTGCAGATGGTACATGACGGCTGCTGCGCGCGCGAACAGCTGGCGCTGCGATTCTGCCGTCACTTCGATCGCCCAATCTGCCGTGTGTGTCAGCTCGCGCCAGACCCCACCCCTACCCCCCTCTCCTTCTAGGAGAGGGGCCGGGGAGCGACCTAACCCCCCAGCCCCCTTCCCTGCAAGGGAACCTAACCCCCCAGCCCCCTTCCCTTGCAGGGAAGGGGGAGTTAATCTCCCCTCTCCTTCCAGTAGAGGGGCCGGGGGTGAGGTCTCTCC
>FWPU01010566.1_pt1 | contig 13608 bp, 12 predicted proteins | sample 2228361 | NCBI WGS metagenome assembly FWPU01 (sample SAMEA103939777, study PRJEB20133) | metagenome | reverse complement strand
GAGATGGGACGCAAGCCCCCGAAGACATCACGCCACACCCTCAGGCCTCAAGACGGACGCGACGGAGCGCCTCCCTCCAGAGCCATTCTTTCCTTGACCCCTGGAATCTCCCTCCCCTATACTCGGAGGCGTCCTCTTCCGAATTGTCCTGCGACCCGTCGTGGCCTGAGTCAGGCCTTCATCACGAGGTGGCCTTTCTTCAGGACCGCAAGATCAGGAGATGCGACATGAAACGGTTCCTCCTTGCCCTGGCCATTCTTCTCGTTCTTCTCGGGTGCCTCATCTACTTCGTATTTCCCGAAAAGGGCTACCGGCTCTCCATCGCCCTCGAACGCAAGGCCGCCGGGCTCACCGAAAAGCAGGTTCAGGCGGACGAGTTCACGGTCCACTATCTGGACGGAGGCCGGGGGGAGACGATCCTGCTTCTGCACGGCTTCGGTGCGGATAAAGACAACTGGAACCGAATGGCGAGGCATCTGACGGCGAATTACAGAGTCGTGGCGCTCGACCTGCCCGGGTTCGGAATGAGCTCCAGACCCGAGGCGGCCTCCTACACGATCCCGGACCAGGCCGCGCGGCTCGACAGAATTGCTGCAGCCATCGGTCTCGACTCTTTTCACCTGGCCGGGAACTCCATGGGAGGAGCCATTGCGGGAAGGTATGCTGCAGAGTTTCCGGACAAGGTGAAAACCCTTGGGCTCTTGAATACAGGCGGTCTCGCCAACTGCCCGAAAAAGAGCGAATTCTGGAAGCAGCTGGAGGAGGGCAAGAACAGCCTCCTTCTCGAAAGGCCAGAGGATTTCGAAAGGATGCTTGCCTTTGTGTTCGTGCGGCCTCCCTGGATTCCCGGCCCTGTAAAGGCCTACCTGGCCCGCCAGGCCATCGCCCGAAGACCCTTCAACGAAAAGGTCTTCCAGCAGATTCGCAGCGGCGAATGGACCCTTGAGCAGGATCTGCCCCGGATCCGTGCCCGGACGCTCATCCTGTGGGGAGATCAGGACCGCTTGATCGATGTGTCCTGTACCGAGACTCTGGAGCAGGGGCTGGCCGACTCGACAACTGCCATCCTCAAGGACTGCGGCCACGCGCCCATGATGGAGAGACCCCAGGAGACCGCCCGGCTGTATCTCGGTTTTCTTCAGATGGCTCGATGAGGAACCCCAGCGGCCGCGGCGGGAAGGCCGTCAAAAGCTGCAGTCGAGGAACTTCGAGTCCATCACGGCGCCGACCAGGAGCCGGCCGCCGCCCCAGCACGCCGCAACGCTCGACCCGGAGATTCGTTCCCCCGTATCGAGGAGCACCTCTTCCACGTTGAATCGACCGGGCTCGGTTTCGCTCAAACGGAGTACCTGAGACGGAGCCACCGTCCGGCCGCCCTTGCTGTACCTGACGAAGGTCAGCAGCTTGGGGTGAGCGCCGATCCACAGATCCCCGGTCAGAGGATCCACTTCCACGTTGTCCGCTCCCGTGCCGAGAAAAACCGACCCTTGAGGGGAGAGGCTCCCCGATTCAGGATCCCGGCGATAGACGTGCAGACGTCCCTCCGTGAGCGCACAGACGTAGATCGTCCGGCCGTCGGGACTTGCGTTGATTCCGTTCGCATACCCGATGCCGGAAGCAGCCTCGACAAACCGAGACCCGTCGAAATAAAGCACGTTCGACCTGCGCAGGCGCAGGTAGTCCTCGGCCTTCCGCAGCCACCGCGCCCCTGATCCGTGATCGTTGGTCACGTAGAAGCTGCGCGGCCCGACCGCGGCCACATCGTTCGGAGAGACAAGCAGGGGAGACGTGATGCTTTCCCGGGGTGCCAGCTCTCCGTTACGCAGGTCGAAGATGTCGATCCGATGCGTGCCGCCCTGATGGTTGACCACGAACAGGGTGTCTTGCCCGTCCTGACCTGCGAACAGACTGATCCCGTGGGGCCGGAAGTCCTCATCTGCGTCGGGAGTCAGGTTGACCGGCACGGCAGCACCGGCCCTCAGGTCGTACGAGAAGATCGCCCCCCTGCCCTTTCCGACCGCCTTTGCGGCCCTGCGATCATAAGCGGATATGTAGGCCACGGCCTTTCGGGGATCGATCGTGATGTCCTCGGGCCCGTGGAGCCCGGGGATCGCCTTGCATGCCCCGGAGAAGTGAGGCCGGATCGTCTTGAATTCGCCCGCGACCCAATAAAGGGAAACGGCCCAGGCGGCCGCCGCGCACACAAGGATAAACAGCACCCAGGGGAGTGGTTTTTTCATCTCGAGGCCCCGATGGCGACCACGCCCCGGAAAGGCTGGCCCTTTCCTGGCGTCCTCTATTTCGCCGTCACGACAATCTGGCCCGTCTCCTTGCGGACCTCACCGCCGGTCTTGGCCTCAACAACATAGCTGAATGTGCCGGGCTCGGTAAACAGCAGGCTCGAGGTGCCGCCGAAGGAGATCCAGCTCGTCACATAGCAGCCGTCGGTCCGCATACTGAAACCGGAAGGCGCGTCGGTTCCGTCCTCGCAACGCTTCCCGTCTTCAAAGGAGATCTGGACGCACTCCGTGTTGCGGGACCAGTTGAGCCACGTGACCACCGTGCCTTTGGGAACGGAAAGACTCGGGGGATCCAGCGTGATGGGCTGTTTGAGCTCGGCCGCACCGGTCGAAAGGCCGCCGAGGATCCGGACGAGCCGGTGTTCCTGCGCCTCGGTGCTGGTTGCAAGGAGCACCCCGATCATGCCCGTCACAACGAGAGCCGTCACAAGAGCCAAGAGGATTCGGTTTTTCATGATCTCTCCTTCCCTTCGGAGCTGACCGCCGAGGGCCTTGTTGACCCTTTTGCGCAAGGCTCCGTATAGTGGTTACAAAAAAAGGAACACAGAACCGTGTCTTTTGGATTCTCCAGTTTTCGAAGAAGATTCGCCGCCCGGCCATGCTTGTTTTTCCCGGTCTCCCTTGCGGGTCTCCTCCTTCTGGCCGCCAGGACGATCTCACCCGCAGAGGTTCACGTCCCCGTCATGACCAAAGAGCAACTCAGACCCCTTCTCGGAAGCCCGGATCTCGTCGTGATGGACGTTCGCCTCGAAGAACAATGGAAGTTCAGCAACCGCAAGATCCCGGGAGCCATCCACGCAAACCCCGTGGTTCCCGACAGCTGGATCGAGAAAGTCCCCAGGGACAAGACCATTGTCTTCTACTGCGCCTGACCGGACGAATCCACAAGCGCCAGGATGGCGCGACGCCTGATCGCCAACGGGTATTCCAGAGTTTACGCTCTCAAAGGAGGCTGGAGAGAGTGGGTCCAGGCCGATTACCCCTATGAGGAGAAGCCGAGCGAACAGCCGGCCGTGGTGCAGGGATGCGTCGACTGCCACGAGAAAGCCACCCCGGCAGTGGTCGAGGATTGGCAGCGCAGCAAGCACAGCACAAACATGGTGAGCTGCCTCCTTTGCCACGGCGCCGAGCACAGCTCGGAAAAGGACGTTGACAAGGCGGCTCCGGTCCGCCCCGAGCTGTGCGTCATGTGTCACGAAGCCCAGGGCCGGCAGTTCTCGGCCGGCAAGCACGCTCTGGCCTGGAAGGCGGCAGACGCTCTGCCCTGGGCCCACTGGCAATCCATGGCTCAAATCGAGGGCGCCCGGGGTTGCAGGAATTGCCACAGGATCGGTTTCAAGGCCCCGGAAGAGATCCGCCGGTTGCGCAAGGAGAGGCTGGGGCCGGGCATCGCTTCCTGCGACGGCTGCCACAGCAGACACGCTTTTTCGACGATAGAAGCTCGAAGGCCCGAGACGTGCCGCGGATGCCACAGCGGGCCGGATCAGCCCCTCTGGGAAGTCTACGCTTCCTCCAAGCACGGGATCCGCCGTTCGATGGAGGAGATGGCAGAACAGACCGGAGCCCGGCAGGCCCCGACATGCCAGACCTGCCACATGGAGGGGGGCGACCATGAAGTGAGGGCGCCGTGGGGATTTTTCGCCGTCCGGCTTCCCCTTCCCGATGACCGGGAGTGGTCGTCGGCGCGCACGACGATCCTTCAGGCTCTCGGAATGGTCGACTTCAAAGGCAACCCGACCGAAAGACATGCTCTGCTGAAAGAACTCGACATGGCCCGCTTGACCCGAGAGTCGTGGCAGGGGACGCGTGAAAAGACGGCCAAGAGCTGCTCCAATTGCCACCCCTCTGACCTGGTGGCCCGCACGCTCGAACAAGGGGACAAGGTGGTCAGGAAGGCGGACCTCCTGCTATCCCAGGCCATCCGAATGGTGTCCGAGCTTTACGCAGACCGCATCCTCAAGCCCCCTGCCCAGTCACCCGGTCCCTGTATCGATCTCCTGAGCCCGCACCGCGCACGCACGGAGATCGAAGAGCGGCTGTATGCCGTGTTCCTGCAGCACCGAAGAGCGGCCGTTGCCGGCGCTTTTCACGGAAGTCCTGACCACGCTTACGTAAAAGGACTTGACGCCATGGCCCGGGAGCTGGCGCTGATGCGCGCCGAGGCCGAGCGGCTGCGCCGCGGAGCAAGAGGCGGCCAGTCATCCAACCAAGGGCAGAACAAGCCGGGGGAGCAAAGAGAAAGGTCCGGATTGGAGGGCGATGCGGGGATCGAACCCGCGACCTTTGGTTCCGGAGACCAACGCTCTATCCACTGAGCTAATCGCCCTCGATCCGTGTCCCGAGGGAGCGATTCTTCTCGAAAAGCCGGGCGCGGCGAGAAGGCCTCCGGGGCACGATCTTGGAGTGTTTATAGCATCTTTGGGGGGGCCTTTCAATCGGCCGGCCCGGATCGATCCCCGGTCGCGCCGACGCCGGCAGGGCCTGGCGGCGCGCCTTCTTCCTGCGCCAGGGTCTCCCAGTGCCGGTACCGTTCTTCCAGCCGTGCACGAAGAGATTCGATGCGTTCGTGGAGGGCCTGAAGGCCCACATAGTCAGTCGCCATTTCGGGCCGGGCCATCTCCTCCCGGACGGACTCGATCTCCTGCTCGAGATCCTGGATTTCCCTTTCTGTCTTCTCCAGGTCTCTCCGCCGCTTCTGCTCCCGCCTCTGTTCGGCCCTGGCGAGTTCCTTCTGCAGGATCCGCTGGTGCTTTTCCGTTCTACCGTCCCGCGCCGGCGAGGGCGCACAGGTCCCGGAGCGCTGGCCCGCGGCGCTTCCGTCCCCGCTCACGGGGACGATCCTTGCGGATCCCTGAGCCCGGGCGACAACGAATTCCTCGTAGTTGCCATGGAAGCTCCACACCCTGCCGTCTCGAATCTCGACAATTCGGGTTGCCACCTCGTCGATGAAGTAGCGGTCGTGGCTCACAAACACCAGGGTTCCCCCGTAGGCCCGCAAGGCATCCACCAGAGCCTGCCGGCTCTTGAGGTCCAGGTGGTTCGTCGGCTCGTCCAGGAGCAGGAGATGGTGCCGCTTGAGGAGCAATGCCGCCAGAGCGAGGCGGGATCTCTCGCCTCCGCTCAGGACCGAGAGGGGCTTGAAAACGTCTTCGCCCCGAAACAGGAACGCGCCCAGGAACGTCCTGAGCCTGCCTGCGGTCTCGTTCTGCGCCTCGGCCTGAACGACTTCCAGCACCGTCTCCCGGTCCCTGGAGCCCTGATAGGGGTCCTGAAGAAACCACCCGACCGACACGCGCTCGTCCACGAACCGCACGCCTCGGTCCACAGGCTCACGGCCGGCCAGAATCCTCATGAGAGTGGACTTGCCGGCTCCGTTCGGACCGACCACGGCAATCCGCTCGCCTCGTTCGATCGTGAGATTCAGTCCGGAGAAGAGCATTCTGCCCGGATAGGATTTCGCAACGCCGACGAGTTCCAGGATTTTCCTCGGCGCCCGGCCCGGCGTGGGGAACTGGAAACGGATCGAGTCCTCGGCCCGGACAGGCGCGAGAACCTCCATCCTCTCCAGCTGCCGGATCCTGCTCTGCACCTGGCGGGCCCTGTCCTTGCGGACCCTGTTCTTCGCTATGAAGGCCTCCACCTTGCGGATCTGCTCCTGCTGGCGCAGGTAAAGCTCCCGGGCCCGTTCTTCTCTCTCGTGTTTTTCTTCCATATATTTCGAGTAGTTGCCATGGTAAATCTCAAGTTTTTTATTAGATATTTCCAGCACGGTTTCCGCCAGGAGGTCGAGGAAATGCCTGTCATGGGAGACAACAACAAACCCGCCCTTGCACTCCCTCAGATACCCTTCGAGCCAGTTTCTGGCCACCAGGTCCAGATGGGCCGTCGGTTCGTCCAGAAGCAGAAGATCCGGCTCCCTGGCCAGAATCTTGGCCAGGCCGATCCTCATCTGCCAGCCGGCCGAATACTCTTCGACGTTTTTTTCGAGTTCCTCCATGCTGAAGCCCAGGCCTGAAAGAATCCTCTTGAGTCTTGCCTCCTGGGCGTACCCCGAACGATGAAGGTACGTGGTCTCGATTTCCCCGTATTCGCGTAGAGCCTTTTCGTGCTGCGGGTCCTCGGGCGGCAAGGAGGAGATCTTTTCGAGAAGCCGCCTTCTCCGTTCCCGCGTTTCGACCCATTCGGGCAGAGCCGAAAGCACTTCCTCCCAGAGGCTCTGCCCCCGATGGAAAAGCCCGCTCTGGGGCAGGTAGCCCACGACCATGTCTTTGGGCTTGTGGACGTCGCCGGCCGTGGGTTCCAGGATCCCGGCGGCGATTCGGAGAAGGGTGCTCTTGCCAGAGCCGTTTTCTCCGATCAGGGCGATCCGATCCGAAGCCTTGAAGGTGAACGTGATCCCTTCAAGCACCGTCTTTCCGTCAAAGGTCATCTCCACGTTGTGGAGCGCGAGCAATGCCTTGTTCCTCCCCGTGCAGGGCCCAAGAGAATAGCATACGCCTCCAGGCCGGGTACATCCCGCCAGGAGATGCGCTTTCGGTTCATTTCCTCCGGAATCCAACGGGCCCGGGGCCGCCCGTTTACGGATGCTCAGGGCCGGCGTACAATGCCCAGGGGCCTGCGGACGTGCTCCTTCAGGGCCGGAGGGGTAGAAGATGGGACAAGAGTCGTCGAACACGGGAAAGGACGGCGACGTCGTCGTCTGTCACTACCGGGTGAGCCCGCGCAAGATCGTCCTTCTCAAGTCCATCCTGGAGGGCTACGAAGGTCTTGTGGTCGTGCGGACCGCAGACCCGGCCCGGGGGATCGTTCAGCTCCTCATCAGCCCGGACTTTGTCGACGTCATGGAGGAGATTCTGAAGGATCTTTCGAGCAGGATCCGGCTCGATCGCGTCCCGGCTCCACCTGCTAGAGAGCCCCTTCCTCGCCGTTGAAGCCGGCATCGGCCTGAAATCTCTCTCCGTCGCGATCCTCCCACCTGGACCGGTCCTCGTTTGCGCCGACGATTCTTCCCTTGGGGATGACCACGATCCCGGACTCGGTCACGAAGAACCGCTTGCGGTCCGCCTCCAGATCGTACCCGATCCGCGTCCCGGGCAGAACGTCCACGTACTTGTCGATGATGGCTCTGCGGATCCTGGCGTACCGGCCGATGTTCACGGACTCCATGAGCACGCAATCCTCGACCGTGGCGTAGCTGTTGATCCGGACCTGGGCCGACAACACCGAACGAAGCACCCTGCCGCCGCTCACGATGCAGCCTGTCGAAAGAAGCGAGTCCAGGGCCTGCCCCCGGCGGGCGTTCTCGCCTTCGTCCGCAAAGACCATCTTCACGGGCGGGAACTGGGGCTGGTAGGTGCGAACCGGCCAGCGCTTGTCGTAGAGGTTGAACTGGGGGCTTACGGACACCAGGTCCATGTTGGCATCGTAGTAGGCGTCCAATGTTCCGATGTCCCGCCAGTAGGGAGGCTCGGTCAGGTTCTCGTCCACGAACCGGTAGGCGTAAAGCCTCCTGCGGCCCACCATGGCCGGCAGGATGTCCCTGCCGAAGTCGTGCCGGCTCTCTTCCTCCACAGCCTTGGGAATCAGCTCGTCGAACAGGACATCGGTGTTGAACAGATAGATCCCCATGGAAGCGTAGATGCGGCCGGGCTGGCCCGGGATCGTCTTGGGCTCGAGCGGCTTCTCTTCGAATCCCGCGATGCGGCTCTCGCGGTCGACCTCCAGGACTCCCAGATGCACGCCTTCGTCCCGGGGCATTTCCACGACGCCCACGGTCACCTCCGCGCCCCGGTCCACGTGGAACCTGAGCATCTTGAGATAGTCCATCTTGTAGATGTGGTCCCCGGCCAGAATCAGCACGTACTCGGGCTTTTCCCGTTCGATCGTGTAGAAGTTCTGGTAGATCGCGTCCGCCGTGCCCCGGTACCAGTACTCCCCGACCCGCTGCTGGGCCGGGATCACGTCGATGTACTCGCCAAGCTCGCTGTGGAAGATGTTCCAGCCCATCTTGATGTGGCGGGCCAGGGAAAAGGACTTGTACTGGGTAAGGACGTTGATCCTGCGGATGCCGGAGTTGATACAGTTGGAGAGGGTGAAATCGATGATCCGGTAGATGCCTCCGAAAGGAACCGCGGGCTTGGCCCGATCCCGGGTGAGCGGGTAGAGCCTCTCCCCCCTGCCGCCGGCCATGACAAAGGTCGACACCTTTTTCAGGATTTCAAGCATGAATCCCTCTGGACCCGCTGCGCCCCGCGTCCATCACCCCCAGAGCACCAGGCCCATGTCCTCCGGATGAACCAGGAGCGGATGCTTGGGCAGAATGCGCACGGCAAAGCCCATCCTGCCCGTCTGGTTGCACGGGATGGAGCCCCGGTACAAGTACCCGTCCTCCCGGCCCCCCGTCTCATATACCATAGGCACCACGTGCTGTTCCACTAGGTCCCCATCGGCGTTGAGAAAGCCGAAATACAGATCCACCCGGATGTCCTCGGGCCTCAGGTTGCCGAGATCGACCTTTGCTTCCACTTCCAGGCCGCTTCCCACCCGAAGGCTGCCCATGCCGTTGCGGGTGTGAATGTTCCGGATGGCGAGGTCCTTCCAGTTCCTGAGAACGTGCTGCTTCCAGACCGTGAAGGATTCTGCGGTCCTGCGGGTGTCCCGGTTCATTTCCCGGTACATGTCCGCACAAGAAAGATAGAACTTTTCCATGTAGTCTTCCAGCATCCGGTGCGTGTTGAAAACCGGGCAAAGATGCCGCATGGACGCCTTCATCATTTCGATCCATTTCTTGGGCGTTCCGTCCCGCGCGCGGTCATAGAAGAGAGGAACCACCTCCTTCTCCAGCAGTTCGTAAAGGTTCCGGCTCTCGACCTCGTCCTGGTAATGGGGGTCCGCGTACTGTTCCCCGAAGCCGATGGCCCAACCCAGGGATGGCGCGTACCCTTCCGCCCACCAGCCGTCCAGGACACTCATGTGGAGAGCACCGTTCGCCACGGCTTTCATCCCGCTCGTGCCGCACGCCTCCAGGGGCCGCCTGGGCACATTGACCCAGAGGTCGGCGCCCTGCACAAGGTAGCGCGCCACATTGAGATCGTAGTCCTCGATGAAGACCATCCGGTACCGGAACCTGTCCTGTCTGGCGTGGGAGATGATGTTCTTGATGATGGCCTTGCCCTCCATGTCCTGGGGATGGGCCTTGCCCGCGAAGATCACCTGGACCGGCCGGCCCGGGTTGTTCAGGATCTTGGCCAGACGGTCCGGATCCCGGAGCAGGAGATCCCCCCGCTTGTAACTGGCAAAACGGCGGGCAAAACCGATGGTCAGCGCCTCGGGATCCAGCACGTCGTCGGCCTCCCGAATCTCCGACGGAAGGGCGCCCCGCCTCTGGAGCTGTTCCCGGAGTCTCCTCCTTGCAAAGGCGATGAGCCGCTCGCGCCGCCTCTCGTGGGTTCGCCACAGTTCGGTGTCCGGGATGCGGTCGACACGCTCCCAGACCTTCTGGTTGTCGGCTTCCTCGATCCACCGGGGGCCCAGATAGCGGGTGAAAAGGTCCGACATCTCCTTGGACAGGTACGAAGGAATATGGACGCCGTTCGTCACAGAAGTGATCGGAATGTCGCTCTTGGGGAAGCCGGGCCAGACCCCCTGCCAGAGTTCCCTGGAAACCGACCGGTGAAGTTCGCTCACGCCGTTGCGATAGTTCGAGAGGCGGATGGCAAGAACGGTCATGCAGAAGGGCTCATTCTCGTTCGATGGCTCTTTCCTGCCCAGGCCGATGAGCTGCGAGAAGGGGATTCCGAGGCTGTCGGCGTAACTCTTGAAATACTTGGCCACCAGGCCGGGATCGAAGTAGTCGTTGCCCGCGGGGACCGGCGTATGGGTGGTAAAGACGGTGTTCGACTTGACGACCTCGAGCGCCGCATCGAAGGAAAGCTTCTCTTTCTCCATCAGACTGCGGATCCTGGCAAGGCCGGCAAAGGCCGAGTGTCCCTCGTTCATGTGGATGACCGTCACCTCGATTCCCAATGTCTCGAGCGCCTTGACCCCGCCCATCCCAAGAAGGATTTCCTGCCGGATCCGCATGTCCCGGTCTCCGCCGTAAAGCCTCATGCTGATCTCCCGGTCCTCGGGAGCGTTTTCCGGCAGGTTCGTGGTCAGCAGGAACAAGGGCACACGGCCCACCTGCACGCGCCAGATCTCCACCTGCACGGTATGTTCTCCGATCTGGAGCGGAAACCGAACCGGGTTGCCCGAAGCGTCCTTTTCCTGGCGGGTCGGCATGTTCTCAAAGTCGTTCGACACGTAGTATTCCTGCTGCCACCCTTCCACGTTCAGATACTGGCCGAAGTATCCTTTCTGGTACAGGATCCCGATCCCGACCAGGGGCAGATTGAGGTTGCTGGCCGACTTCAGGTGGTCGCCGGACAGAACGCCCAGTCCTCCCGAATAGCAGGGCAGACACTCTGTCAGCCCGTATTCGGCCGAGAAATAGGCGACGCGGAACGACGGGTCCAGCCGCTTCTCCAGGCGGAACGCGTAGGTGGCCTTGCTTTCCATGTAGCGGTCCAAGGACTCCGCCACCTGCTCCATCTCGGAAAGAAAGCTCTCGTTGCGCGCGGCCTCCTCGAGCTTCTCCTGGGATATCATCCCCAGCATGCGAACGGGATTGTGGTAGGCCTGCTCCCAGAGGTCCCGGTCGAGCCGTCTCCAAAGCTCGATGGCCTCCGGGTTCCAGGTGTACCACAGGTTCCAGGCGAGCCGCTCGAGCGGCGCCAACCGTTCAGGCAATGCCGGGACGACCGTAAACGAGTGCCACTGTCTTTCCATTTCGCCTCTCCCTTGAAAGAACACCCGAAGGGCCTGGTGCCGCCGATTGACCTCGGCAGAAGGCACGGTTATGTTGGTTCGATTCCGAGTTCCGGCAGCCGGTCACTTCCCTCTCCGAGGCCGTCCTCATGAAACGCTTGATTGTCGGCATTACCGGAGCTTCCGGCGTGATCTACGGCGTCCGCCTGCTGGAAGCCCTGCGGGCGGCGCCCGGTGTCCGGACCGCGCTCCTTGTCACCGACACAGCCGCCAAGATCCTCCGCGCCGAAACCGACCTCTCCCTGGAGGAGGTCCACGCCCTGGCGCACGAGGTCTACGATCCGGCCGATCTTTTCGCCCCCATCGCCAGCGGGTCTTTCCAGGCCGACGGCATGGTCATCGCGCCCTGTTCGGTCAAGTCCTTTTCCCACATCTCCCACTCCCATGCGGACAACCTTCTTTTGAGGGCCGCCGACGTGACCCTCAAGGAAGGGCGCAAGCTCGTTCTCGTGATTCGCGAGACCCCTCTCCATCTCGGGCATCTCCGCCGCCTGGTCGAGCTTGCGGAAATGGGCGCCGTCATTCTGCCGCCGGTGCCCGCCTTCTATTATCGGCCGGAAAGCGTCGAGGACATTATACTGGGCACGGTCGCCCGAATCCTGGACCTCTTTTCGATCCCCCATTCCCTGGTTCCGCGCTGGGGAGAAATCGAGACGGCGGCCGTCTCCGGCTCCCTCAGGCCGAACCCTCGCCGCAGCCCCCGTCTGTCGAGGGGGCGGAGAGGCCGGAGGCCCGGTTCCTGAGGAGGAGGAAGAACTCCCGGTTTCCCTCGGGCCCCAGAAGACAAGAGGGCTCGATGCCGAGGCATTCCAGGCCCTGACCCGACGCAAAGGTCGCCAGATCCTCCAGAACCTCCCGGTGCAGCGCAGGATCCCGGACCACTCCTTTTTTCCCCACTCGCCCCTTGCCGACTTCGAACTGGGGCTTCACCAGGCAGAGGATCTCGCCCGCCGGACGCACGAAAGGCCGAACCCGGGGAAGAACTTTCTTGAGCGAGATGAACGATACGTCGATCACGGCCAGATCCACGGGATCCGGGATCCCGCTTCTGTCCAGGTCCCGAATGTGTGTTCTTTCAAACAGAACAACCCTTGGATCTGTCCTGAGCTTCCAGGCAAACTGGCCGTATCCCACGTCGACCGCGTAAACTCTCGAGGCTCCGTGCTGGAGCAGGCAATCGGTGAATCCGCCCGTGGAGGCGCCCACGTCCAGGGCCGTTTTCCCTTCCACGGAGACCCCGAAGGCCCTGAGCGCCCCCTCGAGCTTGACGCCCCCTCTGCTCACGTACGGGTGATCCGGCTCGATCAGGGCCACGGATTCGGCGGGATCGATCTGCGCGCCCGGCTTGTCGAGCCTCCGGCCGGACACTCTCACCCGGCCGGCCAGAATCAGGGACCGGGCTCGCTCGCGCGTTGGAACAAGCCCTGAGGAGACGAGCCACTTATCCAGCCTCATCCTCTCCTTCGGCATCGTCATCCCTTCGAGCATAGGCGTCCGGATCCGCGGGCACTTCCTCCAGAGACCCGTCCTCTCTCCTCATGAGGACCGCGATCCTCCTGTCCGCTTCGTCCAGCGTTGCAGCGCACACCCGAGTCAACCGGACGCCCTCCTCGAAAAGCCTGAGGGATTCCTCCAAGGTGAGTTCGCCGCCTTCGAGGCGCTGCACGATTTCCTCCAGATTCTTCAAGGAGGCCTCGAAAGAATCCTTCCGCGCGCCTTTGCCCCTGGGTTCTCCCTTCATGTCGTTCCTCGCTTTCGAGCCGTCTGTCCAGAGATCTGGCCCGGACCCCTTGCTGCTCTGCTCGACCGGCTGCCGGGCTAGGGGACAGCCGCTGTGGCCTCCATGAGCGCCGCCGGGTCGACCCGGGCCCCGGCCAGACGGACACCCCAGTGCAGGTGCGGGCCCGTGGCCCTGCCCGTGGCCCCCACCCAGCCGATGACATCGCCGCGCCGCACGCTCTGCCCTTCCCGGACCCGGGGTTCCTTCAGGTGAAAATACATGGTGTACAAGCCGGCTCCGTGATCGATGAACACGGCCTTCCCTTCGAAGAAATGCTCGGCCACCAGCACCACCCGCCCGCTGTTCGACGCCAGGATCGGCGTGCCTTCGGGCGCCGAGATGTCCATTCCCGTGTGGGGGCTCCGGGGCTGCCCGTTGATCCAGCGCCGCACGCCGAAGGGCGTTCCGGGTTTCCCGTCCGGAACGGGCGACAGAAACGGGCCTTCCCAGAATTTCTCCGGGGTCTCCTTCTGCCAGAGCGCATCGAGCAGAGCCCTTTCCCTGCGGACTCTTTCCAGGTTCCCGGGGCTCAGATCCACCATAGGGGCAGGAAGCTTGAGGTGCTCCTCTGGAAATTCGCCGGCAAGCACTTCGATCCGGGCCGTGTCGACACGGCCGCCGCCCATTGGCGGCGGCCCCTCGCCCAAGCGGGCCCCCAGCTCA
>FWPU01010563.1_pt1 | contig 13609 bp, 12 predicted proteins | sample 2228361 | NCBI WGS metagenome assembly FWPU01 (sample SAMEA103939777, study PRJEB20133) | metagenome | reverse complement strand
TATTTATTATATAATGAATATAAATCAGCTCTTCAACAAAATATAGTAATAGAAAGACTTTTACCTATTGAAAGATTAAAATTACCAGAAAAAGAAATCCTGGTAGATTATATATATGAGCCATCTCCTGCTGAGATATTTGATATATTATTACCTCATTATATAGAGATAGAAATATATCATGCAATTTTAGAATCATCAGCAGCAGAGCATTCAGCTCGGATGTCTGCAATGGAATTAGCAACTAAAAACGCTGATGAATTAATAGATCAATTAATTCTAACAATGAATAAATTAAGACAAGCAGCTATTACAAAAGAAATAATAGAAGTAGTAAGCACAGGAGAAGCTATTTAAAATTTAATTTTTTTAAAGGAGTTAATAGATGAATGAAGTTCCTTTTGAATATAAAAATATAGGAAAAATAAAGCAAATAATTGGACCTGTAGTTGATGTAGAATTTAAAGAAGGGGAATTACCACCTATATATAATGCAATTAGAATATATGATAAAGAATTATCAATGCATCCAATAGATATAATATTAGAAGTAGAACAACATCTTGGAGAAAATAAAGTAAGATGTGTATCTATGAAACCAACAGAGGGACTAGTAAGGGGAATGAATGCATATGATCTTGGTCATCCTATTAAAGTACCAGTCGGTAGAGGAAACTTAGGAAGAGTAATGAATATAATAGGAGAAGGAGCTGATAAATTAGGACCTATAATTAGTGATAAATATTATCCTATACATAGACCTGCTCCACCTTTAGAACAACAAGATACAAAATTAGTAATGCTGGAAACAGGAATAAAAGTTATTGATTTATTAGAACCATATCTTAAAGGAGGCAAAGTAGGTTTATTTGGGGGCGCCGGCGTAGGCAAAACAGTAATTATTATGGAATTAATTCATAATATAGCTACCAAGCATGGTGGTTTTTCAGTATTTGCCGGTGTCGGAGAAAGAACAAGAGAAGGTAACGATTTATGGTTAGAAATGAAAGAATCAGGTGTTATTAATAAAACTGCATTAATATATGGACAAATGACAGAACCCCCTGGTGCAAGACTAAGAGTAGGATTAACTGGCTTAACAGTTGCTGAATATTTCCGCGACGAAGAAGGACAGGATGTATTATTATTTATAGATAATATATTTAGATTTACTCAGGCAGGGTCTGAAGTATCAGCATTATTAGGTCGAATGCCATCTGCTGTCGGTTATCAACCTACTCTTGCTACTGAAATGGGAGAATTACAGGAAAGAATCACTTCAACTAAAAAAGGCTCCATTACCTCTGTTCAAGCTATATATGTTCCAGCCGATGATTTTACTGATCCAGCACCTGCTACTACTTTTGCTCATCTTGATGCTACCACTCAATTATCAAGAAGAATAGTAGAATTAGGTATATATCCTGCTGTTGACCCTCTTGCATCTACTTCAAGAATTCTTGATCCAAGAATAGTTGGTCAAGAACACTATGCAGTTGCTCGCAAAGTACAACAAATACTGCAAAGATATAAAGAATTGCAGGATATCATAGCTATACTTGGTTTAGATGAATTATCTGAAGAAGATAAAATAATTGTTAATCGAGCTCGCAAAATTCAAAAATTTCTCTCTCAACCTTTCTTTGTCGCTGAACAATTTACGGGTAGAGAAGGTAAATATGTTCCTATTGCAGAAACTATAAAAGGATTTAAAGAATTAATTGAAGGTAAATATGATGATTATCCTGAACAAGCATTCTGGATGGTAGGAAATATTGAAGAAGCAATCGGACAAGCTGAAAAATTATAAAAAATTATCATTATGACCAAATTACCTGATAAATTATTATTAGAAATTGTTACTCCGGATAGGCAAATAGTAAAAGCACTTGTAGATGAAATTGTTTTACCAGCCCACAAAGGTTACATAGGAATACTACCCGGACATGCACCTCTATTAACTGCTTTATCAACAGGCATAGTAACTTATCGTCAAAAAGATATAAAATATTATTTATTTCTAAGTGGTGGGTTCGCTGAAATATTATCTAACAAAGTGATAGTTTTAGCTCAAATTGTTGAAAAAATGGAAGAAATTGATATTGAGCGAGCCAAAGCATCAAAAGAAAGAGCAGAAAAAAGATTATCTTCTAAAGATAAAAATGTAGACATAGATAGAACTATGGCTTCATTAAAGAGAGCTCTAGCAAGATTAGAATTAGCAAGTAAAAAATAAAGCTCTTTTTCTTATTTTCTTGATATATTTTATTTATTTCTATAAGATATAAAGAGTAAAATTTTAAGGTAATGGAGGTGCAAGATATGGCTGAAGAAGCCAAATTTGAAGTAATAATAATAGGAGCTGGACCATCCGGAATATCAGCAGCTATTACATTAGCAAGAGCCGGAGTAGATGTTGTCGTTTTAGAAAGAGGAAAAAGTCCGGGCTCAAAGAATTTATTTGGTGGCATCTTATTTACCACAATTCTCAATAAATTAATACCTAATTCATGGGAACAAGCTCCTGTTGAAAGGTATATGACAAAAAAGCGTATATCATATTTAACAGAAGATTCAGAAGCTGCAATAGAATTTCAAAGCGAGAAATATAAAAAACCACCTTATAATAATTCAATGACTGTGTTAAGAGCTAAATTTGATCAATGGTTTGCTTCAATAGCTGAAAAAGAAGGTGCTCAAATATTTTGTGATGTAGTAGTTGATGATTTTGAATGGAAAGATAATCAAATAATAGGAGTAAAGACAAGAGGTGCTTCAGAAAACGAATACGACATATTATATTGTGATGTAGTAATAGATGCAGAAGGTGCAAATTCTATGTTAGCAGAAAAAGCGGGATTAAGAACCAATTCAACAATGATGAATCCAAAAAATAGAGCTTTAGCTGTAAAAGAAATATTAAGTTTACCAGAAGAAATAATACTGAACAGATTTAATTTATGTGGCATGGAAGGCGTTTCTATGGAATTCTTTGGTGAAGCTGTAAAAGGAATGATGGGTTACGGATTCCTTTATACAAATAGAAGCAGTATTTCTATAGGAATAGGATGTATAATAGAAGATTTTATGAAAAATAATATATCTGCTTATGAACTGCTTGATAATTTTAAAGAGCATCCTTGTGTAGTCCCATATATAAGAGGGGCAGAACCATTAGAATACTCAGCACATATGATTCCAGAAGAAAGCTATGCTCATTTACCAACGCTTTTTGGTAACGGTATTTTGCTTGTAGGAGACGCAGCCGGATTATTAAATAATTCATTGCATCATGAAGGTACTAATCTCGCTATGGCTTCAGGTATTGCTGCTGCTGAAACAATTATAGAAGCAAGAAAGAAAAAAGATTTCTCAGCTAATGCTTTATCTCTTTACAAAACTAAACTGGAAGAATCCTTTGCGCTTAAGGATATGAAACATTATCAAAATTTCTTTAAAACGATTACTGAAAATGATAGGTTCCTCAATTCCTATCCAAAACTTATGGTAAATAATATTATTGAATATTTTACTGTTGACGAACATACAAAAGAAGAAATTAAACATAAATTAATTAATAATACTCGTAAAAATATTAAAATAATTACTGCATTAAAAGATTTATATAAATTTTATAAATATATGATGTAAATTGGTAAGGAGATAGCAAATATGAGTGAACTTAAGAAAAGCATTGAAATTGCTAAAAAATTATCAATTGAAGATAGACTTTATTTAACACAAAGAAAAATAGATACACATAATCATATTAAAATTAATCAAGAAGAATTCAAAAAAGCGATGAAAGAAAAAGGAGGGTCTCATTTATTAAAAATATGCCCTGCACAAGTATATACATTAGATGAATCTACCGGGGAATGTTTGGTAGCATTTGAGAATTGCGTAGAATGTGGTACTTGCCAGGTTGCCTGCCGTAAAGAAGTTAAATGGACTAATCCTAATCCTGGCTTCGGTGTATTTTGGCGCTTTGGCTAATACTAATTAATTTATCTTCTACCTATAAATAAATTTGATAAATTTTATAATCCTAAAACATCCGAAATAGATTGCAAAGCTTTTATAACATTTTCTATCAAATGATCCAGCTCTATATTAAGTTCTTTTGCCCCTTTTATTATTTCTTCCCGATTAACATTTCTTGCAAATGCTTTATCTTTCATTTTCTTTTTAACTGATTCTACAGTAACTTCAGCTAATTTTTTTGAAGGACGTACCAAAGCTACTGCTATTACAAAACCAGCTAATTCATCTACTGCATATAAAGTTTTAGCCATTAATGTTTCTCTCGGCTCACCTAAATAATCTGCATGCCCTTTTATTGCTTTAACTATATCCTCTTGAATACCCATTGATTCCAATATCTTTATTCCAGTAATTGGATGTTCCTCCGGTGTAGGATGCTCTTCATAATCAAAATCATGTAATAATCCCGTTATACCCCATTTTTCTTCATCCTCTTTATATAAACGAGAAAAATACTTCATACAGGCTTCTACCGCATAAGCATGCTTCCTAAGATTCTCAGATTTAGTATGCTTATGTAAAAGAAATAATGCTTCCTCACGATTCATTTTTCTATCTCCTTTTTATTATTTTCCTTCATCAAGCATGCGCTCTATCCTCTCTATCCTTTTTTCCTCTGCTTCAATTTTCTTTCTTCCTATTTTATTCTTTATTAAAATTAAAATATTTAAAATACTAAATATTAAACGAGGAATATAATAGCCGGAAAATTTTGTTTTCTTCATCCTGGTTCCTATTAAATTTGTCTTCTTTAATATTGCCTCTTTTAAATTTGCATTACTAATATTTGCATATGATAAATTAGCAGATTTTAAATAAGCTCCCATAAGTTTAGAAAATCTAAAATCTGAACTCTTTAAATTCGCATATGAAAAATCAGATAATGCAAGCGTAGAACCACTAAAATCAATACCATCCGCATTTATATAAGCAAATAACGCCTTCTTAGCAATAACCGCTCTAAAACTTGAATTAACAACAGTTGCATTAGAAAAATCAGCTTCATTTAATTCTGATTCCCTTAAATCTACAAATGATAATTTTGCCTTACTGAAAATTGAACCTGATAGCTTCCTGTGCTTCATTTTACAATTCTCTAATGAAGCACCTTCAAAATTTACTCTATTAAATAAAGCTGCCATAAAATTTATATTACTAAGTTTAGCACCTGCAAACGATGCACCATTTATATCTGCTTTTATGGGAACTATACCTATCAACATAGCATTCCTAAAATAAGTTCTTACCAACCTGCTTTCTGTAAAATCAGTATCCTCTATTACCGACCCAGTAAAATCAGTTTCTATACAATCCGCTGAATTCATTATGCATGAATTTATATGCGCATTCTTAAAATATGCTTTAAACAAATTTGCTTGACCAAAATTTGTTGATTTTATCTTGCAATCTTGAAAATTAGATTTTTGAAGATTAGCTTTTCTAAAATCAGCTTGTTCTATCTGACAGGTCACAAATTTAGCATCACTACAATCTGATGATACAAAATTTGTCTTAAATATTATAGCTGCTGAAAATGCAGTACCTTCACACTTTGCACCTACAAATACACTCTCAGTTAAATCCGCTCCTTCAAAATTAGCCTCTCTTAGGTCAGCTTGAGAAAAATCAGCCCTTGCTAAATTACAAGACCTAAAATATGCTCTCCTGGCACATACCTTATGAAATAAAATATTAGATAAATTTATATATTCAAAATTTACATTCTCAATATTAGCATTGCTAAAAAGAACATTATCAAGAATAGATTCTTTTAAATTTGAATCCTTAAGATTAGAATTTGAAAAATTACAATTCCTTAAATCGGCTCTATAAAAAACTGATCCTGATAAATTCTTATTTGATAAATTAATACCTCTAAGATTAGCACCTGTAAAATCAGGTGTTATATTTGGATAATTATCTCTCCATTTATTCCATTCATCTGTTAGTACTAATTTAACATGCTCAGGATTTGCCATAAGATATAATTTTTAACATAGTTATTGAATTATTTCAATAGATTGATTCATTACTTTGCATTACTTTCCAAAAATAATAAAACCGTCAAGAAATTAGAGAATCACAAAGTATAATAAACATAAATTCTTCTGTCGTTTCTTTTTATATTTTTACTGAAATTATATATGCACAAAGCTTTCTTCCTTGCAAATTAATCTTATTCAATTCTTCTGTATATTGAAAAAAATACAATAGTCTTATTGAGAATTCTTTTATTATAATCATTTATTTTGCTTTTGAATTTCTCCGTAGCTTTGCTTGAAAAAATATAAATAAATAGAATGCATTAAATTATTAAATCTAATTACTACATTTATTTATTACTTTAAGATGCATATCTCTACTATCCTTGGACGGATTAAAAAGCAAATCTTTATATACTAAAAGTTCTCCCCTAATAATATCACGCCATGACTGCTCACCTAATAAAAGTTTCTTCAATAAATCAGTACATTCATATCCTCCCCATGACAGTATCGCTTCATAATATGCAGCTTCAGGTTTCATTATAGAATAATTTAATCCCTTTATATCCCTCAAATTTTTTCTTAAATAATTTACCTTTTCTACTAATACTTCAAATTTATACATAGGTAAATACTTAAAAGGCGTAAATGGCTTTGGCACTAAATAATTAAAACTTATATTTAAAGAACATCTGTAATTCTTTACTTTTTCATTAATTAGCTTAATTAAATCTATCGATTCTATTATATCCTCATAAGTTTCTTCCGGTAATCCTATTAAAAAATATAATTTTAACTTCTTTACTCCTATCAATGCTAATTGCTTGCATAATTCAATTAATTCATAATTATCAATTACTTTGTTTATCAATTTTTGAAGCTTCTTAGAAGCAGTTTCAGGAGCTAATGTTATTGTTTTTATATTATTTTTCTTAATAAGATCTATATAAGAATTATCTATACTAGAGCATCTTAATGAAGAAAATGAAACTCTCTTATACCCAATTTTATTTATAGCTTGAACAATTGATGTAAATTGTGGATGATCAGACGAACTTGCTGCTACTAATCCTATATTTGGTAACTTTTTATTTAAATTGGAATTTGATAAAGATTCTAATATTTTGGTAAGTGAATGTATTTTGCAAGGTTTATAAAACGAACCGAGCCAACAAAAATTGCATCTCCATTTGCATCCTCTCATTATTTCTACAAGATAAGTATATGCAAATTCAGTTTTATTGCTTAAAATTTGAGAAATTAAAACTGGAAATGAATCATCATTAACAAAAACAGGTTTGATAGCTTTATTTTTTTTCTTATAATATTTAGAAACCAAAAATCCATCCAATTCATTAAAATGCTCCATAGCCTGTTCTTTATCTCCGGATTCAATCATTATATCAATAATTAACGGAGCTAATATTTCTCCATCCCCAATACATATTACATCACAAAACTCCAACAATGGTAAAGGATTAATAGATGCATATGCGCCCCCTATTATTATTATAGGATCATACTTATTTCTTTTATCAGCTCTAATATTTAAGCTTGCTAATTTAATCGCTTTTAATATATTTACTACATTCAATTCATATGAAATAGAAAAAGCAATAACATTAAAATCTGTAATCTTCCTTTTACTCTCCAGCGTACGAATAGGAATTGATAGTTTTTCATCAATAAAGAAACGTTCACATACAACTCTACCATCTGAATTAAATGCTTTATACATAGATTGATAACCAAGACTTGACATCCCTATATAATATGTATCTGGATATCCTAATGCTATAGAAAGAGCAGCTAAACCCTTTTTAATAATAACGCCTTCTTCTTTCAACTTCATAATTATTCTATTGTATCTTCAGTAACTTCTGTCCATTCTGCAGAACCTAAACCTGCTTTCTGTGCTAACTGTATAAAGCGTAATTGTAATGGATCCAGATCAAGCAATTTAGCTCCAAATGCATCTGCTGCAACCGGATTAGTGGAAGATGCTATCGTCTTCTTTAATTTAACAAACGCTAAACTCCCACCTTGAGGACCACTTTTTACTAATACCCTATATGCATCTATTATTGTTAATACAGGATTTACAAATTTAGCTAAATCTACAATTGCTTCATGCGCATGTTGATGTAATTGATTCCTTGGACCACTTACTATCCCAAACCAATTCTTCATACCTATAGTTGTTAGAGTTAAACTATGATGCTTTACTATCGGTACATTTATTATCTTATCTACATCTATCATTGGAACAAATACCAACCAATTCTTTACAAATTCACCCTTTAAATTCATCTCCTTCATAAACCTTTCTTCCGGCATAATTAATTTTGCCCCTGTTTCTTTTGCTACCTTAGCTATCCCACTCCTTTGATAACTTCTATTAGGTTCTACACATGGTACATCTCCTACCCTAACTTCTTTCGCTCCTGCATCAAAACATAACTCTATTAACGCCTTTATTACATTAGGATTAGTATTAGCTGCTTGCTCCTCTGTTCTATCCCACCCTATATTCGGCTTTATAGAAACAATGTCCCCCCTTTTTATAAATTTCTGCATCCCTCCTAATAATTCTACAGCTTTCTTTGTTATTTCATAAGCATCATCTCCTCTTACTACTGATAATAACGAATTATCCTCTGAAAGTTTCTTGGTACCATCTTTCAACTCTACAACCTTTTTTTCTGCATATTGTCTATTATGAAAAAAAATACCTGCTCCCCATGCAAACGCTAATCCCCCAAATAATCTTCCTGTTCTGATAATAAAATCTCTTCTATTCATTAAATTCTCCTTATTTATTTCTTAAATTATAATTTAATCTATATTCTATAATTTAGCAATACTACATTTACTGGTGTCCCCCCAATTTTATGTACATGCAACAATAAATAAAATAATGTTAAATTCTAATATATTAAATGTGATATTGAATAAACCAAAAGCATTTTTCTTTAAATATTTATTTAAATTATGTCCGGAGTATGCAATACGTCCTCTACAATTTTATGTATGATAGTTTTGAAACAATCTTTATAAATTGCCCATACATATATTATCTTTATCATGGGCAATTCGTGAATTGATATCGGGGCAATTCGTTAATTGCCCCTACAAATAAAATAATATTATGTTCTACACAATATTTAATTTATTATGATTAATATTCCTTGGGGAAACTCCAATAATACTCTAATTGACATTTATATACATTAAAGAATAAAATAATAATATGGAATTAGGCAGATATACAGAAGAAAGTAAATTAGTAAATGGATGGTTTAATTACCTCTTTATTATACCGCTTATAATGATAATTATATTCTTCTATATAAATCCTGAACTTGTTTTATCTCATAATACTATACCTCTCTATTTCCTATTAATTGTATTTATTATTATGCCTGCAATGCTTGGTAAAATGACAACTACAATTCTACACGATAATCTTATCATATATTTTGGTAGCCTCGGCTTAATTAATAAAAAAATTCCATTAATGAATATAAAATACTCTGAAATTATTAATTATAGTCCTATTAAAGATTTCGGTGGCTGGGGTATAAAAATCGGTAAATATAGAGATAAAAAAACAATGTCGCTATCTGTTTCCGGAAATAAAGGTGTATTTATCATCCTGAACGAACCTATAAAATGCTATGGACAAACAATTGAACAACTAATTATCGGTAGCAATCAACCTGAAATGCTTTATGAAGCAATTAAACCTTATTAAAACGCTAAATAAACTTTTAACATCATATTTTATAAATATTATTCACTATGCGCTTATATTCTTTATCCTTTCTATTTCCTTAATAAATTATTGTAATAGTCATACAATTATCTTGAAAAGTGGTGGAAAAATAGACTGCTCAGAAATAATACACCAAGATAAATCTATAACCTGCATAATTAATAACAATAAAATAATAATCTATACCAATCTAATTCAAGAAATTACCTACTCTAAAAATTCTCCAACCAATAAAAATATTACTACCTACAACAAACCACCTTATAAAAATGAATCAACACTTAATACTGATAATGATCCTGAAATTAAAAAATTAGAAATTCAATATTGGCAAGATAAAAATTCGACAAACCAAACTAAATTGATTAATGCATATATTGATAAAGCTAACGATAGTTACTTAAATAATAATTACGAAAAATCATTGTATTACTTACTTAAATTAGAAGAATTAATCCCTTTCGATTCTCTTACTAAATTAAAAATAGCATATTGTTATTACCGCATATCAAACTTATATATGTCACAATACTATGCACAAGAATCTAAGAAATTAAATAAAACAGTCCCTGAAACATATTTCCTCCTTGCTGATGTTTATTATGACCAAAATAATTTATTTGATGCAAAAAATGAATTAGAAGTAGGTCTTAAATTAAAAAATGACCCTCTATACCAAGATAAATTATCAAAAATATTAAAAGAAATAGAATTATCTAAAGAACAATATAAATCATCTACTAATCAATTTAAAATAGAATTTGATAAAGATTCTATAGAGCAAAATGATATAAATCCTATCCTGAATTTATTAGAAGAATATTATAAAGAACTAACAACATCTTTTAATTATTATCCATCAGAACCCATTACCGTTATTATATATTCTGAAAATGATTTTAAAGAATTCACAAAAGCTCCTGATTGGTCAGCTGGTTTGTATGATGGAAAAATTAGATTGCCCGGTAAAAATATTAAATTAAATGAAAAAGCTGCTGAAATATTGAAACATGAATTAGTTCATGCTCTTATTACAAAAAAAACAAATTCTAATGCCCCTCCCTGGTTGCAAGAAGGATTAGCTTTATTCTATGAAAATGCAAAAATAGATATTAACATTAAAATAGTTGAATTACCACCCCTCAATTCCTTTCCTCAATCATTTGGCAACTTCAATAATAAAGATTCTCAACTATTTTATGCTAAATCATTTTCTTTTGTTGAATATTTAATTAATCAATATGGTTCATGGAAAATAATTTTATTTCTTGAAGAACTTTCTAAAGGAAAAAATACTGAAGAAGCTTTTCAATCAACATATTTACTAAATCTAAATGATATGGAACAACAATGGCGAAATTATATCATCTCTACTAAATAATTCGCCCCTCGATATTTCTTTTAATTAAATAAAAGAATTAAAACTGTCAAATTTCTTCAATAAATATAAAATTGATTTTTATCAAAAATCCTTCTTTAATTAACTGGTTCTTACTTACTTCTAATTAACTACATTAAAAAGGTAATAACGCTCTCCCATCGGCATCTTTATCTATTACATCACAAAGGATTAATATCCCTTCAATAAAACCCCATAAAGCTCCAATACCACATGTTATTATTGTCACTATTATCTGAATTATTCCTATCCCAACATAACCAAGATAAAATCTATGAACTCCTAATCCACCTAACAATAATCCTAAAACTCCAGCTACTATTTTTGACCGCATTAATTTCCCGCTTAATCTACTACCACATTTAATACAAAAAGCTGCATTCGGATTACTCTCAGCTCCACATATATTACAATATTTAGTCCCCTCCCTCACTATTACTCCACAATTCACACAAACAACTGCACTATCCAATATCTCTTTACCACAATTCCTACAATACATAATACCTCCTTTTTTATTTTGCATAATATATTTATATCCTAATCATTTGCATTCTATTTTAATACGCAATATCTATATCTTTTGTTCATTCATTATCCATACATTTAATAAATATATAAGCCTATAAAAAACTTCTAAATAAGCATTACCTGAATTTCCCAAAATCTTAATTGAGTTTAAATAAATATATAAAAACAATGCTATTGCATATAGTTAATTAATAAGCAAATAGCATTTTTCTTTTATAAATGAATGAAAAATATTATGCGCTTTATCCAACTTAAAGAAAACTAATTAAAAAAAGTGATTTATAATCCATATGATCATATTACATTATGTCCTCTGTGCTCTCTGTCTCTCTACGGCTTATATTAACCACAGAGATGCAGAGTACACAGAGTAAATCTCTTTAAAATACAACAATTATCTCATATTCCCATATTATCAATTGCTCCTTATTCCTCCTCTATTTTATCTCTCATATTTTTCCTTATTCCACATAGTAATATAATAGAATTAAGCTATATGCAATATTTTCGTTTATATGATTAAAATTTTGGCGAAATTCCTGAGAAGCATTAAACTTGATTATACAATGTATTGTATAATAAAATATTGAGATATGAAATTAGCTTTTGTTGTCCAGAGATACGGCCTGGAAGTAAGTGGCGGTGCAGAACTTCACTGTAGATATATAGTAGAAAGGCTCCACCATTTACATGAAGTAGAAGTAATTACAACATGTGCATTAGATTATCTTACCTGGAGCAATCACTATCCAAGAGGTAATTCATTTGTTAATGGAATACTGGTTCGTAGATTTAGATCAAGCAAAAAAAGAAATCCCACTCGCTTCGGTCTTATTCAAAATAAGGTATTCTACCATCCTCATTCCATTGAAGATGAATTACTATGGCTAAAAGAAGAAGGACCATATTGCCCTGATCTAATAAATTTCCTCAAAAAAAATAATAATAAATACGATTTTCTTATTTTCTTCTCATATAGATACTATCAAAGTTATTATGGTATTAAAACAGTTCCACAAAAAAGTATCCTTGTACCTACAGCTGAAAAAGATGGCGCTATCAGCCTTTCTATCTTTAAGGAATTATTTAATTTGCCTTGCGCAATTATTTATAATTCACACGAAGAAAAAAGATTAATCCAATCCTATTCAAATAACTATTCTGTGCCCGGAGATATTATCGGCGTAGGCTCAGAAATACCATCATGGATTAGAAAAGATAGATTTAAAGAAAAATATAATATAACATTCCCTTATATAATTTATATAGGTAGAATAGATGAAAATAAAGGATGTAAAGAATTAATAGATTTCTTTATTAAATTTAATAAAGATACCAATTATCAAGTTCATTTAATATTAATAGGAAAATCCATTATTGAAATACCAGATCATCCATATATACATCACTTCGGTTTTGTATCTGATGAAGATAAATTTAGTGCATTAGCAAGCTCTGAATTCCTTATAATGCCTTCATATTACGAAAGCTTATCCATGGTCTTACTTGAAGCATGGGCTATAGAAAAAGCTGCATTAGTAAATGGTAATTGCGATGTATTAAAAGGACAATGTATTAGAAGTAACGCAGGTCTTTATTATCAAAATTATCAAGAATTTAAAGAATTAATGCTAATTTTATTAGATAATAAAGAATTACAAACTATATTGGGTAAAAATGGAAAAAAATACTATGATAATAATTACGCTCTAAATATTATCATCAATAAATATCAAAGAATGCTTATGTTTTTAACTAAACAATTCTCATTTACATAAATTCATCTCTCAATTCAAAATTGTAATTTCATTCTCATTTTTCAACTATAATCAAATAAAAATTCAATATAAATTTATTATTTATAAAGAATAAAAA
>FWPU01010561.1_pt1 | contig 13612 bp, 15 predicted proteins | sample 2228361 | NCBI WGS metagenome assembly FWPU01 (sample SAMEA103939777, study PRJEB20133) | metagenome | reverse complement strand
CTTTTCGCAAAGCTTTCTTCACCTCATCGGGATGGACAATTCCATATTTATCCACAGGGAGATAGGTGACTTCAAAGCCTTCTTTTTCCAAAGAGCGCAGAGGATAGAGAACAGAAAAATGCTCAATGCTTGAAGCGACAATGTGATTCCCTTTCCCCTTTCTTGCTTTAGCTACACCCCTAATAACAAAGTTATTAGCTTCAGTCCCGCTTGAGGTGAAATAGATTTCATCTGGATTGCTCTTAAGAAGGGAGGCAACTCTTTCTCTGGCTTTCATAAGAGCTTCTCGAGCGGGTTCCCCAAACTCATGAAGGCTTTGAGGATTCCCAAAGTGGGTGGTTAAGAAGGGAATCATTTCTTCATACACTTCTGGATGAAGAGGTGTAGTGGCTATATGATCAAAATAGGCTTTCAATATGCCTCCTTTCTATGTGAGGGGCGAAATTTGTCTTAATTTGGAAAGAACTTTTTTCAGAGCTTCCATTGCGTATTCTATCTCATCTAAAGTGGTATCCTTCCCCAAAGTAAATCGAGCGCAGCAGCGAGCTTTATCCGGTGAATAACCTAGAGCTAGGAGAACGTGGGAAGGTTTGGTAGCTCCCGAGGAGCAGGCAGAACCGGAAGAGATGCATACCCCTTCTAAATCCATAGCCAAAACTAAAGACTCGCCTTCAACCCCAGGGAAAATAAAGTTTGCGTTGTTGGGAAGGCGCTTTTCTGGGTGGCCTGCAAGCTCTGCATCGGGAAACTCTTCCTTCACTTTTTTAATAAAGAAGTCCCGCAGGCTTTTAACCCTTTCTCTCAATTCCGCTTTTTCTTGGATGATAAACTCAAAGGCTTTGCCCAGCCCCACAATACCCGGAACATTGTGTGTCCCTGCTCGCCTGTTGTTTTCTTGGGCTCCTCCATGCATGAAGGGGAAAATTCTCACTCCTTTTCGGATATAAATTGCTCCTACACCTTTTGGTCCATAGAATTTGTGGCTGGAAAGAGAGAGGAGGTCAATACTTATCTTCTCTACATCTATATCCAGGTAACCCACACTCTGCACCGCATCTGTGTGCAAGTAAGCATCGGAGTGTTCCTTTACCACTTGAGCAATCTCTTCAATTGGCTCTATTGTTCCCACTTCATTATTGGCATGCATTACCGAAACAAGAATGGTCTCTTTTCGCAAAGCTTTCTTCACCTCATCGGGATGGACAATTCCATATTTATCCACAGGGAGATAGGTGACTTCAAAGCCTTCTTTTTCCAAGAAAATGGCTGCTTCTAAAACTGCATGGTGTTCAATCAAAGTAGTGATAATATGGTTTCCTTCATCTCTGCGGGAGAGGGCCACTCCTTTCAAAGCCATGTTATCGCTTTCCGTTCCACCTGAGGTAAATACAATCTCTTCAGGGTTTGCCCCTAAAGCCTTAGCTACCTTTTCTCTCGATTCTTCAACCAGAGCTCTGGTTTCTTGTCCAAGCTGGTGAATGCTGGAAGGATTGCCAAATTTTTCTCTGAAAAAGGGGAGCATCTCTTCCAGTACTTCCTTTCTCGTTGGAGTTGTAGCTGCATAATCAAGGTAAATCTGCTTCACTATATACCTCCTCCTTCAACAAAAACATCTACTTTTTCCTTCTCTAATTCCTTCTTTAACTCTTTTAATTCTCTCTCAACTGCCTCCAGTCTTTCAATAAAACATTTCATGGCAGCAAATTGCGGGTCAGGGAGGTCAGCATGCTGGAGTTGCTCTAGGGGAGTGAGCTTTTTCCCATTTCTCACAATTGCTCTGGCAGGCACTCCTACTACTGTGGTGTTTTGGGGAACGTCTCTTATCACTACTGAGCCAGCTCCTATTTTCACATTATCCCCTATTTTTATAGGACCTAAAAGAATTGAGCCAGCTCCAATCACCACATTGTTTCCCACTGTGGGATGGCGCTTTCCTTTCTCCTTTCCTGTTCCACCCAGGGTCACGCCTTGGTAGATGAGGACATCATCGCTAATTTCAGATGTTTCTCCTATAACTACGCCTCCTCCGTGGTCTATAAACACTCTTCTGCCGATTTTAGCACCTGGGTGGATTTCTATACCGGTGAGAAACCTGCTTATATGCGAGATAAGGCGGGGTATGAACACTAAATTCTTTTTATACAGAAAGTGAGCTATTCGATGGAGAACAATAGCGTGAAACCCTGGGTAGCAGAAGATTACCTCAAGAATATTTTTAGCTGCTGGGTCTTTTTCAAAAATAACTTTTATTTCTTCGCGAATCCAAGAAGCCATGGCTTCCCTCCTTTAAAGAGGAAAGAGAGGGGTGGAAAGGTATCTTTCTCCTGTGTCAGGCAAGATTACAACGATAAGTTTATCCTTGTTCTCTTCTCTTTTGGCTACTTCCAGAGCTGCCCAGCAAGCAGCACCAGAAGAAATGCCGCAGAGAATACCCTCTTTCTCAGACAGCTTTCTAGTTGTTTCAAAGGCGTCTTCTGCTTCCACTTGAATAATTTCATCGAGAAGTTCTGTGCGTAAGACATCCGGGATGAACCCAGCTCCAATTCCTTGGATAGGGTGGGGTCCTGGGGCTCCACCCGCGAGAACAGCCGAATCTTTTGGTTCTACAGCAATGGCTTTAAATGTAGGCTTTCTTTCCTTTATCACCTCAGCCACTCCTGTAATAGTTCCTCCTGTGCCTACACCCGCAACTAATATATCTACTTTTCCTTCTGTATCTTCCCAAATTTCTTCAGCTGTTGTTTTTCGATGGATTTCCGGATTAGCTGGATTTTCAAATTGTTGGGGAATGAAGGAATTTGAAATTTCCTCTGCTAACTCCTGTGCCTTTTTTACTGCTCCCTTCATTCCTTCTGTTCCTGACGTGAGCACTATTTCTGCCCCAAAAGCTTTAAGAAGCATTCTCCTTTCCACGCTCATTGTCTCAGGCATGGTGATGATAAGGTGATACCCCTTAGCTGCACAGACAAAGGCAAGTGCAATGCCTGTGTTGCCGCTGGTTGGCTCAATTATGACTGTATCTTTATTTATGAGGCCCATTTTTTCAGCTGCTTCTATCATGGAAACTCCAATTCTATCTTTAACACTACCACAGGGATTAAAAAATTCTAGCTTGGCTACTAATACTCCTTTTGCTCCCTCGCTAATACGGTTCAATTTTACTAGTGGTGTTCGACCAATAGTTTCTGTGATGTCGTTGAATATGCGCATATACCTCCTAAATACCTACCTCGATTACTCTCACAGGGCAGGCCCGCACGCAGTTTTCGCAGAGAATACATTTTTCCTTGTCAAATATGAGCTCCCAATCTTTAAGGTATAAGGCTTCGGTAGGGCATACACCAACGCAAATTCCACAGACAACACACTCTTCTTCGTTAAGGCTTATGTCTCTAGCAATGGGCTGAACTACGACTCCCTGCTCTTTAAGGAAGGAAAGCCCCTTCTCTATTTGGTCTTTCTTTCCTTCAAGTTCTAGAACTAGGTGTCCCGTTTCACCTTCTTCGATTTGGGCTCGAAGTATGTTCAATACAAGGTCAAAGTCTTTAACAAGTCTATATGTTATGGGTTGGGTGACTATCTTTGGTGGAAAGGTGAGAACGAATTTTTTCTTCATTTTTTACGCCTCCTCTCCTTTGAGCATCTGGAGCGGTTTGAATACAGAATCCTGCGGCAGTGGTTCTACTGGTTCTGTGAGGAGAAACTTACCATTTTCAATCCATTCCTTAAGAATACGAGCGATTTCTCTTGACCTTATGTAGCTGGTAATGGGTGCGGTGGGAACTTCCTTCCTTTCAATTTCCACCTTTCCTTGTCGCAGCTCTTTATAGTTTACCTTTTTCACTACCGGTCGACTTCTCGAGCGAACGGAGTAGTCAAGAATAACTGTCTCAATATCCTCGTCGCTCACTCCAGTGAAAGCAGCCATTTCTTCGTCGAGAATGGGAATAGGAATTCCCACACCTACAAAGAGACTCACTCCGTAATTTGTGAAAGTGCAGGCTCTAAGATACCGATGGTGCATCTTTTTAAGGTCACCTATGAGGGCAATGGTGCCAGCTGGTCCTATCGGGATACCTTTTTTGTTTCTCTCTTTGGTAGGGTTGTGCTGTGTTCCTACCCAGGAGACATAACCTACTGTTCCGCAGAGGAAAATTCTTGTCCCCACTCCAATGGTCCGATAATAGGGATCGTTTAAAAGTGGGGAAAGCTGAGATGAAGTGCAGTAGGTCACATTTCCATAGTTAGGCAAGAGTATCCCCATGTATGTGTAGATGACATTTTCCGAGGAGTTAGTGGCAGCAGCGTAGTTCTGGTAGCAGTTTCTGGGGTTGTATAAGTAAGCTTCGTTCACCGTTTCTTTGGAAAAGTATGTTTCAATTTCCTTTCCCGGATAGCAATCGGTGGGGAAGGGTGAAATAGCTTTTAACTTAAGCGATTTTCCCCGCACAAAATCTTCGATGACATGAGCTCCTCCGTATTCTTCACCCTTTTCAAGTGAGCGTTCTGTGGCACCCACATAAATATCAACTGCTGCCAGTCCGCCAAAGACAGGAACGTCGTTAATCCAGGCTTGAGCAATTTTGGTGGGAGGTTCCGCATGACCAAAGTTGAAAAATGCTCCACTTGAACACATAGGCCCAAATGTTCCCGTGGTCACCACATCTACTTTTTTAGCTGCTTCTTTCGCTCCTTCTTTCTTCACCATCTCGCTCATTTCTTCTGCAGTGACCACTACAGCTTTACCTTTTTTAATTTTTTCATTTATTTCTTCAAAACTCTTCTTTACGCCCATCTTCGCCTCCTTAATTTAAGAGATTCGATTCTCCTGGCAGGTACTCTAGGCAGTTTTCGCAGAGCACTTCTGCCCAGAAATTCTGGTAAAACAGTAAAGACAATACATTTTCAATCCCTCCTTCGAATAGTTTTTAAGGAGGGATGGGCGCATCCTCGGGTTTCCTCCAGCACTAGAAAGCCAGAACAAAATTCCTCCTAAATGTAGTAAACAAGTTTATTGAATATTTCTTGCTGCCTTTTTACGAGGTCGGCAAGGGTTTTAGATTTTAGATAGTCTTCAATGATTCTCTTCATCTCGGTCCAAACTTCCCGTGTTACACACTGGGGGGCACGAGAACAAACTTGAGAATCATCAACGCAGTTAACTGGAGTCACAGTTCCCTCCAGAGCATTAATGATTTCAAGGAGCGTCACTTCTTCTGGAGAACGACTTAAAGTATAACCACCCTTAGCTCCTCTCACGCTTCTCACTATTCCTGCCGATTTCAACTGTCTGAATAGGTGTTCGAGATATTTTTCAGAAACTTCTTGACGCTGAGCAATTTCTCCTAACCCTACTGGACCTTCTTGTTGGTGCAGAGCCACATCAATCAAAGCGCGCATGCCGTACCTCGCTTTGGTAGAAAGTTTCATAATTCCTCCTATTCCTACTAAATCAGTAGAGTTATGCTAGAACAAAAGTTGAGGCGTTGTCAATACATTGAAAGAAAAATTTTACAGATTTTAGAAGATGAAAAAGTGTCGCAACAGAAGGTTAAACTCTGGAAAAATGTAATATATATTTTCTTGAGCTGAAGTTTAATTAAGTCCTCAACGAGGAGGCATGGTTTATAGCTTGTTAGGTTAAGGAGAAGGTTTTAATATTTTTGTAAATAAAAGTGTAAAAGGGGTATAGATTGAAGAAGCGAATTGTTATCGTTTTTTTTCTTCTCATTGCTCTGAGTGGAGCAGGCTATTTTGGGGCTAATTATTACTTTAAAAATGTTGGCATAAAAGAGGTAGAAGTGGAAGAGGTAAAAAAAATGGACCTTTCCGTGACAGTTGTCGCTTCTCATGAAGTGGTTGCTAAGAGAAAAGTGGAAGTTACCTCTCTTCTAAGCGGGAAGATATCCGAGATTAAAGTCTCTGAAGGAAAGAAGGTAAAAAAGAACGAGCTTCTTCTCCTCTTTGACAAAAGAGAGCTTGAATACCAAGTGGCCCAGGCTGAAGGAGCATATGAGGCGGCTGTAGCTCAGAAAGATAAAATGGAAAAAGCGAAAGATAATAATCAAGCTACAGAAGAGGATGTTAAAGCAGCAGAAGGCCAAGCAAAGCAGGCAAAAGCTGCTTTAGATTTAGCTAAACTGAATTTAGAAAGAGCTGAGATTAGAACACCTATCGATGGGGTGGTTTCCAGCATAAAGGTAGAAGCAGGACTGAGTGTAGCTGCAGGAACACCTTTAATCACCATAGTTGACCCCAACTCCTATGTGATTAGAGCGGAGGTAGATGAGACAGACATTGGAAAAGTGAAAAAAGGCGCCGAGGTAAGAGTAACTTTAGATGCTTTTCCTCACCAAAGTTACTTGGGGAAAGTTAATAAGATTGGACTTTCTTATCTTCAGACGGAAACGGGAGCGAGGGTTTTTCCAGTGGAGATTGAAATTACCGGGATTAACCTCGATGATTTAAGAGAGGGAATGAGTGGAGATGCTGAAATTACGGTGGATAAGCTGAAGGACGTGTTGGTAGTGCCGCCCCAATCAGTGTTTGAAAACAATTCCCCTTACGTATTTATCATAGATGAAAACGAGGGAGTAGTGAGGAAGAGGAAGGTGACTTTGGGATATTCAACAGAGAATTATGTGGAGGTGAAAAAGGGGTTAAAGGAAGGTGAGTTCGTGGTTGTGGCTGGGGCAGAAGAGTTGAAAGATGGAGAGAGAGTTATTTGGTGAGCCTATTATAAAGGTTGTTGACTTAGTAAAGGTATATACCCTCGATGGTGTTGAAATTCGTGCTCTGCAGGGTGTTTCCTTCGAGGTAAAGGAGAAGGAGTTTGTTTCTATTATGGGAGCTTCTGGTTCTGGAAAATCCACTCTCCTTCACCTTTTAGGCTGCTTAGACAGGCCCACTTCAGGAAAGTTAATCCTGGAGGGAAAAGACACTTCTGAGCTTTCAGAAGGGGAGTTAGCAAGGTTAAGAAATGAAAAGGTGGGCTTTGTTTTCCAAGCTTTTAATTTACTCCCTCGCTCGAACGCTTTGAGGAATGTGGAGCTCCCTCTGGTTTATAGAGGTGTTTCCAGAAAGGAAAGAAGAAGGAGAGCAAAGGAAGCTCTGGAGGCAGTTGGTCTTAAGGAGCGGATGCATCATCTTCCATCTCAGCTTTCCGGTGGTGAGCAGCAGAGGGTGGCTATTGCTCGAGCACTTGTAGCCGACCCTGTAATTATTTTGGCTGATGAACCCACGGGAAATTTGGACTCTGCTTCAGGAAAGGAAATTTTAAAGATATTGCAGAAGCTCAATAAGGAGGGAAGGACAATCATATTGGTAACTCATGAGGATTATGTGGCACGCCATGCCCATCGGATTATCAGGCTAAGAGACGGAAAGGTAGTGGGTGAGGTGGAAATAGAAAAACACCACTCTCAACTGGAGGAGGAGTGAGGTTCTGGGAAGCTTTTAAAATAGCCATAGAAGCGCTTCTAGCCAATAAAATGCGTTCTTTTTTAACCATGCTGGGAGTGGTTATCGGAGTAGCTTCTGTTATTCTCTTAGTTTCCATTGGGCAGGGAGTGACTTCCAAGGTCACCTCCGAGATCCAAGGACTGGGTTCAAATCTTTTGAACATCGTTCCCGGAAGAGTCGAATTGGGAGAACGTGGGGGAGAGCCAGCCGAGTCTAAATTTGAAGACTTACACGTAGAAGCTGTAAAAGATATACCTGAGATAATTGCTGTGACTCCCATTTCTCAAACACCAGTGAGGGCAGCGTCTAAAGGCGGGGAGAGAAGGACAATAGCTTTAGGTGTTTCTCCTGAATATCCGGAAGCCAGAAATTTTAAGCCTGTTGAGGGTCGCTTTTTTAACTGGGCGCAGTACAGAAGCGCGAGAAAAGTTTGTCTTATTGGGCAAACCGTGAAGAAAGACCTTTTTCCTTTTTCAGAACCAGTGGGGGAAAAGATAACTTTAAATAGACAACCTTTTTTTATCATTGGAGTGATGGAAGAGAAAGGAACATTTTTCGGGCAGGACTTGGATGATTCTGTTTTTGTTCCCTTCACTGTAGCTCAGAAAAGCTTTGGAGTTAAAAATGCTGCCTTTATCTTAGCTCAGGTTGATGATGCTTCTCACTTAAATTTAGCGAAGAGGAAAATTGAGTGCACCCTTACCCGCTATCTGGAAGAAGATGACTTTTCCGTTCTCAGTCAAGGAGAGATACTCAGTGTTTTTGGAAGTATTCTGGGCACTCTCACTTTGATGCTGGGAGGAATTGCAGGCATCTCTCTTTTAGTGGGAGGAATTGGTATTATGAATATTATGCTTGTTTCGGTGACAGAAAGAACACGGGAAATTGGCATCAGAAAAGCAGTGGGAGCCCGAACTTTTGATATTCTTTCCCAGTTTTTAGTGGAATCTGTAACGTTGAGTCTTTTGGGGGGCATTTTTGGAATAGGTGTGGGATTTGTAGGTTCAATTTTGATAGAAAAATTCCTTGTCACCACAAAGATTACTATTTGGTCAGTGCTTCTTGCCTTTCTTTTTTCTACTGCCGTGGGTGTTTTCTTTGGAGTTTACCCTGCCTACAAAGCGGCAAAGGTCGACCCTATCGTTGCCTTAAGGTATGAGTAATTAGTTTTCTTCCTCTTCACTTCGTTTTTTGTGAAAGTCTTCTGGCTTCAGTTGGTCTAGAAATTCCCGGAATCTTTTCACTTCCCCTTCTGCTCCCTCATCAGTTACCACCGATGCTTTTTCAATCACTTTCTCCGCTACGTAGATTGGAGCGCCCCACCTCACAGCTAGAGCGATGGCGTCTGAAGGTCGGGAATCAATATCAAGTTCCTCTCCATTTCTGCAGAGGTGAATACGGGCATAGAAAGTTCCCTCTTTTAAGTCGTTAATAATTATCCGCACCACTTCAGCTCCAAGAGCTTCTACCAAAGCTTTTAAAAGGTCGTGAGTGAGGGGACGGGAGGGTTTTATCCCTTGAATCTCCATGAGAATTGAGGTTGCTTCAAACTGTCCAATCCAGATGGGAAGGAAACGGTGAGCTTCCAAATCACGCAGAATAATTACAGGCTGGTTAGTGATAACGTCTAGATTTATGCCGTGAACAAGCATTTGAAGCATTCAACTCACCACACAATAGTATACCAGGGAAAGAAAAAGTATACCAGGGAAAGAAAAAGTAAACTAGTCATGAATGTGTCTTTCTTGAAGAATTTTCTTATCCCTTTCTTCAAGGGGTATTTTTTCTCTCACTTTCAAGAATTCCTGCCAGCTTTTTCCTGCCTCCTCGTACTTACCCAATTTGCGGTAAACTTGAGCTAAAAGAGCCAGGGAAGAAGCCTTGAGATTCAGGTCTTTGCTGTATAAAGCTGCTTTTTTAAGGTGTAATTCAGCTTCTTTATATTTTCTCAATAAGAAAAGAATTTCGCCTAGGTTGTACCGAAGTTTTGCAGAGCGAGGATTCATTTTCACTCCTTCTTTAGCAAAGGAGAGACTTTCTTTGGGTTTATTATACAGGTAAAGCATATAGCTTCCTACAAAGTAAGCGTCCTCCCATTTGGGATCTAGCCAGGTGACAAAGCGGTAGAGAGGCATGAGCTCCTGCTCGCGGTAAAGGTCTCCGTAGTACTCATGATGTATCTCATCAATTTTTAGCCAGAGGAAAGCTGCTAAAAAAGAGCGCACTCCGCCCAAGAAGCGCCAGAGGGAAGAGGCGACCCGTTCTGGGGTAGGCATCAATGAGAGCCCTAGCTTTTCGCGCTGAGAATCGATTTTCATCTGCAGGGGAATGGAAAGAAGAATGAGAATTATGATTGCAAAAATAGCCCCTCTTTTCATAGATCCTTAGTTTCAAAAGTAAATGAGGCTAAAAGGAGAAAGATGATGATGAAAACTAGAGCATAGAGCGAAAGCTGTAAAAGGAAGGAGAGGGGTATGTTCACACTGTGGGCCACAGCATCGTTTATATTAAAATTTTCCAGGCTGGGCAGGAGAAATTTGAAGATGGAAAGAAGGAAGTGAAGACTTCCTTTTTCAAAGGAAGAGAGAAATTCGTTTTTGATATGGCCTATAAAGTAGAAGAGAATCACCAGAAAGGTGGAAACGGGTAGAGTGGCAAATGTGGAGCAGAACAAGCCAAAAGCGGAAATGATTAGAGATTCTAAGAAAATTGTGTACACGCCCCAAAAAAGCAGAAAATCAGCTTTTCTAAAGATGAGAATTTCTAAGATAAAAATCAAACCGCCTATAAGAGTTGAGATGAAGAGAAGTGTTAAAGCAACTCCTAGATATTTTCCGGCCACAACTTCTTTCCTGGAAATGGGTTTGGAAAGAATATGGTAAATCGTTCTTTTCTCCACTTCTTTTTGTATCTGCCCTATGGAAAGAGCAAGAGCTAAAATGGAAAGCGTAAGTGCAGAAAAGCCGAGCGAAATATCTTTAAACAGAGTCACCTTCACCCCAACGTTAAAGGAAGGGAGGCGAGGCGTTGTGAGAATGAGAATGAAAGCTAGGAAAAGAACAACGTAGAGAACCTTCATTCTCAAGGCTTCAGAGAAAGTATTGAAGGCAAGAGCCTTAACTCTATTCATTCCTCACTACCTCCAAGAAGATATCTTCCAAATTTTTGGAGACGGGAAGGACTGAAAGGATAGAAAAACCACTTTTCCTTGCCCGGTCAATAATTTCATCCACGTTTTCTGGGGAGGTATTTAAAGAAAGTTTCTTGTCCTCCCATGAAATTTCCTGAGCTATGGAGCTTATTTCTTTAGGTATTTCTCTCCTTTCTTTCGCTAAAAGTTTGATTATAATTCTCTCTTTTTCTTTTAATAACTCCTCTCTTTTGCGACAGAGAAGAAGTTTTCCTTTGTCTATGATGGCAATTTCGTCCGAGACCTTTTCCACTTCGGTGAGAAGGTGAGAAGAGAGCAAAATAGTTACTCCCTCTTTTTTTAGCTGAAGAATGATGTTTCTAATATCTATTTGTCCTACGGGGTCAAGGCCAGAAGCGGGTTCGTCAAGGATGAGAAGTTTAGGCTCGTTTATGAGAGCTTGAGCAAGCCCCAGTCTTTGCAGCATTCCTTTTGAGAATTTGGAAAGAGGAAGTGTTCGGTGTTCAAAAAGTCCCACCATTTGAAGGAGTTTTTCTGCTCTTTCAATTCGCACCTTCTTCTTTAAAGAGAAGAGTTCTCCGTAGAAATCGAGGGTCTTAAAGGCGTTTAAGTGAAGGTGAAAATAGGGTTGCTCTGGAAGGAATCCGACTTCTCTTCTCACCCAGGGGAGATAGTGGTCTTCTCCAAAAATACGGATTCTGCCCTTATCCGGTTGGATGAATCCCAGAATAGACTTTAAAGTCGTTGTTTTTCCAGCTCCGTTTGGACCCAGCAGACCGAAAACAGTCCCTTGGGGCACAGTTAGAAAAAGTTCTTCAACAGCTTTTATTTCTTTCCCTAAAGGTAACTTGTATGTTTTTGAGAAGTCTTCAATTAAAATTGCAGGTGTCATATTAAAAATTTTAATCAAGTAAAGAAGAGATTGGAAGTGATTACCTAATTTCTTCCTAAGATGATAAAATTTCTTGCATGATTATCGATTTCCATGTTCATATCTACCCTGATGAGTTGGAGAAGAAGGTTCTCTCTCGACTCGAGGATTTTTATGGGGTGAAAAGAAGACACCCTGCAACAGTAGAGGGGCTCCTTTCGTCAATAAAAAAGGGAGGAGTTGACTACGCGGTTGTTCTTCCTGTTCCTACGAAAAGAGAGCATTTAAAATACAACGAGTGGTACGCTTCTTTACCTAAAATAAGCTCAAAAATAATTCCTCTGGGAGGAATTTTCCCTGGGGTAGATGCAGAGGTAGTGGAGGAATTTAAGAAGGTAGGCTTGAGGGGGTTCAAGTTCCAGCCCAATGCCTGCTGCTGTTTTCCCGACGACCAGTCCCTTTTTCCTCTTTACGAAAGAGCTCAAGAGCTTGGCATGATTGTAGTTTTTCATGCTGGCGATGAAGAAGGTGGTATAAAGGGTGAATACTCCTCTCCTGAGAGATATATAGAGGTGCTTAAAAATTTTCCGCGGCTTAAAGTTGTCCTTTCTCATCTGGGAGGTTATATGCGATGGGATGGCTTGGATAATCTCCTTCCTTTTGAAAATGCTTTTTTTGATACTTCTTATGTCCCACAGAGCGTGGAAGAAGAAGAATTTAAAAGACTCGTTTCAAAGATTGGCTTGGAAAGAATAGTTTTTGGCACAGATTTTCCTTTTCGTGACCATCAGGAAGAGAAAGATTACATAGAAAGAGTGTTAGGTGAAAAAGCTTTAATAAAGATGGGAGAGGTGGCTGAGAAACTCCTTTTTAAGTGAAATCCTGAAACTCTCGGATGTCTTACCAAACCTTTAAAATAGCACCTTGAGGGTGTCGGACTGGTTGCAACAGGGGTTTTGGCAGAGAGCATGCCTCATAGGTTTTTTGAAGTGGTCTTTCGAGAACCGAGCCCTCAGTTGCAGAAGGGGTAATTACAATTTGGCTTTTCGAATAGTTTTTGAAATGGTTACCCGCAAAAAGGAAAACGTGCTGCTTCAATAGAGTTGATGTATTGAGAAGAGTTAAGTCCAAAAGGAAATTTCTAAAGAGAAAAGTTCAGAGAAAATTATAAAAGAAGTTAATTTGTTGAGGGGAAGATAAATTATGAGAGCTGCGCTGTTAATTCTTGTATGGATATCAATTATGGGCACAGTGGTATTAGGTGGTTATGCTACAGCTTATGACGCTTTTCAAAAGACCGTTTGCAGAGCAAACCTCCGCTCAATAGATGGAGCTATTCATATTTACTATGTCTACTACGAGAAGTGGCCTTCTTCTATTAAGGAACTGGTTAGGGAGAGATTTCTCTCAAGAGAGCCACAGGAACCTCAAGGAGGAAGCTATTTTATCCTGAAAACCGATGGAGAAGACCCTCATGCAGTCTGCTCCAAAGGGCATGTGTATTGAACCAAGAGTCCTTTTAAACTAATAATTATAGTGTCTACTGAAATTGGCACGCCGGCTGTCCGCATACTTTAAGATATTTACCCTCTCCCAGTTGAAACCGCCTGAACCCCTCGCCTGCCCCTTTTGATTTAAAAACTTCTTGAGTTATTAGAAATCCTAATTTCGCTCCCTCTTTAAGATAGTAATTAGCAGCGGCATAAGTAAAAAGCATTGAAAAATTCTTTTCACCTCCACCAAGACGAGCAGCATGTCCTTTTAGCGAGAATAAACCATATTCCTTCCATAGATTCAAAGTTGCTTCTCTATATTCCTTCGCCAAATAGCCCCACCTAATCCACGGCGGATTGCCGACGACAAAATCAAATTTACCGGCGACCATCGGTGCAAAAGCGTTTTTCAAAAATCTTGCCCAGATGCCTTTTTTGTTTTGTTTTTCAAGTTCTAAGATTTGATTGTAAAAATTTTTCACAACTTGCTCGTTGAAGCCCAACTCGCCGAGCTTCGGGATTTCGCCAAGCAAAATAATCTTTTTATTGTTAAGGAAACGAAAATTTTTCTGTTTTGCCTTCCTGCTGACGCAGGAATTGCGGAAACGCTTTCCCATCCCCAGACGGGGCGGGCAA
>FWPU01010558.1_pt1 | contig 13613 bp, 8 predicted proteins | sample 2228361 | NCBI WGS metagenome assembly FWPU01 (sample SAMEA103939777, study PRJEB20133) | metagenome | reverse complement strand
ATTAATAGATAATGATAAAAGTTTTATAAGCAAACTATTGCCAATAGCTTTTCAAAATGAGCCATTAGAAAAATATTTCATATTAGAAAAAGTAAAAGAACATTCTGTAATAATTAAAAAATTCAAAAATAATAATTCATCTGCTGCTTTAATAATTCCGGATAATTTTCACTCAAATTTATTAAATGGAAAAGATGTTGAAATACAAATAATTAAAAATCCCAGCCAATATTACAGCCCTCTTATTGTAGAAGAAAGTTTAAAAATTCTCCTCAATATTACTAATAGGTTCTTAGCAAATGCTAAAGAAGCTATCACAGAAATTAAAAAATATAAAGATATTAAACCTACTGACAATGAAATTGCTGAAATTTCTAAAACTTTTTATAAAGCAGCAAATAAAACATTTAAATTAAGAAATTTTAACTTCATAGAAGCAAAAATTATTGTAGATAATAAAAAGAGCAAAAAATCATTTAGCAATGCTTTTTTTGCTAAATTTCTACCAGGTATTATCTTTTTTACGCTTATGTTTTTATCCGTAGAATTACAAAAAAATATATTCAAAGATAAAACTTTGGGAATTACAAAAAGAATAATTATTACACCAATATCAAAAATTAGCATTATTTTAGGGCAAACTATTTTTGTATTTTTTGCTACATTTTTTTATGAGATATGCTCTTTTCTGATAGGAATACTTTTTATTCGCTTATTACCAAAAAGCATTATTACTTTATTATTATCATTAATATCATTTTGCATCTTTTCTATAGCAATTGCTAAATTAGTTTATTCAATAGCAAAAACTGAAAGAGGAGCAAGTTCAATTGCTACAACTTTAATTATTCTATTAAGCTTAATCGGTGGCAGTTGGGTACCAGCTGAATTCTATCCTGACAAATTGCAGCAAATAGCTACGTTATCCCCTATCGGTATCGCAAGCACAAGCCTAACAGATTCTATATTAAAAGAAAATGCTCTTTCCTCTCATTGGCTTTATCTTACAACTTTTTTAATCACAAGCTTATTTATTCTCATTATTAGCTGTTACCTGGAATTAAAAAAAATAAAAGCATAAAATATGTACTGGTTATTAATCGCATTAAATGATATAAAAATTAGTTTAAAGGATAAAGGCGCATTATTTTGGGCTTTTATAGCTCCTATTATATTTATTAGTTTTTTTGGTACTATTTTTAAAGAACCTGTTTATCAAAATCCCAAAGTTGTTATTGTAAACAAAGATAAAAACAGCTTAATAGCCAATTCACTTAACATATTGCTAACAAAAAATAATATTGACATTATAAAAAATTATCAGAATAAAAAGACCCCTCTTATTATTATTCCAAATGGTACATCAGATAAAATACTTTCCAACCAAAAAGCCCAAATTGAATTACATATTAAAGAAGAAAGCTTTCAGAACATCTTAATACTGATCAAATTAGCAAATGCATTAGCAGAATTATCAATCAGTATAGATTCTGAATACTTTAAGAAAAATATAAATAGTGATGAATTAGAAAAATTATTTTCAATTAAATCAACAATAAATCTTAATGAAAAAAAACTAAGTAATTATATCAAACCGATTTCTTATGGATTTCAGCGTTCATTACCTGCATGTATAGTTATGTTTATATTTATGAATTTATTTACATATTCTGCTGCATATCTGGTATATGAAAGGGAACTTGGATTTACACGTAGATTACAATTAGCTCCTATAAAACCTTATCATATTTTGGTTGGAAAAATTACTTCAAGAATAATTTGGAATATGATGCAAATTCTTTTCTTGATTGTCTCAGGATTACTATTATTCCATATAAATTTAGGTAATGATATAATTGCGTTAATTATATTGTTATTTTCCTTTGCAGTTTCTTCAGCTGCAATGGGAATTTATTTTGGCTCTCTTTTTAAGAATCCTAATAAATGTGCAGGAATAGGCACAATGATCATTTTGATAATGTCTGCATTAGGAGGGTGCTGGTGGCCATTAGAAATTGTTCCTGAATACCTTCGTTATGTAGCTTATATAATTCCAACTGGTTGGGCTATGGATGGTTTAACAAAGATAATGTCTTTCGGTAGTTTTCTTCCGGATGTTCTACCAAATATATCTGCATTTTTAGTAACATCTATACTTTTTATATACCTTGCCTCGCATAAATTCTTTAATAAATAATAAACAACTTAAATATCTTTATAAGTTGTATATTTTATGATATTATAATAAAAAAAAAGAATTAAGAGAAGAAAAATGGTTATAAAATGGGAAGAAATTAAAAAAACATTTATCTCTGAAAAGAAATTTATACTACAGAAATTGAGAAGTCATCAGTGGGCTTCTTATGAAGAATTACAAGAATTATTGGAGAAGTTAAGTCAATTACAAGATTTAGCGTTTGAAGAGATTGCTTGGATGCTAATTGATGCAGATGAATTAAAAGGAACAGCAGCGCGCATAATTAGCAATTTAAATGATCCAGCTAAACTTGAAAAGATTATGTTGTTATCAAAAGGTAAAGCTGATAAAGATAGAAAATATCTTTTACAATTATTTACTTATTTAGCAGGAGCACATTTAATAAAATATTTAAGAATGTATGCTACACATAAGGACGATTATTTCAGGGCAATAGTATTGGAATTACTGCCTAAAATAGAACAAGCACAAGGGATTCAAATAGCCACTCTATTATTAAAAGATCCAATTCCTAATCATAAATTACAAGCTTTATCATATCTGGTAAATACTAATCAACCTCAAGCATTATGGACATGCGTTTCTTTATTCAATGATGAAGATGAAGAAGTTAGATTTAGAGCAATAAAAGCCTTATCAAATTATTCTGATGAGAGGCTTATTCCTATCTTATTAAAAATAATAAGGCGAGATTCTCCAAGAGTTCAAGAAGCCGCAGTAGCAGCTTTATTAAATCAAATAAAGGAAAGCAGAGCTGATCTGGAAGATGAAATTATTAATTTTTTACGAGATAGCAATCCAAATATAAGAAAAATTGCTTCTCAATTATTACAAAAATCAGATCCAACAAGAATAATGCGTAAATTTTTACTATCATTTAAAGATTCATTTGGTTGGATTAGAGAAAGAGCATTAAACTCATTAAAAGAAAGTTCTGATAAATTTATTGAAGGAATAATAGCATTATTAGATGATAAAGAACCCGTCGTAAGGGAATTAGCTGAAACGATTGCAATAACAATAGAAGATAAAAGAGCAGTTCCTTCTTTGATTAAGTTATTGAATCATGAAGATTGGTGGTTCAGGTATTGCGCAGCAGAAACATTAGGTAAAATAGGGGATTTGAGAGCTTTTGTTCCTTTATTAAATATGCTTAAATCAGAAGAAACAAGGCTATGTGCAATAGAAGCATTAGGGCTGCTGAAAGAATCTAAAGCATTACCATATCTCACAGAATTATTACCTATAGCAAACAAAGAAGAAAAATTAGAAATAATAGAAGCAATGAGATTAATGAAGAATCCATCTGCATTACCTTTTTTGCAAAAAATATATGAAGGAGAAGAAGACTATCTCAAAGAAAAGGCAAGAGTCGCAATAGAAGAAATAAGTGGTACCGGTGTAAAAAAGATAGCAATAGAAGAAAAAATTGAAAAAATAAATTTAAGAGAAATTAAATCACCCAAAATAAGCGATTTCTTAAAATATGCAATAGCAAGTGGCGCTTCCGATTTTCATATTGCTTTAGGTAATCAACCCTTGATGAGGGTACATGGGGAACTTATACCAGTAGATTATCCACCTATTTCTGCATTGGAAAGTCAAAGGATGATAATAGAAATATTAAATGATCAACAACTTGCTGCATTAGGTAAAAATAAAAATATAGATTTTTGTTATAAAGTACCCGGATTAGGAAGATTTAGAACTAATGTATTTGTTCAAAGAAATGGTATAGATGCTGTTTTTAGAATAATACCTAACAAAGTTCCATCATTTGAGGATGTAGGACTTCCAAATAATTTAAGAGAATTAGCACATTATCACCAAGGAATGATATTAGTAACTGGACCATCTGGATGTGGTAAAACTACTACTTTAGCAGCTTTAGTAGATTTAATAAATGAAACAAGGAGTTGTCATATTATAACTATAGAGGACCCTATTGAATATGTACATACTAATAAAGTTGCTTTAATCAATCAACGTGAAGTTAATTCGCATACTGAAAGTTTTTCATCTGCATTGAGAGCATCATTACGTGAAGATCCAGATGTTATATCAGTTGGAGAAATGAGAGATTTAGAAACTGTTCGCATGGCAATTACAGCAGCTGAAACAGGGCACTTAGTTTTAACAACATTGCATACTACAAGTGCTGCGAGTTCAATTGATAGAATTATTGGAACATTTCCTCCAGATGAACAATGGCAAATTAGAATTATGATTTCAGAATCTCTCAAAGCTATTATTACACAGGTACTTTTACCTAATATACAGAAAAATGGTTTAATTCCTGCTTTTGAAATATTAATCGTTAACCAAGCTATAGCTTCATTAATAAGAGAAGGAAAAACATTCCAAATTCCTTCTATTCAACAAACGAGTCATCATATAGGTATGTGTTTACTTGATGAATCTTTACTTAAATTAGTTCAGGATAAAAAAGCAGATGTAAATGCTGCATATGCAAAAGCTTTCAAAAAAGAATTAATTGAACCTTATTTAGAAAGCAAATATTAATTTTTAAAAAATTATATTATGAATAAAATAGATAGATTTTTAAAATTAATGAATGATAAAGGATCATCAGATTTACATTTATCAGTTGGTTCACCTCCTATTTTAAGGATATATGGTGATTTAGAAAGACTTAGATACAAATCACTTTCACAAGCTGATTATGAAAATCTTGTGCAACCAATAGTCCCAAAAGGTATCTGGTCCGCTTTTCTAAAGACTGGTGAATATGATTTTGCTTATCATCTTGAAGGTGTTGGTAGATTTAGAGTTAATATTTTTAAACAAGAACATGGTATGGGAGCTACTTTCCGCATCATTCCAGATAGTATACTTAGCTTAGAAGAATTAGGACTTCCTCCTCAAATAGAAAAATTTGCCCTAATGGACCAAGGACTTATCCTTGTTACTGGACCTACAGGAAGTGGTAAATCTACTACTTTGGCAGCTATAATTAACCATATTAATTCAAAGAGGAAATTTCATATAATTACTATAGAAGACCCAATTGAATTTGTTCATCAAAATAAAATGTCTTTAATTACACAGCGTGAATTAGGGCAACATACTACATCATTTGCTGATGCTCTTAGAGCTGCTATTAGAGAAGATCCGGATTGTATTCTTGTTGGTGAAATGAGAGATTTGGAAACTATTTCAACAGCTCTTCACGCAGCTGAAACTGGTATATTAGTATTCGGTACTTTACATACAAATAGCGCTGCAAAAAGTGTAGATAGAATTATAGGTGTCTTTCCAGCTGAAGAGCAAGAAGAAATAAGAATAGTACTCTCACATGTCCTTCGTGGTATCGTTTCTCAACAATTATTAAAAAGAAAAGAAGGCGGTAGAATAGCAGCTACTGAAATATTATTTTCTTCTTCTGCTGTTGCTAACGCAATTAGAGAAGGTAAAACCTCTATGATTAATTCAGTTATTCAAACCGGTAGAAAACAAGGCATGTTCTCAATGGATCAATGCCTACAAGAATATGTCCTTAATGATATAGTTTTTCCGGAAGAAGCTTACGAAAAAAGCTTAGATAAACAAGCCTTTAAAACCTTCCTTAAAGAAAATAATATAGAATTTAAATTAAGAGCTTTAGAAGCTGAATTATAAATTGATAATTCATTTATTATTCACATGTATTATTTAAATCTTGTGGATAGTCACACAACCCTACACCGGAAGCTTCTTGACGCTCTATTCCATTCGAATCTTTTCCGTATGATCCTTCCTTTGCTCCATTATTAGATACAATAACCCAAAACAAATTCCCATCCGGAAGCTGGAATGTATATGTTCCAGAAGTACCAATATCACATATAGAATCTAAATAATTATAGCTACTAACATTAGAAAGATCACCATAATAAATAGTATTATTTGTAGCACAACTCCCTCCATTAGTATAATTGCATGTAACTGAATTAATGCCTGATTTAAAGCATGTCATTGGTTTACCTGCTTCAGCCGGATTCTGAGAAATAGAAGTACCAATTATTTTAAAATGATTAAATGAAATAGTACTTGCACCTCCCAAATTAGTACTAACAATATACTTTATATAAGCATTATTACTCGACGGAAGCATTGGAGATAAATGCCATTGATAAATACCATTCTCAGGCAAATTGGATGCTATAGTTTGCCATGGACCATCCGGACCATTCAATGAAAGCTCTAATGATACCTTAACTGAACTATGACCGGATGGAATTGCTGCTGTCCATTTAATAAAATGAACTGAACCTGCATAATATACTTCATTTTGAGACGGTGCAATCGGATAAATAGCTAAATTAGCAGGTATAGAAGCTTCCTTAAAAAACCTTAAACGATTTTTTGAATTAAATGGTCCACCTTCTTCTGCGACTATTACAATATCCGGATAACCATTGTGATCAGCATCCAATCCAGTACGAAAAGCAGCAAAATAACCCGGAGTAGGAGTAGAAAATTGTGTAGCTTGTATCCAATTTCCATTACTATCCCTTAACCATATTGTGCATGTTCCGTACCCAAATGCTACTAAATCAACAAAGCCATCCATATTCATATCAGCTAATTGAGTAGCTTCATAAGAACCGCTTATGGGTAGTGAACCTGAAATATTATTCCAGATATTTGAACCAGCCCATGCCCATACCTCAACACCCCCATTTGAATTTACAAAAGCTAAATCATCACAACCATCCCCATTGGCATCATTTAATGATATACCCTCTCTTCCTGTATAACCGGCTGGCGGTAAATTACCATCCGCAAGATAAAAATTTCCCTCTCCATCACCAAGATAAATAGTACCATACTGATGCCCTACTGCATAATCTGTCAATCCATCACAATTTACATCTCCAAATATAAAGAAGTCTTGAGAATTTCCACCAGTTGTACCATGAACATGCGTCCATGTACCATCCAAATTATTACGATATACATGCTTACCATCACAGCATCCAAATGAATTAGAACCGATATCAAGATCTCCATCGTTATCTATATCAGCTAAATCTGTCTCAAACATTCCCCATGTCTGACCATCTAACCCAAGATTATCATCCCAAGCTGTCCAATATTGACCTGTACCATTACCTAACGCTGCTTCTAATACCTGATCCCCTAAATCATCCCCGGAATAATTATGATGCATTCCATATGCTATATCAAGGTAACCATCTTTATTTATATCACCAACTGCAATTCCTCCATATCCAAAATTCCCATACTGATACACACTCCAGCTCCCTGCTCCATTCCCAAAATATACCATCACTCCATGCTCCTGCGTATTAACATAAGGATTACCATGATCACCAATTGAAATTAAATCAATTTGCCCATCTAAATTTATATCCACCATCTCTACTTCTGTTCGTCCTCCATCCAACGTCGGTGTCTCTAATCCATTACTCGATTCTATATAAGAAATATACTGCAAATCCTTATCCTCACATATAACTTTACCTCCTAATGTTATTAATAATATAATGATAAAAATTTTAAATAATAATTTATGATTCATTTTAATCACCCCCTTTTTATCTTAACCATTATATAATTATTACTTAGTAAATATTTGAAAAAATATATTTATCAACAAGTAGTTAATTATTTTATTTACTACCGCCACTTATTATAGGCTTAATCAAGCTTGTAAATTCTAATGGAAATATATATTTGGTGGATGGACTTGTTCCTATGGTCTTCAGCGCTTCAAGATACTGTAATGTCATTGTATTTGTATCAATATTCTTTGCTACTGAATATATTTTTTCTAATGCAAGTGAAAATCCTTCCGCTCTAAGTATAGCTGCCTGTCTATCTCCTTCAGCTTTAAGTATGGCAGATTGTTTCTCACCTTCCGCTACTTTAATTGCTGCTTCTCTTTTACCATCAGCTTCAGTTACTATTGCTCTCCTGTTCCTCTCTGCTGCCATCTGCTTGGTCATCGCATCCTGAACATCCTTAGGCGGTAATATCTCCCTTATCTCTACTGAAGAAACTTTTACTCCCCACCTCTCAGTTACTTCATCAAGTTTCGTTCTCAATACCTTATTAATCTGCTCCCTTTTTGCTAATACATCATCAAGCGCTATATCCCCTACTACAGCTCTTAGTGTTGTTGTAGCTATCCCTTGAGCTGCCCCTATAAAATCCTGAATACGTACCACAGAAAATACTGAATTGAATACCTTTAAATAAATTAAAAAATCTATATCTATAGGCGCATTATCTTTTGTAATACAGGTCTGCCTCGGTATATCTAAAAAAAATTCCCTTAAATCTACCCAAACTGCTTTATCTATAATTGGCCATAACCATACTAAACCAGGTCCCTTCTCCCCTATACATTTTCCTAACCTAAATACTACTAACCTCTTATATTCTCTAACTACCTTAATTGCCATTACCATTAAAATAAAAAATAATACTACTACAAATATTATCATTAACATTTCTTCTTACCTCCTTTTATTTATTTTTATTATCTTAAGTATCAATTCCGTTTTTCTTTCTTAACTATTACTTTTAAACCTTCTATCCTACTTACAACAACTTTTTCCCCTTCTTTTATTATTCCATCTTCTGATTCTGCTCCCCATTCTTCCCCCTCTATATGAACAATACCATCCAGATTTAATTCATCCTTTGCTACCCCTACCTTACCTATTAATGCTTCTTTTCCACTTATTGGTTTAGCTCTTAATGCTTTTAAAGCATATGATAATGCAAATAAAAAGAAAAATGCTGTAAATCCTACAAAAATAATTATTAAATTTATAGCTACCTGCGGTCTAAAATATGGACTGGAAGTCGAAAATAACATTAATGAACCTAAAAATAAAGATACAATCGCCCCCGTCGCTAAAGCACCAAATCCTGGCGTCTTTAACTCTGCTATAAATAAACCTATACCTAATATTATCAAAAATATCCCCACAATATTTATCGGTAAACTCTCTAAAGCAAAAAATGCTAACAATAAACAAATAGCCCCTAATACGCCCGGAAATATAGCACCTGGACTCGCTAATTCGTATATAATTCCATAAAACCCTATCATCAATAATATATATGCTACATTTGGATCACTTATAGAATGCAAAAACTTCTGATAAAATCTTAATTCGTAAAATACAATATGAGAATCCTTTGTTTTAAGAATTTTTTCTCCAAATTCACCATTTACTTTCCAGCCATCTATTTTTATTAATAAATCTTTTAAATCGCTTGCTATCAAATCAGCAACCCGCATCTTAAAAGCTTCTGATTCGGTTATTGATTTACTCTCTCTAACAGCTTCCTGTACCCATATGGAATTCCTTCCTCTCTTCTCTGCTATACTTTTTATATATGCTGCAGCATCGTTTGTAATCTTTTCAGATAATGCATCCGATATTTTGCCACTTAAATCTATCGGATGCGCAGCTCCTATATTAGTCCCCGGCGACATCGCTAATACATTTGCACTTATCCCTATAAATACTCCAGCTGATGCTGCTCTGGCACCTGAAGGATAAACATATACTACCACCGGCAACTTCGCTGATAATATCTCCTTAATAATACTTCTCATTGATTGATCCAATCCCCCAGGCGTGTCTAATTCTATTATAATACACTCAGCCATTAATTCCTCTGCTTTCTTTATTCCTTCCTTTATATATGCACTAATCAATGGATTAATAACCCCATCTACTTTTAAAACCATTACTTCCCCACCCTCTACAATCTTCATTAACAATAACAATATTACTAATATTAATCCTCTCTTCATTAATTATATTATATTATTTATTCATCGATTATTTCAAGATAAAAAATTACAGGCGTCTCTTAAAATTTTAATAATACTAAATTAAATATTGTGCAGAACTTAATTTTATTCAATATTGTAGGGGCAATTCATGAATTGCCCCTACCTGATAATATGAAAAATATAATTTAATGAAAAGATTATCTCTGTGCTCTATGCCACTCTGTGGATATAGCATTATTTCTATATTGTTGCATATATAAAAATTTTTGGGGAAACTCCAGTAATTACTTGCTTGACTTTTATTTATATCCTACTTATAGTTTTATGATATATGAAATCAGGATTTGTTGCTATAATTGGAAGACCTAATGTAGGTAAATCTACTCTATTTAATTCATTGATGAATACTAAATTAGCAGCTGTTTCTCCTAAACCCCAAACTACACGAGCTAAAATATCAGGTATACTTACCTCTTCTGATTACCAGATAATTTTATGGGATTGCCCAGGATTATTCCAAACTAAAGATACCTTTAATAAAAAATTAGTAAAAATAGCTATTAATTCTCTTAAAGATATTGATCTAATACTATGGCTAATTGATTGCACAAAACCTCAAGATGAATCTGATGAATTCGTATTCTCTTGTATCAAAAAATACGCTACTTCCCCCAATAAATCTTCTCCAATTATTTTTCTGCTCATTAATAAAATTGATAAGATAAATAAACAAGATCTATTACCGCTAATAGAATCATATGATAAATTATATAACTTTGCAGAAATTATCCCTATCTCAGCTCTAAAAGGAATAAATATTGTTCAACTTAAATCTACAATAAAAAAATATCTTCCGGACGGACCTCAATATTTTCCAGACGAAATCATTACAGACACTCCTCAAGAATTAATCCTTTCTGAATTTATTCGCGAAAAAATATTTCTTTATACAAAAAAAGAAATACCCTTCTCAACAGGTGTCTTAATCAATGAAATTAGATTCATAGAAGAAAAAAATATGCTATATATCCAAGCTGATATACTTGTAAATAAACATTCTGCTAAAAAAATTGTTGTAGGAAATAAAGGACAAATGATAAAAAAAATTGGCTCCTCAGCAAGATTAGATTTAGAAACTTTTCTAAAACTTCAAATGAAAAAACCTATTAAAGTTTTTATGGATTTATATGTAAAAGTAAAAGAAAACTGGAAAGAAAATGAATCTATAATATCTTCTATGGGATTAGTAACATAATATGCTAATAATAGGTATAGAAACATCATGTGATGATACTGCAGTAGCTGTAATAGATGGTGAATATAATATAAAAGCTAACATTATATCATCTCAGGTTAAAATTCATAGCAAGTACGGCGGAGTTGTTCCTGAATTAGCTTCAAGAGAACATCTTAAAAATATTCTGCCAGTTTTTAATCAATGCATTAAAGAAGCAAATATCAATTTAAATGATATAGATGTAATTTCAGTAACAAAAGGACCAGGCTTGGTTATCTCTTTGTTGGTAGGACTTAACTTTGCAAAAGGCTTATCTATAAATATAAAAAAACCTTTAATCACAGTAAATCATCTATATGCTCATTTGAATTCAGTATTTATAGAATATAAGAATATTCCCCTACCATATTTAGGATTAGTAGCTTCCGGTGGACATACAAATTTATTCTATACAGAAGATAATATGAATTTTAACTCAATAGCAAGAACACGCGATGATGCAATCGGAGAAGCATATGATAAAATTGCTAAATTATTAAATCTCGGATACCCAGGCGGTCCTATAATAGATAAGTTAGCCCAAGAATGCGAACCAGGATATATTAATCTACCCATAGCTAAAATGTCTGATAATTCATTAGATTTTAGCTTTAGCGGATTAAAAACAGCATTCTATTACTTTTTAAAAAAGGAGCATTTAATTCCTTTCCCTGAAAATAATAAATCATTACTTACAGCTTTAGCATCAAGCTTCCAGCACGCAGCTATTTCCATAATTATTGATAGACTTGAAAAAGCACTTTCAATGCTTAAACCTAAATGCCTTATAATATCAGGAGGAGTCGCCTGTAATAGCTTATTAAGATTAAAATCTATTGATATTGCTTCAAAATTCCACATACCTATATTTATACCAAAACCTTCTTTATGCACTGATAACGCTGCTATGACCGCTGTAATCGGATACCATAAATTTAAGAAAAAATTGTTCGATAACCTCTCAGCAGATGCTGAACCTACCTACTACGATTACTAAATAAATGATAAATGAAATCCATAAGAACATTTCCTATCCTCACTTAAAGGATAAACACTTATCAAATAATAAAATCTTCTCTTCGCTTTATAAGAATACGATAACCTAAAACTGCGCTTGTCTTCTGTACTATATGGCGAAACAACATTATCAAAATAAGCTACCCTGACCTTTAATTCTCGGTCTTTGTTAAAATCTATTACTGCATAATTAAGTTCCTTATTTGATTCAATCAATAAACTAAAAGGCTTATTCCCTGTAAAATGAAAATTCCCTCCATCACCTATCCCCACCTTCCTGCTAAAAGAACATACCTTTACTCCTTCCATTACTTCATTACTACATCTCATCCTATTTAAATTAAATTGCGGTACCCCACTAAAATATACTATACTTACTAAGCTTATCACTAAATAAATTATACCTCTATAACGCGCCCCTCTTATTTTTAAACGATCCCATACCTTCATATAATAAATTAATATAACTACTATACATATAATCCAGATATAATTCGCAAACCAATACCCACTTTGAGACTTCAAATACGAAGGAAATATATATGCTAAATCAAAATATAAATTGCTAATTGAACGTACTAAATCTGAACTACGCTCAAATACATCATGAGTTGTCGCTTGGTATATTACTAACGGATTGTATATTACATAAATTAGTATGCTAATCGAAATTAATACTAAAAATATTCCTAAATTCCTGAAAGCTTTATTCTGATTATACCCATAAAAATATGCCATAAAATACCCAAATACCCATATAATTGCAACTAAAGGACGCGCAGCAGGACAATATCCACCACGATGTGTCAAAAATGAATACACAAATATATAAGGTAAACTTATTAATAATAAATCATAAAATCTATTCCTATTCTTTTTATATGCTATTACTAAACCTAAAATTGCTATTAAATAAACTGGCGCATACGGTAATAAACCATCCCTCTGATCAAGAAAATAACTAAAAAAACTGCCTACCCTGTTTCTCCAATCTAATCCAACTAAATAATGCTTAATTAATAATATTACTTTGCTTTCCCCTAACTTACCATGATACTGTGCTGTCGGAATTATATATCCATAAATTGCTTTCATATAAAAAATATATATTGCAATAGGTACTATCCAGATAATATATTTAATGATACTTTCACCTGCACTTGAGTTGATCATTCCCAGATCAATTCTTTTCAGCTTATTATCTTTTCCTAACAAGTATATATTTTTATAAGATCGCCAGATTGATTCTTTAAGATCTCGCTTTGCTTTTTTTAGATTCAAAGCAAGTTGATTCCTCTGAATTTCATCAAGATGTAATT
>FWPU01010556.1_pt1 | contig 13615 bp, 12 predicted proteins | sample 2228361 | NCBI WGS metagenome assembly FWPU01 (sample SAMEA103939777, study PRJEB20133) | metagenome | reverse complement strand
GGCTACCACGGCATGCCCACCGAAACTGCCAACGCCTTGCGCGAGGACGCCGAGGGCAAGAAATGGCTCTACACTGGCGACATTGCGCGCATGGACGAGGACGGCTACTTCTACATTGTAGATCGCAAGAAAGACATGGCTCTGATCGGCGGCTTCAACGTCTATCCGCGGATGGTCGAAGATGTGCTCATGGAGCACCCCGCTGTTCAGGAAGTAGGCGTGGCGGCCATTCCTCATCCTGATCCGACCAAGGTTGGTCAAGAAGCGCTCAAAGCGTGGATTGTGCTCAAGCCAGGTCAGATGGTCACGGAAGAAGAATTGATCGCCTTTGCCAGTCAGAAGCTCGCCCCCTACGAGGTGCCGAAGCGCTTTGCTTTTGTCAACGAGCTGCCGCGCACGACCGTGGGGAAAATTCTGCGACGCGAACTGGCGCGAATGGAAATGGAGGCACGCGAAGAACAGTCGCAACAAATCCAGTGAAGGTGGTCTGACCCGTTGAGCTAGCCGACAGACCGCCGTCCCCAGCCTTCGCGCAAGACACGCAGGGCATTGCGTCCCAAGATGTTTTCCAAATCATCCGACGTGTATTTCCTGCGATTGGGCGAGGTGTGCTCGGCGAACAGACGCTCCGTCAGGCGCGGCAACTCCGAGGCGTCTTTCAGATCGTCGGGCGGATCGGTGAAGCCATCAAAGTCGCTACCGATGGCGATATGTTCAGTTGATCCACCCGCCGCCTGGACGAAATGAGCGATCGTGGCCGCGATAGCATCGAGACCCAGGCCGGTCTGATAGGGTACCAGCCAGTAATTCATAAAGATGATGCCGATGACCCCGCCGTGATTGGCGATCCAGCGGACTTCCCAGTCTTCCAGATTGTAGGGGGACGGGTTCAGAGCGTAAGCGCCCACATGCGTCGCGATTACCTGCGAACCTTCCCCGCTCTGCCCAACAATCTGATATACATCGCGACGCGCCGCCGGCGTACAATGGCTGACATCAATGAGCATCCCCAGTTCGGTCATACGCTGCACCACACTGCGACCGATGAGAGTCAGCCCCTGAGTCAGGTCAATCGTGTCCATCAGGCGGCTCAGCCGACGCTGCGGGAGGAGAGGCAGTGCGTAGGCGGGATAGGGGAACACCGGCATCCCCAATGCGTTAGGGTAGAAATGTACCAACGTCAGTGCAGCCACCCCGCGAGCGAAGAAATGTTCCAGCTTGGCGACGATCTCCTGCTCGGTGCCTTCCTGCCCCTGTAGACAATGTCCTCCTTCTAACGTGTGCACAAACGCTATAGGGCCAGCAGCACCCTGGGCCAGAATCTCCTCCAACTCATCCAGTGAGCGGGCGAGCTTCACCGCACGCCTCCCAGAGGGCAGATTGCTTGTCCGAGCGTACTCGTCCAACCGGCTTTCGAGATCGTCCAGCAGCCAGGAAGCCACCTGGTCATAGGGTGGCTCGACCAGCAGCCGCCACATGCGGCGGACATAGCTGAAGGGTATCCAACGTAAGAGCTTGAGCAGGGGAATATCCCCAATGAGCGGTTTCTCTGGCGCGTAAATCGCCGAAAGGAGCACGTCCACTCCGCCAGCCTGCAGTGCGGGGAAACTGGTGCGTACAGTAGGGGGCCAGAAGAACGGCCAGACCCTGCGGTCACGCCGGATCAGGGTACGCTGGAACAGCACGGCCTTGAGGGCGGGGTGGGCGTGAATATCAGCCACTGTGGCACGGTGATGCAAGTCCAGCCATTTGGAGTGATTGCTGTGACTCATGAGGGCCTCCCGCGGCGCTCCCGACCAGGGCGATCGTCGGCGCAAGTTGACTTGCAGGCATTGTACACGCAGATAGTCCCTGGCAAAAGCGAGACTGCGTAACAAACAGCCCCCGTCTGGCGGGGGCTGAGCAAACTGACAGCAGAGGATGTCACGCGGGGGAGGGGGCGGTACCCAGGGGCGCTGGAGGCATCTCGCTATCCGTCTTGCCTTCTGGCGCTTCAGCCGCGCCGGATGGCTTTGGTTCGCTAGGGCGCACAGGCGCGGGCGTTTCTGGTGGCTCGCCCATCAACGCCAGGAATTCCTCGCGGCCAATTGTCTCGACCTCCATCAACCGCTGAGCCACCGCTTCCAGCTTGTCGCGGTTCTCGCGCAGCACCTGCAGCGCGCGCTCGTACGCCTGCGAGACGATGGCGTGCACTTCTTCGTCTATCTGCTCGGCGATGCTCTCGCTATAGTCGCGCTGTTCGCCGATCTCGCGGCCCAGAAAGACCAGCTCTTCCTTTTGCCCAAACACGCGCGGACCCAACTTGCGGCTCATGCCCCACCGAGTGACCATGGTGCGAGCAATGCGGGTGACATTCTCCAGGTCGCTCGAAGCGCCGTTGGTGACATCCCCAAAGACGATCTCCTCAGCCGCACGTCCGCCGAGCGCGCCTGTGATCTGATCGATGTAACGCTGTGTCGTGCCGAGCATCGAGTCGTTTTCGGGCATCACCCAGGTCACGCCACCCGCCATACCTCGCGCCACAATGGTGACCTTGCGTACAGGATCGCAGTTCGGGAGCATGTGGAAGACAACCGCGTGCCCTGCTTCGTGGTAGGCGATCAGGCGCTTCTCTTCCTCTGTGATGATCCGGCTGCGGCGCTCCGGCCCCAACACCACGCGCTCAATGGCCTCTTCGAAGTCGCGCATGCTGATGCTCTTCTTGTTCTTGCGCGCTGCCACGATCGCGGCCTCGTTGACCAGATTCTCCAGGTCGGCTCCGACAAAACCAGGCGTGGATTTGGCCAGCACAGTCAGGTCAACATCAGAGGCCAGCGGCTTACCACGAGTATGCACCTTGAGGATAGCCTCGCGTCCGCGCATATCAGGCCGGTCGAGCACCACCCGACGGTCAAAACGACCTGGGCGTAGCAAAGCAGGATCGAGGATGTCCGGGCGGTTAGTGGCGGCCATGATGATCACGTTGGTATCTGTGTCGAACCCATCCATCTCGACCAGAATCTGGTTGAGCGTCTGCTCGCGCTCGTCGTGACTGCCCCCCAGACCGGCCCCGCGATGACGCCCCACCGCGTCAATCTCATCCACAAACACGATGCATGGACTGTGTCGCTTGGCCTGGTCGAAGAGGTCACGCACACGGCTGGCCCCCACACCGACGAACATCTCAACGAATTCGGAGCCGGAGATGCTGAAGAACGGCACGCCCGCTTCGCCACTCACTGCTTTGGCCAGCAAAGTCTTGCCTGTGCCAGGGCTGCCTACCAGCAACACCCCCTTGGGGATGCGCGCGCCAAGCTGAATGAAGCGCTCCGGGTCCTTGAGGAACTCGACGACCTCCTGCAATTCTTCCTTGGCTTCGTCCGCGCCCGCCACATCATCGAAGGTCACCGAGGGCTGGTCACCCGTGAACATACGAGCGCGGCTCTTGCCGAACGAAAGCGCCTGGTTGTTCGATCCCTGCGCCTGGCGGAGCATCAAATAAATGAAGCCACCAATGAGCAGCAGCGGCAGAAAGGTGCCGATCAGCCCAATCCAGTTGAAAAGGTTGCTGGGCTTGGTGAACTCGAAGTCAATCTGTTGCAACATCTCCCGCGAAGCGCCTAGCGATTCTAGTAATGCCGCGGGATCATCTGTGTTGGGGTTGATCTGAGTCTTGCGCGTCTCATTGTTACGGTACGTGGCGGTCACTTCGCCCTCGTCCGAGATCTCAATGGAACGCACCAACCCATCGTTGATATCGCGCGCCAACTCGCTCGCGGTCAACTGCTTTGCATCGGTACTGTTACTGCGTACCCCAAAGACTATCGCAGCAATGGCTGCGATAATCAGGATATACACGAAGAGATTGCGCGAACGGTTATTCACTCCCTGCCTCCAGCACGTTTCCCAACCCGATTTGTCTCCACAGCCTGGGCTACCAATCGCGTTGCCAGGACGGCAGCGCATGACAGATTTGCATAATTCCTAATCAAAATTATACAGGAAGGGAGAGTTAAAAACCAGCCTTTTGCTCGCCGGAAGAATTAATGTCGCATAAGAAAGTCTGGCGTCATCCCATCCAGGCCTGATACACGGCAATCCACAAGGGGATGAGCAGCATGACCGCCAGAAAAGCAATGAAAGCCAGTACCAGCGTGACAAGATCGAGCTGTTGCGGCTCTTCAACTGCCCGATAGCGCGACTGGATCATAGGGGCAGGGGGGACTGGGGCAGAATAGCCTGGTCGCGCGATCGGGGGCATTCCTGGCATAGTCGGCGGACTCTGGACAGGCATCTCGGAGTAGATATAGGTCGGCGCTTCTGACCGTGCACTGCCTGCCGACGCGCGCGGCGCACTTCCCAAAGAAGGCGCAGCCGCACTACGCGGCACAGGAAGCGGCGCTTCTGGTGGGATGGTAGCAGCCGTGGCTGGAAAAGAAGCCTCGGAACCCACCTCTGGTACCACATCAGTAGTGATCTGTCCGCGTCGCCGATAGCTGAGCAAGATACGGCCCAACTGATCGGCTGTGCGATAACGCGCCGTCGGCTCCTTGGAGAGCACTTTCATCAGGATGCGATCCAGATGTTCTGGCACATTGGGATTGAATTGCGACGGTTTTGGGGGCGTCTCGCGGATATGGGCCATGGCCAGTTCTTGCTGATCCGTGCCCACGAAGGGCAGACGCCCTGTAAGCATTTCAAACAGAACAATGCCAATGGAGTAGACGTCCGAAGCCGGTGTAGGCGGTTCACCCTGTGCCTGTTCTGGCGAAAAATAGTGCGGGCTGCCCCACACGACCCGCTGCCGTTCCTGATCGCGAGGCTTGGTAGCCGTCAAGGCCTGGGCAATGCCGAAGTCCGTCACCTTGACGTTGTCATTCTCGGTGACTAACACATTCTGCGGCTTGACATCGGCATGAACCAGACCGGCACGGTGCGCATAGCCCACGCCTGCGCAGATTTTGATCGCAATACTCAAGGCACGATCAATTGAGAACGGCGCGCTGGCGCGGATCAGCTTCTTGAGGTCTTCCCCGTCCACATATTCCATCACTATGTAGTGCGTGTTGCCATCTTGCCCTACATCGTGGACAGTGACAATATTGGGGTGTGACAGGTTGGCAACGTTTCGCGCCTCCTGCCGAAAGCGTTTGAGGAACTCCGGATCGTTGGTCAGGCTGGGACGCAGGATTTTGACGGCAACGGTACGGCCTAACGCCAGGTCCGTAGCTTTGTAGATGACCGCCATGCCGCCCGATCCCTGTTGGGCCAACAGGCGATAGCGACCGTTGAGCAGAGCTTCCTGAGAAGAAGACATCGGACACTTGGCCTCCGGCCACCGATGGACCGGACAATAACTAACCAGTCGCCTTAATAATGCTCGTTCTTGCGCGATCTTGCAAATGTTTTTCAGGTGATGAGGAAACCCTGTTGTGAAACGACAGCGAGAGGCGGCTTTGCCAGCAGGTCTTCGCCCCGAAGATCTGCCAGAATGGATGCGCAGCAGCCAGAGGGAGACGGATTTTCTATGGCTGGGTGTGTTGCTGCTGGCGCTCGCCTTGAGCACGCCGCTCTGGATGCGCAGGGGCCTTCCGCCAACGCCGGAAATACAGCAGCAGCTAGTGCGAACTCTGGAGATGTCGCACAGCTTTCAAGATGGGGTCATTTACCCTCGCTGGGCCGCTGATTTCAACTACGGATACGGCTCTCCCCTCTGGAACTATCTCCCCCCACTGCCGCACTGGTTGGCCGGCTTCTATCATGCCCTGGTGCGGGCTGATCCCACTACGGCGGTCAAAGTAGTCACCACGCTGGGAATCACAGTGGGGGTTGTGGCGCTCTTTGCCTTTGCCCGGCGTCGCTGGGGAACCTACGCCGGTCTGTTGGCTGGTTTGAGCTACGGTCTGTGCCCTGCTGTCGTGTGGGATGTGCCATTTGTCACCGGCGGGATTGGGGCGTTGCTGGCCGTTGGCCTGTTCCTTTCCGCCCTATGGAGCTACGACGTATTGATGAGCACTGGCCATCGGCGCGATCTGGTATTCGCCACCCTTTTCACGACCGCCCTATGGTTGTCACATGCCCCGCTTAATATCTGGCTGGCTCTGATGCTGTTGGGCTGGGTGGCCTGGAACCGATGGACAGGAGGACGTGCTGCGCATGCAGCGCTCCGGGCGACGCTAGCCTGGTTGTTGGGCCTGCTGCTAAGCTCGTTCTATCTGCTTCCTGCCATCCTGGAATGCGACCTGATCCGCTGGCAGGCGGCAACGGCCTGGCCGCTGACGAACTGGCAACCGTTGTCCCTGACGAAGCTGCTGGCACCACCCTCACGTCCCGATCTCAGCGCAGCCAACCCGCCTGGCACCAGCGCGATCGGAGTTGCCTTGTGGGGAATGGCCGTCCTCAGCCTGGGAGGCTGCTTCTACCAGGACTGGCGTCGTACTCCTGCTCCCGCCATCTTGGTCAGCCGGGGAGAAGCCTGGCAGGCGCGCCTGATGGCTCTGCCTCGTCATGTGCCCGCTGCTCATCGCGAAATGCTCTACTTCGCTCTGGCTGGCCTGCTGACTTGCGTGCTCGCTACGCCCCTGGCAGAAACTCTATGGGAGCATATTCCCGCCTGGCTGAACGCCTATCCGCGCGATCTGGTGCCTGCGATTAGCGGCTTTTGTGCCCTGGTGGCAGCGCAGATAGGTGTATCGCTGCAGCGGTTGCGCTCGCGGCACCTCGGACTCGCCGGCATGGTCGTTCTCGGAGGACTGCTTCTGATAACCGCGCTGCCGTTACGGAGTGAGCCGCGCTGGCCCGCATCGCGAACCCCTGCCAGCGTCGCCGACATTTTGCGCGACGAAGGGCGCGGGTATCTGGCTGGCTCGTTCGTGAATGGCTGGCTCTTGCCATCTGATCTGGCGGCAGTACCGCAACCCGTGCCGTCTTTGATGGCTTCTTACCAGAGCGGTTTCACAGACAGGGTGATACGTGAGCGGCTACCAGCCGCAACTCAGGCCGATGTTATCGAAAGCGGACCTCAGACACAACGGCTGATTGTCAACGCCCGTCGCCCCGCCACAGTGGTGCTGGCACTTCTGCATTTCCCCGGCTGGAAAGCCACGGTAGATGGCAGAGAAGTAAATGTACAACGCGATCCACAAACAGGCTTCGTCAGCCTGGAAGTCCCTGTTGGGCGGCATGAAGTGCGAGTGGAGTTTGGCAGCACCTCCGTGCGTGACGTTAGTTGGGCCATGTCCGCCCTTGCGCTTGCGTCTCTGGTCGGTATGGCGCTGTGGCGAAAGCCTCTCTTGCCGGAAGCTGTTCTCCGAACCATTCCGCACGGGATAGGGATAGAAAAACCGCTCCACACATGGACACTGAGCGGCCTCAGCGTATCAATCGCCCTTGTCGCGGCGGTGATGCCTCTCTTATCTGCTTGGCCGGTGCGAGAATCACCGCCCGGCGTTGTCGAAGGAGCAACCGGTTTTCCCCGCGCTTTTCAGGGAGGCATTGACCTGTTAGCCTTCAGTCTGGAAGCTGCGCAACCTCTGCACGCCGGAGACAGGCTCACTTTGCATCTGTACTGGCGTGCCGTGCAGCCAGATTTGCCGGACTATCAGGCTGAGATCGAACTGATATCCGGTGAGGATGAAAACACAACCACCTGGCCTATCGTGCAGCGCCGCCACCCAGCAGGTATCCCCACCAGCCAGTGGACATGGTGGCCGCTTCTGAGAACCTACGTGCGCGATTCCTACTATCTGCGATTGCCAGAGGGATTGCCCACAGGTACCTACAGACTTGCAGTACGACTCGAAACATGCAACCTCGCCAGCATCGCGCCTTGTGGAACGGGCATGCCGCTCTTCGTCTATGATGGGCGCGGCACCAGTCTGGGCACGCAGGCGATCCTGCCAGTGACCCTCAGCGTGCTGGCTGACTGACGCTTGCTATCCTGAAGCCCAGCAGTATAATCCCAGCAGATTCGCTTCTGTTCGGGAATCTACCCCAAGCTGTTGCCCTGGCGGGCCACGACTGTGGAGAATCACATGGATCAAAACGAAATCAAGACAAAGATTGACGCTGCCTGGCGAGCTTACCGGGCGGGCCAGCAACAGACTGCCGTTGAGCATTTCATCACGATCCTGGCTGAAGTCCCCGACGAGATTGACGCGCATTGGGGGCTTGGTCTGTCATATCGTCACCTGGGCGAAAGGGAAAAGGCCCGCCAGGCGTTCGAGAAAGTAGCCGAACTGGCCACTCAAGCGCTTCAAAACGAACCGGAAGACCGCGAGCGCTATTTCATGCTACAGCGCATGGCCAGACAACAGATCGATCAGATCGCCGAGTTCCTCAACTGACCCGCGCAGCAAGAATACCTATGACCCTCAGCAAACGCGAGCGCCTAGAAAAGACCATTGCTGGAGAGGAGACCGATCGCGTCCCCGTCGCTTTGTGGCGGCATTGGCCAGGTGATGATCAGCGTGCCAGCGATCTGGCTGAAGCGACAATTCTCTTTCAGCGCCAGTGGGATTTCGACTTCGTGAAAGTCACCCCTGCCAGCAGCTATTGCCTGGTGGACTACGGGGTGCAGGATCGCTGGGTGGGCCATCTGGAAGGCACGCGAGAATACGTGCGGCGTGTTGTGCAGCGCTCCCTCGACTGGACGGAACTGCGCGTGCTCGACCCGACGCGCGGCGCGCTGGGCCGTCAGCTAGAGACGCTACGCCTGCTCAAAGAAGCCTTCGGCGATGAAGTGCCTTTCATCCAGACAATCTTCAGCCCTCTGGCACAGGCCAAGAATCTGGCTGGCAGAGAGGTGTTGATCGAGCACATGCGCACTGCGCCAGACCGCCTGAAGACCGGCTTGAACACCCTCACCGAAAGCACTCTGCGTTTCATAGACGCCATGCGGCGCAGCGGTGTTGCAGGCATTTTCTACGCCATCCAGCACGCCTCTTATGCTGTGATCAGCGAAGCCGAATATCGCGAGTTTGGGCGTCCCTACGACCTGCAAATCCTGGAGGCGCTACCCGATTCGTGGTGGTTCAACATGGTTCATTTGCACGGATCGGCGCCCATGTTCGATGTCGTAGCCGACTATCCAGTTCAGGCTATCAACTGGCACGACCGCGAGACGGGCCTGACTCTGGCCGAAGGTAAGCTGCGCTTCGGGGGGGCTGTCTGCGGTGGTCTGGGCCGATGGGACCCCATGCACAATGGCACGCCCGTAGATGTGCGTGCTCAGGCACGAGAGGCCATCGAGCAGACCTTTGGGCGGCGTTTCATCCTCTCGACCGGCTGTGTGATCATGACCACAACCCCGCTCTCGAACATTCGCGCTGCGCGCGAAGTAGTTGAGAGCAAGGGCTGAGCGGGAGACGGTACCATGCCCATCCGGGTCATCTCCGGAACCGCAAAGGGCCGCAAGTTGAAGATGGTGCCCGGCTCATCAACTCGCCCTGTCATGGATCGTGTGAAGGAAGCACTGTTCAATATCCTGGGGCAGGGGGTTGTAGACAGCACCTTTCTCGATCTCTTCGCAGGCACAGGTTCTGTGGGGATTGAGGCGCTGAGTCGGGGGGCAGCACTGGCTCGTTTCGTCGAGAATCATCCGCTAGCCGTGCGCACGATTCACGAGAATCTGGCCCATACGCGGTTGGCTGATCGTGCCCAGGTGATACGGGCGAATGTTTTTCACTATCTGCAGTCTCCCAGACCAGAACCTTTCGAATACATTTACATTGCGCCACCGCAGTATATGGGCATGTGGAAACAGACCTTGCTTTTGCTTGACGAAAATCCTGGGCACGTGCAGGAGGATGGAATCGTCATCGTGCAGATCGATCCCCGCGAGCGCGAGGATGTCTCCCTACAGCATCTCCAGTCCTACGACGTGCGCATCTATGGCAAAACCATGTTGTGGTTTTTCGAGCGCGCCTCGTAGGGTTAGAGAAGCCTCTCACAGAAGCGTTTTTCCTGACAGAAAGCGCCTGGCGAAGGCCAATGCCTCTTCTCTAGAAGTGATCTCGCCCATCACCTGCGCTTCGGTCAAGCGCTCGATCAATTCTCCCACCAGTGGCCCTGGCCGTAACTGCAATTCCTGAATCAGGTCGCGCCCGGTGAGCAGCGGCGGTGGAGCTACATCGGTTTCGCGGCGACGCAAATAACTCTGCAACAAGTCGCGCACCAGTTCCAGATAATAAGTCCACTGCTCACTATCGAGCATCACCCCATAGGTCGCCAGATAGTCGGCCAGCGCCAGCAAACAGATGTCTATGCCCGTTTCGCCAGTGTCACGCCAGAAACGGTAAATAGCCCGGCGCGTTAGCGGCTGACTGGCAAAGAGCCAATGAGGACGCATGTGATGGCGTACAATCGCCTCCAGGCGGGCAGTTTCTTCGTTGCTCAGGCGAAGAGCGCGGGCGCGATCCCGCGTCATGACGGCTCCGACGCGCTCGTGCCCATGGAAATTGGGCCTCTCATCCGTCTCCTGTCTGGCAGCAGGCTTGCCGATGTCGTGCAGCAGAGCCGCCAGTACCAGCAATGCTCGGTGCGTGTGATGGTTGGCCCATTCTTGCTTCAGATGCTCGCTCAGGCTTTCTCGCACGCCGCTGAACGCAAAAGCGATCAAGCCCAGTTGCACATTGGCAGCGTCGTCACTGGAGCGCTGTCCTTCCAACATGGTCACGATTTCGTACAGCCGCTCCACAGTGAGCAGTGTATGCCGCCATACATCGTCCTGATGGGGAGGCGGCTGTGTCACTCCTATCAGTTGTTCAGCCTCTGGGATGATCTGTTGGAGCAAGCCGAGCTGTTGCAGGGCCGCCAACCCTGCCTGCGGACGAGGTGCCTGCAAGATCGCAAAGAATTCATCGCGAATGCGTTCTACGGAGCACTCTTTCAGGCGATGCACATTCTCGCGCAGCGCTGCCCGTGTCTCCGGCTCAATGAACAGGCCAAACATGAGACTGAAGCGCACTGCGCGCAGACTACGCACCGGATCATCCGCAATGGCCCCCGGCCCGCAAAAGCGGAGCCTTTTCGCTTGCAGATCGGCCAGCCCCCCCAGGGGATCGTACACGCGCTGCCCGTCGCCTGCCAGGGGCGCGGCCATGGCGTTGATGGTGAAATCGCGCAAGGATAGGTCGGTCGGCAAGTCAGGCCCACGGATACGGGCCACATCCACTGTGATGGTTTCTTGTTCCCAGGGGATCAGTGCCCTTCCCACGCCGCGCTCGACGTCGAGTGGATAATAAGCGCCTCCCAGTTCGTCAGCGATCGCCCTGGCGACAGCGCAACCGTCACCTTTTGTCACCAGATCGAGATCGTGGGAGGGCCGCTGGAGCAGCGCATCGCGCACCACACCCCCGACAAGGTAGATATCTGGCTGATCTCGTAGGAGGGCACGCAGGCGTTCAACAAGCTGCGGCCAGACCAGCGGGCGCGCTGGCACGACAGGCTCCAAAGCCAATCACGCCTCCTCCACCTGCACGTCTGGTTTGCACACGCCGATGAAGGGAAGGTTGCGATAGTACTCATCCAGATCGAGTCCGTAACCGAAGACGAACTTGTCCGGAATCTCGAACCCTACGTAGTCCAGATCGATATGTACCTGGCGACGACTGGGCTTGCTCAGCAGAGTGCATATCTTGATGCTGGCGGGGTCGCGGGTTGCCAAGATGTTGAGGATATACTGCAACGTGTGTCCACTGTCCACAATATCCTCGACGATAATCACGTGTTTTCCGGCGATGTCCTGTCTCAGGTCCATGTCTATGCGCACACGCCCTGAAGTCTCGCGCGCGCCGCTGCCGTAGCTGGCAATCGCCATGAAATCTATGCTGTGCGGGAACTCAAGGTGGCGCATCAGGTCTGTGAGGAACATAACCCCGCCCTTCAGTACACAGATCAGGAGCACTGGACGCACATTGGCATAATCGGCGCTGATCTGACGCCCCAGCTCGGCTACGCGCGCCTGTACCCTGTCACTATCAATCAGGATTTCCTGCAGATATCGCTCGTATGGTTTGGACATCGCCGTTGACCCTTTGCATGAGGGCAAGGTCTCATTTCAATGCACACGCGCCGTGTCGCCAGAGACGCCTGCCAAGGTGCGAATGCCAATCAGATCGCGGGAAGCGGAGATACTCAGTGCCATCCACCAGTCCATGACGGTCTGATACAGGTCTTCAGCTATCTGAATGTCCGCTGCCAGTTGATGCGCCACATCCAGCAGTGAGCGGACGGCTTTGCTGAGTGGAGGGAACTCCTCCGTCGGGAACGGAAGAGGCTGCTCTGCTGTTTCGAGAGCGGAAAGTCCCTGCGGTAGAAGTTCTGAAGAATGCACCGACAGCGCTGCCGAAATCTGTTCGCCCATATCAAGCTGCTGTTCACGCAACCGCAAGAGACGGAGATGCAGTTCGTCGGCGATATTGCGCAACAACTCCAGGCGCGGAGGAGAGCTGAGCACTTGTGATTCCAGAAATTCCAGGAATGCGGTGCTGTCTCCTTTGGTCAGGCAATATTCGAGCGTCTCGATCGCCTCGAAGCGCAGGAGTTGAAACTCAGCGGACAGCGCCCCAAGGGAATCATCCAGTGGGTCAGTCATCACCCCTCCTCCGATGGGCATAACCGGTACAGATACTCCCAGGTGTAAATGCCAGTGTGGTGGCCATCGTTCCAGTAGAATTGCAGGGCGTAGTTACCTACGATCTCCAGGTTCTCAACCGAGTAAGGGCGTGTGGGGATCAGGTGAAGCAGATTCTCAGGGTCAGAATGCCTTCCCATGTTGGCGTGTCCTCCCCGACACTCGGCACAAGGACAGGCGAGACGCAGAGGGCCAAGCGGATAACGACAAACACGGCCATCGTTCCAGCGAATGATCAACAGGTTGGACTTCTGGTCGAGCGTGATGTCGTCTGGAAGAAGGGTGTCCATAGACTATCTGCTTGAATTCGCCAGTTGCCTGGCCTGACCGATCCAGTCGTTGTTGCGAATCCGCTGAGGCCGCACCGCCACGAATGGGGCCAGACGCTCGGCCAGCGTCTCCGGTGTCATGGCGGCAAGCTCCGCAAAACTGCCGATGCCCGCGTCACGCAGAGCCTGAGCAAAACGGGGGCCAACATCTCTGATCAGCGTGAAATCGTCACCCGGTATAGCAGTGCTCACGGCGGACGCAGGCTCTGCCTCCAGGGTATCCAGGGGTAGTTTGATCTCCGGAAGTGGCTCTGGCCCAGCGTCGTGAACACGAGAACGAACCAGGAAACGCGCAGCGAGCTTGCCGCGCTTGCTTTCCTTGAGCAGAAGCCATCCCACAATCGCGCTGGCTGCCAGCCCAGCGCCCAGCACGATCGAATTTCTCACCGCTTTGTACATGGCGCGCTCTCTTTCACTCTGGTCTCAGGCACAGGTGTGCGACACAGACCAATCACAGCGGCCCGCCGGTTTCCCCGACTCTTCCCGTGATGGTGCGCGTATTGTATCATGGGGAGCAAGAGGGTGTCCAATGTGCTGCTTCAGATTTCCCGTGGTCGTCGTTGGAAATGAATCGTAATATCAATAAATAATACGCTCATCCAATGAAAACATGTCCATTCAATGAGAAATATTAATATTTTAGGCTGGACGCGTAACGAAAGAGAACATAATC
>FWPU01010555.1_pt1 | contig 13615 bp, 13 predicted proteins | sample 2228361 | NCBI WGS metagenome assembly FWPU01 (sample SAMEA103939777, study PRJEB20133) | metagenome | reverse complement strand
CATTGGCCAAAAAGGGAATAACCAAAAAGGCCAGGGCTAAAATAGTTATGATTCCCCATCTATCCAAAGGGATGGGAAAGATCGCCATATCTTCTTGATAAGTAGCTTTAAATACTCCACACTCTCGATAAATCACAGAATTAGTCTCCCCATTTCATACCCGTTCTATGATTTCCCTTCCATACATGCCATAAGGTTTAAACCAGAGAACCAGCAAAGCCAGGAGATAAGGAAAGAAAGTTTGAATACCTCCGCCCACATAAGGCCCAAGGAAAACTTCCGCTAAATTTTCGATTGCCCCAACGATTAAGCCAGCTATAATAGCGCCAGGAATGCTATCTACTCCTCCCAAAATTAAGACAGGCAAAGCCTTCAGCGCTATAAGGGAGAGACTAAACTGGACTCCTAGACGGGTTCCCCACATAATCCCGGCTACTAAAGCAACTAAGCCAGCAATAGCCCAAGTAATGGCCCAAGCCCTTTTTAAAGGAATACCCACCGAAAGAGCTGCTTCATGGTCGTCGGATACCGCCCGCAAGGCGCGACCTGTCTTTGATTTTTGAAAGAACCAAACTAAAATAAGGACTAACGATCCTGATAATATCGCTCCTACCAGATCAACCTGACTGATTAATAAGCCCATAATTTCAAAAGGCACATCAGAAAGGCCAATCTGCAGACCTTTGGGGTCAGTACCCCAAATTCCTTGCCCAACGCCTTGGAGTAAAAAGCCCAGGCCTATGGTCGCCATAAAGAGAACCAAAGGCGGTCGGGCCACTAATGGGCGAAGGACTATAGCTTCCACGATTAAAGCTAAACCGATCATCAGAAGCAGAGTAGCTAATATGGCTAACCAGAGAGGGAAGATATTAAGAAAACCAACTAAAGCCAAAGCAGACAAAAGGGTCATATCTCCCTGAGCAAAATTGAAAACCCCGGAGGCCTTATAAATAAGCACAAAGCCCAAAGCTATTAAAGAATACATAACGCCTACCAGAAGCCCCCCAATAAATACTTCCGCAAAGAAGAGCACTTTTCTTCCTCCTTAATTATTTGCGAGCGGGGGAGCCCAGATAGGCCTTAATCACCCGCTCATTGTAACGAATTTCCTCTGGAGTTCCTTCGGCTACCTTTTCTCCATAATCTAAGACAATTACCCGATCAGATATATCCATGACGACACCCATATCATGCTCAATGAGGGCTATAGTAGATCCTAATTCTTCGTTAGCGTCTAAGATAAAACGGGCAATATCTTCTTTTTCTTCTAAATTCATTCCGGCCATCGGCTCATCTAAAAGGAGGAGCTTAGGCTCGGCCGCCAGGGCGCGACCTAATTCTACCCTTTTTTGCAGTCCATAAGGGAGCATACCAGCCGGAACTTTGCGGATATGCTCGATTTCTAACCAGTCAATAATCCGTTCCACTACTTCCCGATGGTGGATTTCTTCCTTTTGGGCTAAACCCCAGTAAATTCCTTGGGAGATAAAATTTGAGTTCATCTTTAAATTTCTACCAACCATTAAATTGTCCAAGACAGTCATGCCTTTAAAGAGAGCGACATTTTGGAAGGTGCGGGCAATGCCTAAGGCGGCAATTTGATGCGGACGCAGTTTAGTCAAGTCCTGCCCGCTAAAAAAGATATGCCCCCGCGTTGGCTGGTAGAAGCCATTAATGGCATTGATTAAACTCGTTTTGCCAGCGCCATTAGGGCCGATAATCGCTAAAATTTCCCCAGGATAAATTTCCAGACTTACTCCGTTTAGAGCCTTCAAGATGCCAAAATCGACATGCACATCTTGCACTTGAATTAAAACCTCACCTTTTTCCATAGTGATTAGTCCAAAAACCTCGCCTTGGCTCTTTGGTTAAAAAACTTCTACTTGGCGAATTTTTAGAAAAGCGCGAATATTGGCCGTCCGCCCATCTTCATAAGTAATTTTAGTTTCCACCTGAATGCCCTCTTTTTCAGAATAGAGAGCATCAATAAGATCGCCATACTTCTGGGCAATGAACCCGCGGCGTAGTTTGCGCGTGCGCGTTATTTCAGCATCATCTGGATCTAATTCCTTATGCAAAATTAGAAATTTTCTGATTTGAGCGCCGCGCAGTTTTTCTTCTTTGGCTAAACTGGCATTAACTTTCTTTACTTCTTGGCCAATCAAACCATAAACTTCGTTTTTCTGCGAGAGATCTGTATAAGAGGTGTAACCTATATTTTTTCTTTCGGCCCAGTTGCCTACACTTTGCATATCAATATTGATCATAGCCGTTACATATTCTTTCCCTTGCCCAAGCGTTACCGCTTCTTTAATATAGGGACTAAATTTGAGTTTATTTTCTATATACTGGGGAGCAAAAATAGTTCCGTTGGCTAAAGTACTTACATCTTTGGCGCGATCAATGATAATTAAATGATAGTCTCTATCGATGATGCCGGCATCTCCGGTATGCAACCAACCGTCTTTCAAAGCTTCGGCAGTGGCCTCGGGATTTTTGTAATAACCTTGGAAAACCCCAGGACTCTTGATCAGCACTTCGCCAGCTTCGGAGATTTTAAGTTCTATCTCCGGGAGGGGCTTGCCCACCGTTTCTAATTTTACTTCATCGTCTGGCTGGTAGGTACACATAGCACTAGTTTCGGTGAGACCATAGACTTGTTTTAAATTAATGCCCAGAGCACGATAAAATTGAAAAACCTCTGGCCCTAAAGCTGCCCCCGCGGTGTAAGCAAAACGGAGTTTGCTCATACCTAAATTGTCTCGCAAGGGTCCATAAGCAAAAAATTCTCCCAGAGCATATAAAAGACGGAGTTTTAAGGGGATAGAATCTTTCTTTAATTCCCGCGCAGCCACCTCTCTGGCGACTTCGATAAAATAATTGAACATCTTTTGCTTGATCCAGGCCGCATCTTCCATCTTCACCCGAATGTTGGTGAGAATGTTCTCCCAGATCCGGGGTGGGCAGAAAATGATTGTGGGTCCGATTTCCCGCATATCTCTTAAGACTGTGCTTGGCGATTCGGGACAATTAGTGGTAAATCCGATATCAAAGAGCATAACCAGAGAATAAATTGAATCTCCTATCCAAGCCATGGGCAGATATGCCATAGTTTGATCCGTATCCCGATAGTCTTCAGCCTTCTTAATTAGCCGGACATTGGTCAGTAGGTTAGCATGGGTAAGAACAACTCCTTTGGGATTTCCCGTTGTGCCTGAGGTATAAGCTATTAAAGCAATATCTTCTGGCCGACCTTTGCTCACTTCTTCGTCAAAATAATGGGGGTGGGTGTTGGCAAATTCTTGGCCAAGTTCTTGGACTTCTATAAAACTTTTTAAATAAGGTTGTTTATAGTTACGCATTCCTCGAGGATCATCATAGATAATCATTTCCATACTTGGGATTTTCTCGCGCAGGGCCAGCATTTTATCAACCTGTTCTTGATCTTCGGCTACGATAAACCTGGCTTCAGAATGGGCGAGGATGTATTCCAATTCTCTTTCAATGGCATCTTGATAAAGGGGGACAGGGATGCCGCCCAAGCAAAGTGCAGCCATCTGCGCGAAATAGAGTTGGGGGCGATTGTCCCCGATCACGCTCAGTTTATCTCCCCGTCTAAACCCCAGCGCAGCCAGTCCTAAAGCAAATAGACGGGTATTTTCGAGATAGTCTTGCCATGAATAAGATTGCCAAATACCTAAGTCTTTTTCGCGAATGGCAATTTTATTCCGGCCGTATTTTTGGGCATTGTTGATCAAGAGCTGAGGAAGAGTTTCTAACCTTGACTCTACCATCCCTTTCTCCCGAGAGAGATTTTCTGGGGATTCAGCCAAGATGTTATTTAACCTTGCTTTTAACCTGTTTTTTTAATATTTTGGCGACGGTTAAATGAGCCTGGCAACTCAACCTAAGGTTTTAAACCCAAATGCCTCATTCTCCAGCCTTTATTATGGCTGGAGTTTTAACCAACATTTGAATGGAAAGAAGGATCTTTAAAAACTTAAAATACAGAATAAGAAATAAAAGTCAAGAAAAAAATACGCTTTGCTGCTCAAGTTAAAAAGGAATCGAATTTATGATGTCTGACGTTTCCATCCGTTCTTAGGAGATAGCAGGGCATTATTTTAATGAGCCTCTATCCCCTTTCGCCTGCTTTACCCATGATTTTCAAAATTGATCGACGGTCAGAGAATTTGGCTTGCCCACCTGCACTTTTCAAAAACAATAGTAATTTTATAAGATTAATTGCCGGAACTTTATAAAGAGGCCAGGGGGTAAATGAGGGAGCATCGGCTGGAGAAGAAGGAGTAAAAATTGAAAGCCAGATTTCCGCAAAGCGTTGGCGGATATTAAGAAACAAGCTAATTTTTTCAGCAGAAGCGAGCCGGGGCTAAAGAGGGTAAAAGTGCCTTATGATCCCGAATGAATCCTTTGGCCTCTTATAAATCTCAGGATTCGGACCCCAAAGTCAAGGTGGCCAAGGAGAATTAAAAGATTGACAAAAAGGAAATCTTTGCAATAAGATAGCCATCTGATAAGGCGGATTAAATTGAAGACGGTATCTTTTGTTCTAAAAGATATTCCTTTTTCCATAAGACCAGAAGAGCTGGCCGAGTCTCTAAAAATCCGTCCGGAAAGTCCGCAGATGGTTAGGCTTAAAGAATTGATCGAGAAAGCTCAAATTACAGGTCGGCCGAAGGCTTTTTATAAAATGGTTTTTATCCAAGAAAAAAAAGAAGATCAAGTGCTTGTTGATGGAGTTACTTTTACTAGCCGGGTTTTGCGCGTAAACCTGGAAAAAGCTCACCGCCTTTTTCCTTATTTAGCTACTTGTGGTGAGGAATTGGAAGAATGGTCAAAAAAATTAGAAGATTTTTTGGATAAATATCTGGGGGACGCTATAAAGGAGAAAGCTTTACGATTAGCCTTGGACTTTCTATATAAAGATTTGGTAAATCGCTTTCATCCGGGCCAGCTTTCCAGGATGAACCCGGGATCTTTGCCTGACTGGCCTCTTCCAGAGCAAGTTCCCCTTTTTACCCTTCTTGGTGAAGGGCCGTCTTCTATTGGAGTAAGACTCAATGAATCTTTTTTGATGCTGCCTCTTAAATCTGTTTCGGGCATATGGTTTCCAACGCAAGAGAGCTTTGAAAGTTGTCGGCTATGTCCCCGGGAAAATTGTCCGGGAAGGAAAGCTGCTTATATACCAGGCTTATATGAGCAGAAATATGGAATTAAGCTTGACTTAAAAACAAATTCATAGATATGATTTGCCCATTAAAATTGAAAATAAAACCGTTGGTCAAGAATAGGCTTGAGAATGAGGACAAAAAATTTAGAGAATCTAAAATCTTCCCTTTAATTATTTGCTTATTCCTAAAAGAAGGGGGATTAAATCAGCAATAGAAAATGGAAAAGGAGGCAGAGTATGACGAGCCAATTGAGTGCTGAAGAGATCAGGAAATTAGAGACGGAGTATGTTCTTTATCCGTGGGTGGCTCAAAAAGGGCTAAACCCCGTAGTGGTGGATCATGCTAAAGGCAATTATTTTTATGATCCCTCCGGGAAAAAATATTTAGATTTTAGTTCCATGTTTGTCTTTAGTAATTTAGGCCATGCTGATGAGCGAGTGGTGCAAGCTATAGCTGCCCAGGCGTCTAAATTGCCCACAGCCGCCTCCCCTTTTGCTACGGAACCTAAGGGGCGCCTGGCTAAACTTTTGGCGGAAATTACACCGGGAGATGTAAAAAAGACTTTCTTTTCTACAAGTGGGGCGGAAGCTAATGAGGGAGCGATCAAGATTGCGCGCATGGCCACAGGGAAAGAAAAAATTATTGCCCGTTATCGCAGTTATCACGGGTCTACTTTTGGGGCCATGTCCTTAAGCAATGACTTTCGCAACTGGGCTTGTGAACCTTCCATTCCCAGTGTTCTGCATTGTTTAGACCCTTTTTGTTACCGTTGTCCCTTTGGCTTAAAATATCCAGGATGCGATCTGCAGTGCGCCAAGCATGTAGAAGAAGTAATCAAATTTGAGGGCGGCGCTAAAAGAGTGGCCGGTTTTATCGCCGAAACAATCGTGGGAGCGAATGGCATTATTGTTCCGCCTGATGGTTATTGGCAAAAGATTAGAGAAATATGCAATCGATACGAAATGCTTATGATGTGTGATGAAGTAATGGTGGGATTTGGGCGCACAGGTAAATGGTTTGCCATTGAGCATTGGGGAGTAGTTCCGGATATCATCACCATGGCCAAAGGAATAACCAGTGGCTATGTTCCTCTGGGGGCCACGAGTGTCCGGGAGGGAGTAGCTAAAGCTTTTGAGACAAATCCCTGGGTTCATGGTCATACCTATAGTGGCCACACTTTAGCCATGGCTGCCGGAATTGCGACAATTGAAGCCTATAAAGCAAGCGATTTAATTAACCGCTCGGCGCAGATGGGCGAGTATCTTATGCAAAAAGCCTTGGAACTGCAAGATAAACATCCCTCCATAGGAGATGTGCGGGGAAAAGGATTATTTGTGGGCTTGGAGTTGGTTAAAAATCGCCAGACTAAGGAAGCTTTGCATGATCCATTTGTAGAAGGAGTTCGTCCTCCCACAGCCAAGATGAAAGTCTTGGCCGAGGCTATGAAAGAGGGGGTATATTGTCTGCCTGGATCAGCCAGTGTGTTGATGCTCGCGCCGCCTTTAACCATTACCAAAGAAGAGATTGACTTTGCTGTGGAAGTATTTGATAAGGCGCTAAAAATTGCTGATGAAGAGACCGAGAAGTAGCCTCTTCATCTAAGTTCTCGCTTTTGAGGGCCAAATAATAGGGCAGGGGCTTGTCCCTTGCCTCTTAAGATAGAGAGTTTAAGGGTGCAAGATAGAGGATGTATGAGTTTGAACATTAACCAGGATAAAGTTGTCGTTTCCTATCTGACCAAGAAGTTTGGTGAGCTATTAGTCTTAGATAATATCTCCTTTTCCGTTAAAAAGGGCGAGTTTTTAGCTATTGTTGGTCCTACGGGATGCGGAAAGACTACTTTTTTAAACTGTCTTTCCTGCCTTCTTCCGCCCACTAAAGGGACTATTTATATAGATGGTGAGCCAGCAAATCCTCGCAAGCACCATATCTCCTTTGTGTTTCAAGAACCGACTCCCATGCCTTGGCGCACCGTTGCCCATAACGTGGCGTTCGGGATGGAAATTAAAAAATTTCCTAAAGAAAAAATTCAGGAGAGATTGAATTATATAATGAGTTTGGTGGGCCTGGCCGATACAGCGCATCTTTATCCCAATCAGATTTCTGCTAGTATGATGCAGCGCATGACCGTGGCCCGGGCTTTTGCTGTCGATCCGGACTTGCTCTTAATGGATGAGCCTTATGGCCAATTAGATATGAAGTTGCGTTATTATTTGGAGGATGAGCTGATCAAATTATGGCAGACCCTAAAGAGCACGGTTATCTTTATTACGCATAATATTGAAGAAGCTGTCTACTTAGCGGAAAGAATTTTAGTGCTGAGCAATAAACCAACCAAGATTAAAGCAGATATAAAGGTGGATTTAGCCCATCCGCGTAAGGTTCTGGATCCAAAGTTCATCGAGCTGAGGAAGAAAGTGACCGAATTGATTCGCTGGTGGTAAGAATCATTGGGCGATCAATGGAGGGAGGTGGGAGAGACAAGAGCAGAAAAGGTAGCCCATAGAAGGAAATCATTATGTAAAAATTTTTGAGAAAGGAGCAGAGTGATGAGAAGGATAATTTTATTGATCGCGTTGGCCGTTTTTATTATACCGAGCTCGGGCATGGCGCAGCAAAAGCTTATAACTTTACCTACGGCTTGGATGCCCGAACATGAAGTTTTCTTGGCCTGGTATGCCAAAGAAAAAGGATGGGATAAAGAAGAAGGTTTAGAATTAAAACTGCTTTATTTTGAAAGCGGCATGGCGATGCTGGAAGCCCTGCCCGCTAAACAGTGGGTATTAGGAGGAATCGGAGGAGTTCCGCATATCATGGGCGCCCTGAGATACGGGGCGTATTTAATTGGCCTGGGCAATAATGAATCCTGGTGCAACGCTGTATATGTCCGGCCTAACAGCCCAGTTTTAAAAACCAAAGGAGCAGTAAAAGGCTACCCCAAAATCTATGGAAAAGCAGAAGATCTGAAAGGCAAGCAGTTTTTGGTCACTACGGTATCTTCCGCTCATTTTGCCATGGGCGTCTATTTAAATGCTTTTAAATTAAAAGATAAAGATGTAGTAGTAAAGAATATGGACCAGGCCTCGATTATGGCTGCTTTTGAGAAGGGGATTGGTGATTTTGCCTGTCTCTGGGCCCCCTATACTTACACGGCAGAAGAAAAAGGATGGAAAGAAGTGGCAAACGTAGATACCTGCAATGCCGCCATACCGATTACGCTGATTGGCGACAAAGAATTCTGCGATAAGAATCCGGAAGTGGTCGCCAAATTCTTACGGGTAATTTTTAGATCCATAAATAAATTGAAGGAAGAAGGAGCGACTCCCGAGAACGTCAAGCTCTTCCAGAAGATGTACAAAGAATGGGCGGGTATGGAGTATACCGAACAAGCAGCCAAGAAAGACATCGAGATGCATCCGGTATGGAAACTGGAAGAGCAACTTAAACTTTTTGGCGCCTCTAGGAAAGAGAGTCAAGTGCAGAGATGGGAACGACTTCTGGCAGAATTCCTTCATGCCAATGGTCGTTTAAAGGCCGCAGAGTTGGCTAAGGTTAAAAAGATGGATTGGGTAACAGATAAATTTTTAAAGATGGTCAAGACTCCAATTCCACCATATAAATAAGTTTCCCGCAAATTCACCCCGCTTCCCCTTAAATTGAGGGGCAGCGGGGGTAGCCTAAAATTCCTTCTCTCCTTTCCCATTTTCTAAAGGGCCTCCTTTGACCTCATTTGCAAAAGGGAAAGGGATTATGGAGGAGAAGATAAATGGCCTATGAGACGGTAAAAGTAAAAACGCCTTTGCTTATAAAAATTCTTTCCGCCGCGAGCATTGTCAGTTTTTTTGGAGGTTGGGAACTTATCGTTGATTTAGGGATCGTCCCCAGTACGATGCTTGCCGCCCCCTCAGCAGTTTTCAAATTGTTCATAGTTAAACTAACAGATCCTAATCCCGATGGAGCTCTCTTGCAAACGCACGCTTGGGTGAGCATTCAAGAAGCCGGTTTAGGCTATCTCCTCTCCCTTTTAATTGGTATTCCTCTGGGATTGTTCATGGGTTGGTTTACTGTAGTCCGGGGAATTTTTCGCCCTTTATTTGAAATTATTCGACCAATTCCTCCCATTGCTTGGATTCCCCTTTGTATCTTTTGGTTTGGGATTGAGTTATGGGGGAAAGTGTTTATTATCTGGATTGGCGGAGTGGTTCCTTGTGTAATCAATGCTTGGACGGGCGTGAATATGACCAATCCTACTTTGATTCAAATGGCCCGCACTTACGGAGCGAGTGACTGGCAAATTTTCCGTAAACTATGTATTCCTTCTGCTTTACCTATGGTCTTTGGAGCTTTGCAAATAACCCTGGCCATTTGCTGGACTAATTTAGTGGCGGCTGAGCTTTTGGCTGCTGATTCAGGCTTGGGATTTCTCATTACCATGGGACGGAGGTTGGCCCTTCCGGAAATGGTGGTCTTAGGCATGGTGACTGTGGGAGTCGCCGGGGCGCTTATTGGGTTGGCAATTGACGCCTTAGAAAAAAAGCTTTTAGCCGGCATCAGGAGATAATTGATGGGGAAAGTTTTAAGAAAAGTTTTGCGTAACGAATTCGCCCTTTATGTGCTTTCTTTCTTTGGCTTCCTATTGGTTTGGGATTGGGTGGCCAAAGAGCAGATCTTAGGTAGATCTTTGGCGCCACCCCTGGATGTATTGAAGGAATTGCATAGATTAACCACGGTTAAATTAGCGGGCAAAGACTTATTCGGCCATATCTGGGATAGTACAAGCCGAGTCTTTATCGGTTTTGCCATTGCCGCAGTTTTTGCCGTTCCTTTAGGATTATTAATGGCCTTAAACCGCTATATTAATGCTCTCGTCAAGCCAGTTTTTGATATATTCAAACCCATGCCCCCGATTGCTTGGATTTCTATCGCCATTCTCTGGTTTGGGATTGAAGAAGCTTCCAAGATTTTTATAATTGTCATTGGCGCCTTTGTTCCTTGTCTGCTCAATGCTTATAATGGGGTGCGGCTTATTGAACCCGAGCTTTACGACGTAATTCGCATGCTGGGGGGAAACCGGCGAGCGGAAATTTTGTATGTTAGTTTTCCGGCAGCTTTTCCAGCTATCTTTAGCGGACTGCAAATTTCTTTGAGCATAGCCTGGACTTGTGTATTAGCGGCGGAATTGGTGAGCTCCCGCTCTGGATTAGGCTGGATAATTATCCAGGGAATGAGGTTAACCCGTCCTGATTTAGTTATAGGGGGAATGGCCATCATAGCTCTGGTGGCTTGGCTAACTACTTTATTAATCAGTGGCTTGGAAAGGTTAATCTGCCCTTGGAAGAGAGGAATTAAAGAGGGTTATTTATAATGGAGATAAGGCCGCAAGCAAAAGTAAAAATTTCTTGCCAGCATATAAGCAAAGTTTTCATTCAAAAAGGGAAGATGAAAGTTCATGTGCTGGAAGACATTTCTCTGGAAGTCTACGATAATGAATTTGTCGTTATTCTGGGGCCAGGCCAATCAGGAAAGACCACTTTGCTCAGGATTATTGCTGGTCTGGAGACACCTACTGCGGGAATAGTTTTTCTCAACGGCGAAGAAGTCGCAGGTCCCGGGCCTGATCGCGGGTTAGTTTTTCAAAGTTATATGCTCTTCCCTTGGAGAACAGTCCTGGGCAATGTAGAGATGGGGCCGAGGTTGCGGGGAATTTCTAAGGAAGAAAGGAGGCGAATTGCGGCTCATTATTTGGAACTTGTCGGGTTAACGGGTTACGAAAAGTATTATCCCCACCAATTGAGCGGGGGAATGAAGCAGCGGGTGGGCATCGCCCGGGCTTATGCTAATAATCCTGAAGTCATGCTCCTTGATGAACCATTTGGCCAACTGGATGCGCAGACACGCTATTACATGGAGAAGGAAACAGTGCGCATTTGGGAACAGGAGAAAAGAACAGTAATATTTGTGACCAATAACATTGATGAAGCCATATATTTAGCAGACCGCATCATAACCATGGAAGGAAAACTGCCCGGCAGAATTAAGGCTGTATACCCAGTGAATCTACCTCGTCCCCGCGAGCATACCGATGTAGCTTTCCTAAAATTGCGCCAAGAAATTATTGACGCCAGCAAATTGCTACTCTAATAATTTTAATAATCTCCCTTATTGCTGGCTTGTAAAATGGGCTCACCCATTTAAAAGGCACCTGTCAAGAGAAAAAAGTATCCTGTGAGTAAGAGAAACCTCTGTCTTAAAGCCTCCTTTATGATCTTTTCGTCCCGATCCATTTCTGATGCATTTCATTCCCCACTCGCTATCAGGAAGTCTCCGGTTCTTTCTTACAAGTATGATCTCCTGATGAAGTCACCAACCTCTCTCCCTTTGCCGTAGTTTCTTTGGGTTTTGGGATGTCAGCCTCGACTGCACCAGTCACCCATCAGGATCAAGGCCTGCAGTAAAACGTGTTTTCCCTATACGGCCCCTGTCCCGCAAAGCGGGACCCAGAAAATCTTCGGTTCCAGGCCGTGTCCAATTCGTTTCCTTTACAGGACTCATAGTTGTTAGCCAACCCCTCGTGGCTCACGGCGTGGGCGGTCAAGACATTGATGACCTTATGAGATTGGGATGGAACGGTTGACCAATCAGGTCTCGTGGTTCTTGACCAACCCCAACTCTGGTTCCCCGTTCCAGCCCCGTCCTCTTGTTCCGAATAGCTTCTCAGGCTCAAAAAGCACTTGCTCCCTCATCATGTAGTAACCTGCTCGGGCCAGCTTGTGCGCCAGGGCACTGTGGGCCACTGATGCATTGGTCTTCTGCATCTTACGGTTGTAATAGGCCCGAGGCTCCGGATAATAACGCCGGGCCAACTCCGAGGCCTCCGAATAAGCCCACGACAAATATTTATTCCCGTTCTTTCTGTTGCCCGACCCCTTCCACTTCCCATTGCTCATCCACTGACTGGGGACCTTGCGACAATACGATACATAATCTCCCACGGTCGCAAATCGACCAATCGGCCCCGTCTCCAACATAATGGTCAACGCCAAAATCTTCCCGACCCCAGGAAGCGTCAGAAGATAACGATACGCCTCCTCCAATGTGATCTTCTTTAGTACCACCCCCTCAACCCTCCGAATCTGATGGGTCAGAAAATCTATCGCCTCTTGACTCACCCGCCCCGCCAACGCCAAATCCTCACCGCTTTCCAAAAGCGGACTGACCCGATCCTCCCTGAGGGCCTTCACGTCATTGACATTCACCTTCCTCCCCAGGTTGCGGCTCAGAATATTCTGCAAACTGATCACCAAAGAGGTCCGAAGCCTCACCAAATGCCCCCGCTTCCTCAAAAGATCTCGCACCGGCCTCTCCTCCTTCGGATAAATATAACCCTCAGGCAAGATCCCTAACCGAAGCATCTCTGCCAACCAAAAGGCATCATGCCTGTCATCGGAATGCTTCATCAATGTACTGCACCCCGTTTGTCAAGACATTTTTTATACCCAAAAGTTGTAGAGGTCATGCTGCCTTCCTTAATGTCTCCTTATAGTAAAGATCCTCAAACTCCTCTGGACTCATATACCCAAGTTCACTATGGACATAGAGCTTGTTGTAATCAACCTCTATCCACTTCCCTATCCGCTCTTTTGCCTCCTCAAAACTCCCAAATTCATTCAGCCAGATTATCTCTTCCTTTATGGTCCTCATAAAGGATGGCGCCGTCGGCTCCGAACCATTGTCACTTATGAGCTTGAGTCCTTGGCCCCTTACACCATCAGGAAATTCTTTATCAATTGCCCTCTCTATCGCCTCCCTCCAATCACTCGCCTTGCTCCTTAGGGAGATGTCCCATCCAACTATCTTCTTCGTATACCAGTCAAGCACTATTACTAAGTAAACCCTTCCAATCACAGGAATAATAAACTTCGTCATGTCAACTCCCCAAAACTGTTTCGGTCTGTCCGCTCGGGGTTTGCTCCTCTGGGGTGTCCTCTTTGCCTTATGAACCGTCTGCGTCGCCAGCATCCCCTGCCCTTTCATCAGCCTCTGCACTTTCTTGTGATTGATAAGTATCCTCTCCCTGTTCTTTAACCAGGCTGTCACTCGCCTGTATCCCCAAAATGGATGCTCCGCCTTTATGGCCTTGATCCGCTCTATTACCTCCTCATCCTCTGGTTTTTTGATTCCCCTGGGGCTGGAACTACTTTGAATGCAAAATAGTATCTGCTCCTGGATATCCCCAAAGCCTCACAGGCCTCCTTTATTTTGTATCCCTCTCCTTTGAGTGCCTCCACAGCCTCTATCTTGTCGGAAAAAGCTCCTCTGTTTTTTTTAAAATATCAATCTGTATCGCCTGCTTGCCTATAATCTTCTGGAGTCTCTCTATCTCCGCCTTGTAAACATTATCATCCCCTTGACCATTGATTAAT
>FWPU01010550.1_pt1 | contig 13621 bp, 12 predicted proteins | sample 2228361 | NCBI WGS metagenome assembly FWPU01 (sample SAMEA103939777, study PRJEB20133) | metagenome | reverse complement strand
TAAAAGAGGATTAAAGTGATTACGAACAGCATGGTAACTTGCAGACATACACTGGTGGTCTAGTGAGTACTCTGAGCACACTGCCCTCTTGGGAGCTTGTAACAGTTGTTCTAGTCCGCCCTTCTATGAGTTGGTAACCGATTGAGACTATGCAATCGGCAGGACCTGCAGAATACATCAGTTCACCATCATCCGACTCCACTCTATTTGCGGTCAGTGTCATTGGTACACCAGTGACGACATTGATGTTGCCATTTGGACGTACTCCTCCTGCATCATCAGCAGGGATGACTGTGCACACCTCATACGTTCCAGGACTCATTGGTTTGTATTCAAACAAGCCTAAATATTCCAATTCTGCAGGCATGCTTGTGTGTCCCAGATATGGTCTATAATAGAACACACGCTCTTCAAGTGTTCTCTGTACTGCAACCATGATCTTGGAGTCATGACAACTGAAATATACTCTAAAGCGGGGCTCAATGAGAATACTGACCTGACGTGTACCTTCATTAGCAGTGCCGCCCCGTATCAGACCGCTGGGCAGTACTATCTCCTTGTCATCAAGTCTGACTGTCACAGAGGGAGATCTGGGTATCTCATCAACACGTCCAGATGCCACTTTTGATCTGATAATCTCTACTGCGACTGTGGAACTTCGGAGAGGATGTTCTCTCATCCAGTACGAGTTTCTAGGCAGTCCCAATATCGCACCAATAAGCCCAAGTATGGCAGTCCGTGGTGGAAATGGAAACGTCACTGCCATCTCTGGAGGTCCTGGTATTCTAAAGAATCCATATTGCCCCCACATATCGAAGACCACTACTTGTGGCATGTCCATTCACCTCGCGTCAATCATCCTGTTTGTTCGTCCATCGATTCTATTAAGCTATATATCAATCCCACGCTCGTGCGGTGTCCATGTCCCAGTGTAAAAGTCCCAGTCTTCTATAAAGTCTGAGAGTTGCCAACCCCCATATATTCGTGAGTCGAGTACAAAAGACAGTGGCGGTCTTTCCATAGAACCAAATACTTTGAGTAACGCGACCGTGCCCTCTGGAGGAAGTTGTGCACGGAGTACTGTACGTTCCTCCTGATCCATATCAAGAAAACACTTTGGAAGTCTTTTTGCAGTCCGTACAAAGACACGACTCAGAGTGGCATCTGGTGCAATCACTACTGCTTCACTACTGAGTCCAACATAGTGCATCTCACAAAAGCGCTTTATCACTCCCATCTGGCGGAGGTACCTGAGGTGTTCAGATATGACCGTGGTCTGACGCTTCAAGGATTTTCGTATGCCCTCAATAGTCATGTTGTTTCTTTGCACCTCTACAAGTATCTGTGCATCTAGTGAGTCACACTCTTTGATCCTCTGAGGTGGTTCAGGCAGAATCTCTGAACAGGCCTGCTCCTCACCTGTGCGTGCGACCGATTCGACCTCCATCTGTAAAAGTGACCAGTCTATCTCCCACTGCCCAGTTCTATGATTATAGCAGTCCAAATTGTAAAATGGTGCAGATCTATGACGTTCTAAAACGATAATATCAATATCATTCTCAGTAGCGACCCTGATTATCTCTTCTAACTGACTGATGTTCTCCCTATTGTCTGGTATACATAGTGTAATGAAAATGCCACCACGCCCGGTGAGGATCTTGTGTGATGAATAGACAAAGGGACATTTGTCAACAAATCTGTAATAGTTAATGTACCTTTTATTATTGCATGGCTGCATTATGAGTTGAAACGCACGTATTCCTAGTGCAGGAAATGTTATCCGTTCAAAGTATTGAAGCTGTCTACGCCTACGTAGAACCTGCATTGTTTTTCCCACCCAGTCTGTACCCACACCAAGACGCCACGCTATCTCTTTTCTAGTAAAATGTGCATCGTAGAGCAACTCACGAATGACTCTCACCTCTATCTCTGTCAGAGGCCGGTTATAATCACGAAGAAATCTCAACAGATAACCTGCCCATTCATTATGATCTACCTTGAACCCGTATCTCTTCATTCCCTGTAGACGTCTTACTAATTCCTCTAGTCCCTCTCCGTCAGTGAGGTCTGTCAGTGCTGAATAGAGTGTACATGGATCATAAATACCACCCGCCCCAATCTTCTCCCCATGTCTATTCTGGCTCCATGCCTCTTTCCATTTAACGATGTCCTTACCATTGAGTTGTTGACATCCGTATTCACATGCCATGTCAAACAGGTCCTGGCTGCTCAGGACCTCCACGGGCATGAGATGAAAAAAGGCCTCTCGTGCGAGGATTGCTCTGATGAGAGCGGCGGGTGTGTCACGAATGTCTGGAATACATACACCCGTATCATTGTATATTATGACTCTCTTTCTAAATGACTCTGGCCATGCTGTAGTCTGCTCCCTCCTCATATTTACGGACATCTTTAGAATAACTGAATCAATGTTAAAACGCTGCGCACATCCCACTACCATCTCCCGCCATAGCCGAACAAGTGCCTCTGCAGACGCAGATGACTCGGTGGAGTTGTGCTCTGTTCCTTTGTCTGTCATTCTGAATGCCTCTTTGCTAGTCTGTTCTTCCATTGTTTTGACATCCTTAGAACAGCACTACCAAGTCCTGTGATCCATACGTGTCTTGACTTGTTCTCAGATTGGGTCCTCACATAGCCCCACTTCTCCAGTTGAGTGATATGCCCCGACACACTCCCCATACTCCTTCCCACAAGCTGTGCGAGCTTACCGATAGATGCGATACCCTCGGCCTTCCTCTTATCTAACTCCTCTAGTATGTCTTTTTTGATTGGACTTAATGACTGTTTCTGAATAGGATATATGTCTATCACACCAACCGCCTTTTCATTCGCCTCCTTGACAAGATAGACAACTGAACCAGTGAAGTTTGCTACAGTGATTAGAGCAGCTGTCATGACACGTGTACCCAGAGATGGATTGAATCTGAGTTTACAGTCCGAGTGACGCAGCGCCACTTCTACGACCTTGCAGAGAACATCATGGTAGTTCCATCCATCCACACAGACCTTCTCAACCTCATAACTGCCGTGTTGCTGTAATATGTCTTTTATAACGTGGTCCGCATCGCCTGCAGTTTCTGGCGTATGAACAAGAATGACCTTCTCGCCTCCGCGTTTCTGCAGAACATAGGCAATCCGTCCCTGTTCCTTGTGACCCAGGCTTGCTATGTGTACAACTCTCATTATGTCATGAGTTCTGATTCTGTACTCTAAAATTGTTTCGGGTATGAATCTGAAACGAGTCATTCTGGTTCAAAGTTCAGTCATTCTAGCTGTTATGCAATCGTGTGTGGTTGTACACCGATTGACATGTTCACATCCCATCTTGACTTCCCCGGAGAACCCGAGGATCCGCCATGGTGAGTACTGAGTGAACCTCAGGCTTATACTGGCTCTGGGTCCTGTACCCAGCATCGGATGGTCTTAAGGCCATCCTACACATGAATGTGGGGGCGCACAACACTTGTGTTCCCCCACCTTTTTTGAGTATGGACAACCTAATTATTAGAACATCCTCTCTAAAAAATGGAGTGCATATATCAGTCTTTCCTTTTAATTGTCTGTTCGATTTTGTCTAAAATTGAGGGTAGGTCTTCCAGTGAGATACACACATCTTCAAGATGTATCTGTCCACTTATGTCTTTAATAGAAGAAGATGTCTGTTCAATATTTGATGGTATTAACTCCCATTAGAAACGTAGTGGGTGTGATTCATGGACTTTCAGCGGTAGTCGTTTCTGTATTCACAGTCCTTCTCATGAATTCATCTATGCGGACTCAAAATCCCCGAGAAATCCGCCAGTCTAAGTCATTCTCATGGGACATGAATTGGACTTCATTCAAGATATTAAAATATAGACCTTAAACAACTATGATTATTGGTCCCTGCGGCATTTGGACGATAACTAGAGTGGCATGCGGGGGACCATTCATCCCAGCTGTGGAGGATATGTGAACTGCAGAAACAACCTCTCCGAGTATTGGTAACATTCCTTGGCACTGATAAATACGACCCCACAGAGTATTATATCTATCCAGATCAGCAGAACACAGTCCACACGGCTATGATCTGTGAAGCCATTGTCAAATTACAGGGGACTTTTGACGTCATAGCAGTGTTAATCACAAAGGAGAGCAGAGCGTCTTTAGGCTCACTAAGACAATGCCTTGATCCAAATGTCAGACTAAAAGAGGTAGAAGTGAGCGATAGTAATGAGGCGTCTGAATTTTTCAAGGCAGCAGGCGATATAATCGGTCTCTTTAATGATACACAAGAATACGAGGTTGTTATAGACATTACACACGGTTTCAGATATCTGCCGCTCATTTATCTGGCGGCTGTTCACTTCCTAACCAACTTTAGACAAGTTCACGTGTCAAAGATTTTGTATGGTAAGTGGAAGAGAGGCATGTCGTCCACACCGATTATTGATTGTACCGCAGCTCTATCCATAATTCAATGGGCACAGGCTGCAAAGAGTTTTGGAGTATCGGGAGATGCAAGTCTTCTCGCCATAATGATACAGGGGTTTCAGAAAGGCGTCCCATACTCACAATATAGCACTGCAAAACTACGAGAACTCGAAAAGGCACTAAAAGGACTAGTGCATCCTCTTGGTGAGGCGTTATCAATTGAAATTGGTCTGGTCTGTAAAAATTTGGTGTCTATTCTCAATAATGCTCTGAATGAAACTCTCAGTCCAACACACTCGTTGATGTTAAAAGAGGTACGCCATGAACTAGAGCCTCTATATATCCGGCAGAATATATCAAGAAAGCAGGATCTAGTTCTCACTGAAGATGAACTTCAGCGCCAGTTAGATATTGTGAAGTGGTTTATGGAAAAAAAGCGGTTTAGCGATACGATGCTTCTTCTGCGCGAATACGTGATCAATAAGATCCTGTTCTATCAAAAGGAACAAGAATGGTTACTTCTCAAAAAACGAGATAACATTGAGAATATACTGTCTGCATTAGTATCAATAAATAGCGATGATAGACTAAAGCAGTGTATGACCGATCCACAGAAAGAACTTGCAAAAAACTGGGATATTCTACGACAATTACGCAACCAGTATGCACATGGGGGCTTTAGACCAAATGAAATAAGGGACGACCATGACCGACTCGAGTCCCTGATTAAGTACTTTGAAGGACTTGGAGAAGTCTCTCTCAAGATTGAGTCTACGATTGAGCGACTGCTCGTGTCGCCTATAGGACTCTCAAAGGGCGTGTTATATTCTGCCATTGTGACTGTAAGACCTGACTATGTTATAGTAGTCACCTCAGACGAGGGCGCCAAGTCCATTGAAGAGGTGCTTAAACGCGCAGATTATGCACAGTCTACTGTAAAGGTCATTCTACTCAAAGATCCACACAGCGGTTTCGATGAGATCGGGAACGTTGTAAAAGAGTGTAGTCCCACTGTCATCACGGCTAGACATGTATATTGTAATGTGACTGGTGGAACTACACTAATGGGTGAAGTTGCAAGGGCTATCGGAAAGAAGGCATGCAGACTAGGAATTGATACAGAGTATATCGCCATGATTGACCGTAGACCACTTGATGTACAAAAGACGAACCCCTTTGTAGTTGGTGAGATGATGCCTGTCGAAGGAGAGGATTAGTGACATGTCGTGCACACTCTTGTGTATTCTATCTCATGCGAAATACAAATCTGTGACCGAAGAGACACAAAAAGTTAGGCGAGAGGGTGATATCACAAGTTGAATAGTACACTCACTCTGACACTTGAGACTGTCACGCCCCTCTATATGGGCGGTGCTGACAGGACCCAATCTGAGATCAGAATTCCCTCAATGCGAGGACCACTGAGATTTTGGTATCGCGCAGTTGATCCTAATTTCAAGGACTTTGAAGCAAAGATATTTGGTTCCAGTGTGAATCAATGCCAGGGCGCTCTATCAATGTCAATTGTACAACCTCCGGTCCAACCAACATGTAATTATAATATTATCCATGAACGCAGTCGGCCCGGTCTAAAATATCTGGCATATCCACTATTTATCAACAGAGCGACAAGACTTGCAATTCCAGCAGGAACGACCTTTAAAATTAAACATAATATTCTACCATGGCTAAAAAACGACGTCGCTGATAGAACAAGAAGAGCGGTGGCTGCAGCATGGTGGCTGATCTCTACTGTGGGCGGAATGGGACAACGATGCCGACGAGGTCTTGGCTCTGTGAGAATCATCTCTGTGGATGCGGAGAATTGGTCGGAGGCACAAATGCTGCAGTCAGGAGTAGCAGTTGAAGACGTAAAGCAATGGGAACAGATTGCGAAAACAAATTTGCAGCAGATTAAAGACTGGTTTATGGAGTTTAATAATGTTATACATACCGCATTAAACAAGGACTCGGTTCTATTATTACTTGGACCGAAGAATACTGTTTTTTCGAGTTGGCAAGTTGCACTTGATTGGGTTGGTGATTTATATAAGAGATTTCGAAGCACTCTGAACCACAACGAGCGACTATCACTAGGTCTACCTGTCCAAAAGCGTAATGGTTGTACTGTGAAAGGTCAAACGCATGACCGAAGCGCATCGCCAATGATGATAAACATCATTCGTATCAACAATGCATTCTATCCTGTAGTGATGTTGTTCAACTGCCAAATTCTGGCACCAAATGAACGTATCAAGATAGATTGCAGATATGGCCAACCACGCGTAATTTCCAAACCAGGACCGGTCTTCATTCAAAAGTTTCTACAGTATGTAAAGAAAAATTCATACTTGTTAAAGGAGGTTTGAATATGACACAGGAATCGCTATACATCTCTTTTGGTCCCGTCCAGTCATTTGTTAGTCAGGCAAGAACCACAAGAGATCTGTGGGCTGGATCATCCCTGCTTGCAATACTGGCTGAGAATAGCCTACAAGCGGCTGTGAAAAAAGGTGCTGTAGCTGTATCTCCTGTTATACCGTCACAGGTCTCAAAGAAAGGTACTCCTAATGGTGGGCGTACTTCTGTGCCCAACCTGATGCAAGTCAACTGTGGAACTATTTCTCCTGCTACAATAGCTGATATAATGTTGAAATGTTGGACTGACCTATGGTCTAAGATATGCAATGGCGCATGGAAAAAACTGGCAACTGCCGTGGGGACCTCCGTTCCGAATGGTATTTCTCAAGTCTGGACACGACAGGTGGAGCATGTATGGTATTCGATGTGGGCGTTCGGTCAGTATGATGACCTTCGTGCACGTAAGTGTATTCGTGATTATCACTATCAGGCAGAACCTGGCAGGAAGTGTACGGTATGTGGGGAGCGAGAAGCACTCGAACTCAGTTCACAACATAAAGCAAGACTGGGTGCGGAGGGAATCCGCCTGGATGAAAAAGAGCGCCTCTGTGCAGTCTGTTTCATAAAGAGAACACTACCTCTCCTCAGTAAGGACCCAGAGATACCTGAATTGAGAAGGCTGGATGCTGAGGCATTTCCCTCTACTGTTAACTTTGCCTGCATCAGTTGGTTGAGGGACGTTATACTATCACAAGAACCGACGTTAAAAGAAGCTGCAAAAGACTTGTTGCACTGTCTAAGAGATATTAATGCAGAACGAGTGAACCCACTAAGTCCTAACTGGAGCAAGAATGCATCCGATTTGAAAGGACTGCTCAACTTTAATGGTAACTATTTCTATCTACACTTGTATACTACCCAAAAACTCTTGGGGCATAATCAACAACTTGACAAAGCAAGGGATTATTGCAAAAGGCTGCTGGAAAGCTCCAAGAAGGTAGGTATTGTCGGACCATCGAGTTACTATGCAGTCCTTCTAATGGATGGTGACAATATGGGGAGAGTATTATCTGCCAACGAAACAAAGAAACCGGATATCAGCATTGCCCTCAACGACTTTGCAGACAATACATATGATATAATAGAACCCCTGGGTGGCAGAGTGATCTATGCGGGCGGTGACGATCTATTGGCATTCCTTCCCATTGATATGGTTCTCCATGCTGCTTCTGATCTCGCCGCATCATACTCCAACTTTATGGGTAATCTTCAATTGAGTGGCGGGGTGAGTCTCTCTATCAGTGCTGGTATAACGCTGGCTAACATGAACCTACCAATGGGCCGCATAATAAAGCACACGCATTATCTTCTTGATGATGTGGCAAAGGAATACTCCGATGGACATACCAAAAAGGACGCATTTGCAATGCAGGTCTGGACACGTTCTGGTCCCGGTGTTAGAATTGTTAAGAAATGGCAGTCTAAAAGTCAAAAACAACCATGGCCTATTGAGATCATGGGCCTTGTAGATGCTGCAAGACAGAAGCGCAGTCCGCCCTTGACAAAAGGATTTCTCTACTCTGCATCGGATCTGATTGCTAAATTTGAAAGGATACCACAAGGGGATGAGGATGTATTATTGGAACTGTTATTTGTAGAGTATTTTGCCAGTCGTGTGAAAGAAGTTGAAGAGTTGAATGAAACTGAAGAGGGCAGAGCGATGGTCCGAGAACTGGTCAAGACCATCCTGGAACTCTCCAGGATAGACTATGCGCAAAGACCGGGTGTGGTTCGGTTTAATAAGGACGCACCGCTGATGATACGATTTCTTGCTAGTGGAGGTGTTAGCGAGTGAAGAGAAACGGACTGTGTGTGGAGGCCATTGATCCATTATTTTTTAGGGATTCCTCTTCATTTGATGCGGGCGAGACTCTGTACTTGAGGTGTCTATTTCCACCAACACCATCCTCTGCATATGGACTTGCAAGAGGGTTTATTCTTGAGAGCCTCTGCAAAGAATTGAACCATTACATCTATTCTGGCTGCAAGAACTGTTCAAATTATGGAAATTGTGTGGCGAGTGGCATAGTCGGCAGTCCCTCCCTCCGTGATGGCACCCTCCAAATACGCGGGCCTTATGTCTATCGGGATGGAATGTGTTGGTATTCTGCGCCCATTGACCTAGTTTCTAAAAATGGCAAATTGTATAGTGGGACGGTTTCAGATACGCCGACTCTCACGGATCTGGGGAAGTTATGTCTTCCATCTGCAGGTGGCGAAGGGTCATATATCTCCAAGTCTGAGACCCATTTGATCTCACAACGTAGTATGGCAGCCTATCTGGCTGGTCTGCCACTCAGTGAGAATGATATTGTACCACTAGCAAAGGATAGTATTTCAACTATAGAATGTGATACTCAACAACGCCATACTCAACAGAATGGTTTTGTGACATATGAACTAAGAACAGGAATCGCGCGAGATCCTGTCACTAATACAACAATCGAGGCCCATCTGTATAACATCCAACTTGTTCGTATGATGAATGATACACGTCTTCTGATAACAATCGATGGACTCGATGGACATGAGAACGAGTTGGTTGAGATGGCGTGCCTCCCATTTGGCGGAGAGAATCGTCTTGTTAAGGTATATCCAATTGAGTATTGTTCTGCTCCTGTGTCCGTCACAGATGAGGATGTAAAACAGAATAGACGATTCAAACTGGTGTTACTGAATCATGCGGACTTTGATGGTTCGTGGTTGCCCCCAGGACTTACCAAAGAACAGAATGAGCAGGGTGCTACCACGTGGAGCGGAAAATTGAATGGTATACCAGTCCGCCTGATCTCTGCGATGACTGGGAAGTCCATTCTTGTTGGCGGCTGGGATATCGCAGCGAAAAAGCCAAGGCCCCTCAGGTCGCTTGTGCCTGCAGGGAGCGTATATTACTTCGAATCACTTGATACCAGTCAATCGGTCATCAAAGCACTTCATGACAAGTGCATTGGAAACAACACCCAGCACGGACTGGGTCATGTTGCAGTAGGAGTGTGGTAGATGTGAACAAAATAGGTGCACTATTAGGACTACTTGCTGAGACCCCTGTCCATCCAGGGACAGGTCAAAACATAGGTTCAGTCGATCTTCCAGTTCAGAGAGAGCGACACACGGGTCTGCCAACTATTCCGGGCTCTAGCCTGAAAGGCAGTCTTAGAGAGATGACACCCCGTGATAATCGAGCCGTCTTATTTGGCTCGGAGCTTGGTACTCAAGAGTCTTTTGCAGGCGCTCTTGTGCTGACGGATTGTCGTCTCCTTGCACTGCCAATTAGATGTTCCTCTAGACTCTATGTCTGGGTGACTTCGCCATCTATCATCGGACGGTTACAACGCGACCTTAAGATGATAGGAGTGTCGATGCAATTGCCACTAAGCGATGTAAATGACGACATGGTCCTCACGACTGAGCAATCGCCTCTCTCAGGCAAACTGTTGTTGGAAGATGTCTTGCTGAGCATGAAGAAGGATCCCCTTCCGGCTAAGCTTGCCACACTATTCAAGGAACTGACTGTCAGAGGTGAGAGTTACAAGGTACTCTCAGTGAAACTTCAGAAGGACTTAGTTATTGTCAGTGATAGTGTGATGGGGCATCTTGCACAGTTTGGACTCATAGTCGCCGCAAGAAATCAGCTTGAGGCTAAAACGAAGAAGAGCAATAATCTGTGGTATGCCGAACTTATTCCATCTGACACACTGTTCTATAGTGTCGTGTTGGCAGGAGATAGTCGTAATACTAAGGATCCTATGAAAGCTGATGAGATATTGGACAAGTTCTCGGCTGTACTCAATGGCGGCTACGTCCAACTTGGTGCCAATGAGACAATTGGTGCAGGCTGGATGTCCGCTAAGTTGAGTCGTTCAGAGATTATTCAGAAGATACTCTTGAGTGGAGGTCAATAAGATGAAAAATCTAGACCAACTAGAGGGCGAGTATGCATTAAAGCGTGTTCAAGAGGTTGCCAAACTTAACAAGTTTAATGACAAGTATCATACACTTGTCGAGAACTTACCTTCTATGATTCTCACCAGTGGACTTGGACAGACCCTTACATTTCTTCTTGCTGGGGCCAAGAAGAGTCCCCAGCAGCTGGATAGTAAAGATAGTGCAGAGGCATGTCTGTTCTTAGACATCAGTGATTGGCTGCTAAAAGAGGTCAAAATATACAACTCGTCAAAAGATCTCTTGACATGTGTGGTTGAGGGTTCCAAGGCTGAATACATGGCTGCACAGTACTACACACTCAGAATCGTGCATTGGTTGAAACGATTGTCTAATGCTTATGTTAAAAAACCGACGGCGGGTGAAACGGAGACATGACATCCCGACGTGGACACGGTCCTCCACAGAGTGACAGAGGTCGTTCCCAGAGACCCAGAGAGGAAAGACAACAAGTACAATCACAACTTCTACTACCAACATACGATTCAGACGACATCTCTCAACTTGTGAAATTGAATGGAACTAGCCCGAGTCTTACTTTTGATAGGTTTGTACAAATATGGTATAGATCTAACACAGATGGATCGGTTTCTAAAAAATCCCCTCAACCGGATAAACATAGTACATTTGAGTCTCTAAAGCAGATTGCAGGATTATCTTGCGGAGCGGGCAACTGTGCAATTCTCAAAGAGGTCAATGAACGAAGACGGGCGCTTGCGAGTGCAAAGGGAGGGCTCTCATTTGAACTCAAGACAAAATGGCGATTCACCACAGGGCTGGGTGCAGCTCATCCAAGCGAGATCGGTTTTAGGTGGGATCATCTTCTCTCTGTCCCTGTGATTCCAGGTTCTTCTATCAAGGGTGCATTGCGGGCGTGGCTGCGAGATTTTAAAAAAGATGGTGCACGCGCAGAGAAGCTATTAGGGACTCCGGACTGCATTGGAAAGATTGTGATACTTGATGCACTTCCAAAGACCCCACCTAGACTTGATGTGGACATAATAAATTCGCACTACCAAGAATATTATCAGGACCCCGACAAAAACCCCCCTGGTGATTACTACTCCCCAAATCCGGTCTTCTTCTTGACTACAGCTCCCAATACAGTGTTTGTGTTTCATATACTGCCTGTGAAAGAAATCGAACCAGGCGATCTTGATTATGTGAAAAAATGTATGTGCGAGGCCTTCGAATCTATTGGACTTGGTGCAAAGACTAGTAGTGGCTACGGCAGATTTGTATTTGTCTCCACTGGATCTCAACCAGGGACACGATAACAATCCGCTGTGGGGGTCATGCGATAATCGACTCTCTCTCAAAGAGTCTGGCGCCGATGGCAAGGAATACTGCAGTGAAAGTGAGGAGGTAGAGTATATTTCCCAGCAGAGAGGCTGGTGACGCAACACCTGAGAGAACGCCGTTCAGAAAGATGATGGCATGACTGAAGGGTATGAGCATGATGACGAGTCCGAAGAGTCCTCCGTACTGAGATATACTGCCTGCAAAACCCAGAAAGCCCACTAGCATAGTTGGTACCATGAGTACAAGATTGTTGGTCGCCTCTGCAGTGGTCTGGTCCTTGGCAAGACAGGAGATAACAATGCCTATCCCGATTGCACATAGGAGCACAAGTGACTGGCAGAATGAGATGAGCGGAATGTCTGCCAATCGGACTGTGTAGAGTTGTGTGTAGTATTCTGCAGCCTCAATGGGCAGGTTTGATGCACGCATCACAATCGATAGGTTGTATGTAAGTATTCCAACAACTGTGAACACGCAGTAGATCGCAGTGATGGCAAACCCTGCTATTAACTTGGAGAGCAATATCTTGAGCCTACTCATGGGAACAACAAGTAGTGCCTCTAGTGTGTGTGTCTCCCTCTCTCCTGCAAACGATTGGCTCACATACGGTGCAGGGGCAAGTACTGACGTGAGCATCACAAGAAAGATCGCCAGCTGATGTCCGTATGTCGCCTCCGGCGCTATCGTGTACCAGTTCACCTGCAGATCTCTCACTATCACAACAATCATCTGCTGCGCAAATACGGTGATCCTCTGTGCCGCCGCAGTCGCCCTAAAGTTTCCTGTGTTCACCCATATCACAAGTGTGCTCCGGTTTGACTCCTCTAATTCCCTAGTAAAGTTCTCCGGAATCAATACCCATACCGACAACGTCTTGTTCGCTACCATCCACTCCCCATACTCCCGCGTCACATTCACCAACGGGTCGATCAGCAACTCTCTCTTGTTATCCTCAATCGCCTGATACAGCGTCCGACCCCATTCCCCATCATCCTCGTTCGTTATGTACACGGTCTCTGGCTCCTCCGTCGTCTGTGCTACTATGAAGGATAGAAATGCACCCTGAAATAACCATGCAAACATCGGACTCAGCATCAGTCCTATCAACAACCAATGCGAACGTACTACCGTCTTGATCTCTTTCTTCAGTAACCAGCCGACCTTCGAGTCCATCATGTCTCCCTCCTACTACCGCTCCACTCACAACATAATAAGTGTAGTGCCTATACTCCCCTTGCATAACCACCAAATCGGAACCTGCTCCCCTCTGCACATACCCTTTCAATCCCCACAATCTCTTTCAATCCCCGCAATCTGGGATCTGCTTTTGCGACCTATGCCAAACGTCAGGGTCACAAATCACAGTGACCCCTTTCAATCCCCGCAATCTGGGATCTGCTTTTGCGACATCGGACTTATGAGTGCCAGATGGTTAATTTTCAATATCTACTTTCAATCCCCGCAATCTGGGATCTGCTTTTGCGACTCATCGATTTTAATAAATGTTCATTTGATGAACTCG
>FWPU01010549.1_pt1 | contig 13623 bp, 15 predicted proteins | sample 2228361 | NCBI WGS metagenome assembly FWPU01 (sample SAMEA103939777, study PRJEB20133) | metagenome | reverse complement strand
CGCACCAGGCCGACCCTGGCCTTGTAAAGCGTGGGGGTGAGGTCCGCTGGCCTGCCACTCGCCCACCTGGCTTGAAAACCTGTCCGCCCCTGGCCCCGCCAGGAACGAGGAAATCCCTTCTCCCCTGGCGGGAGAAGGCCAGAGTCCGCCCGGGAGGAGCCAGCCCATGACCCTGCACTATGAGGACGCCAGCATCAGGATACACAAGGTCAAGTGCGGGCCCTACGACAACAACGCCTACCTCCTGGTGTGCCCGCAGACCGGCGAGAGCATAGTCATAGATACCCCTGCAAGCCCTGGCAAGCTCATAGAGGCGGCCAGTGGCACCAAAGTCAGGGCCATCCTCATCACCCACAACCACTTCGACCACATCCAGGGGTTCGAGGAGGTCGTTTCGGCGCTTGGGGCGCCCGTGGGGATAGGCCGTGCCGATGCCCATGTCCTGCCCAGGCCGCCCGACTTCTTCGTTCAGCACCAGCAGATTATCCTCGCGGGCACGATTGCCTTGCGTGCCATAGCCACGCCGGGGCACACTCCAGGCTCGACATGCTTCGCCATTGGTAAGCACCTGTTCACCGGCGACACCCTGTTCCCTGGAGGCCCCGGCAGGACGCGCACGCCCGAAGACCTGAAGCGCATCATCCGCAGCATCACCGAGAGGCTCTTCGTGCTGCCCGACGACGTGACCTTCTATCCAGGCCACGGCAACGATGGCGACCTGCGTGCCTCCAGGGAAGAGTACCGCGTGTTTGCTTCCAGGCCACACCCCGACGACCTCTGCGGCGATATTGTCTGGCTCAAGAGCTAGCGCCACTGGCAATTGCGGGGGCGCCTTTGCGGTGCTACACTCCGTGATAGGCATCCCACACATGAAGGGTATTTTGGCAGACCAGAGCAGAGGGCCGCGCCTGGTGCCCTGGCGGGCCATTGACGTAGTCCTTGGCGCGGCCCTGGTGATCGGTGGCAGCGTCCTCGCTATCGTGGCCTATGTCCTGGCGGTGCAGCGGCTGAACGGCGGCGAAGAGCAGGTGACACTCAGTCCCTGGGCCGGCGGACTCCTGGTCCAGGGGCTGATGGTCCTGGCAGTCTGGTCCTTTGGAGTGCTGAAGTACCGGACCTCCTGGGCCACTGCGGGAGTCAGGGAGCCTGAAGGCCGGGGCAGCCTGGTGTTGCCCTGGCTGGTGCTGCTGCTGAGCCTGGGCTTCAGCGCCGCCTACACACAGATAGTTTCCGCCCTGGGACTTGACTCCCTGGTCCCCGAACAGGTCCCGAGAGACGTGCTCGGAGAGGGCGTTTACCTGTTGCTGACCATGGCCGTCATAGTGCTCTGGGTGCCCTTCGCCGAGGAGCTTTTTTTCAGGGGTTTCCTGCTCACGGCGCTGCTCCGGTACTTTCGCATGGCGTGGGCGCTGGTGGTGAGCTCAGCCATATTCGCCCTGGGCCACATCAGCAGCCTGAACAGCGTGGGCGGGGTGGTACCGGCCTTCGTCAGTGGGCTGCTGCTTTCCTGGCTGTTTCTCAAGACCAGGTCCATATGGCCCGCTTACACGGCCCACATGGCCCAGAACCTCATCGTCCTGCTGGCCGTGCTTGCTTCCACGCTGGAGGGGCGCTGACAGGAGAAAAGTCCGCTATGAACACCAACGGCCCATCACAGGCAAACAACCGCATAGACCGCAGGTTCAGGGAGCTGAGCGCCTCTGGACGGAAGGCGCTGGTGCCCTTTGTCACCATAGGCTTTCCCGATGTAGAGACCTCGGTTGCCCTGGCTGACGCCATAATCCAGTCGGGCGCTGACCTGGTGGAGCTGGGCATACCCTTCAGCGACCCGCTGGCCGATGGCCCCACCATCCAGCGTACCAGCTACCAGGCGCTGAAGCAGGGCGTCAACCTGCGCATCTGCCTGGACGTGCTGCGACGGCTGCGGGCCAGGTGGAGCGATGCGCCTCTGGTCTTCATGGGCTACTTCAACCCCTTCCTGCGCTACGGCCTGGAGAAGTTCATGGGCGACGCCGCCAGCGCCGGCCTGGACGGGCTTATCGTTCCAGACCTGCCGCCCGAGGAGTCTGGCCCCTTCCGACGGTTATGTGAGGAGCAGGGCATTTACCTCATACCGCTCCTCGCCCCCACCAGCACGGACTACCGGATAGCTATGGCTTGCAAAGAGGCCAGGGGATTTATATACTGCGTTAGCCTTACCGGGGTCACCGGCGCCAGGCAGCAACTGGCCACCGGGCTTTCCGACCTGGTAAGCAGGATACGCCGCTACACCAGCCTGCCAGTGCTGGTGGGCATCGGCATATCGAGGCCCGAGCATGTGAAGGCGGTCGGCAGCTTTGCCGACGGCGCCGTCGTGGGCAGCGCCCTGCTGGATGCCGTTGACCGGGCGCCCAGGGAGCGCGCCATTGACACGGCCAGGGAGTTCGTCAAGGCACTGAAGGCATCTACGGAGATGACAGGCTAGTATGAGCAAAGTCCGGGGGATTCGAGGCGCCACCACTGCGACCGGCAATACCAGGGAGGCCATCCTGGAGGCAACCAAGGAGCTGCTGGAGAAGCTTATCGAGGCCAACGATATCGCCCTGGACGACATTGCAGCCGCCATATTGACCACCACCCCCGACTTGAACGCCGAGTTCCCGGCGGTGGCAGCCAGGCAGATGGGCTGGACCTACGTCCCGCTCCTGTGCGGCCACGAGATGAACATCCCCGACGCCCAGCCTCGATGCATACGGGCACTCATCCTGGTCAACACCGACAAGACCCCTCAGGACATCGTCCCCGTGTACCTCAGAGATGCCATCAATCTCCGGGCCAGGGGCATGAACAGCAACTCCTGAACAGCCTGGTAGCGCCTGCCCACAGCGCCTATAATAAGAGGCCATGTTGGGCTTTGTGACAAGGGCTTCCCAGGCGCGCAGGGCACTGCTGTTTGCCTCTGCCATGCACATCTGGAACGATTTCTTCTTCGCCCTGATCGTCCCCCTTCTCCCCTTCATAAAACAAGACCTGGGCCTGAGCTTCGCCGAGATCGGCCTTCTCAAATCGGTCTTCAATGGCGCCTCTGCTGTTCTTCAGATCCCCGCTGGCTTCGCGGCAGAGCGAGTCGGGGAGTTCTGGCTGCTGGTGGGGGGGAACCTGTGGGTTGCCGTGGGGCTTGTGGGCATGGCAGCGGCGCCAGTCTATGCTGGACTGCTGGCCGTGAGCTTCCTGGGCGGACTTGGCGGCGGGGCGCAGCACCCCCTGGCCTCCAGCATGGTCTCCAGGGCCTATGACGATAAGGGCCGCTCCACGGCAGTCGGCACGGTCAACTTCGCTGGCGACCTGGGCAAGATGGCCGCGCCGGCGGTCGCGGGCCTCATGGCCGTTGCCTACGGCTGGCGCGAGACCCTGTGGGTCATGGGAATGGCAGGCGCCGCCTTCATGCTGCTCTCCGCGCTGGGGCGCAGGAGCGTGGACATCGGCCGGCCCCGCGCAGAGAGGCCGCGGGCAGCAACCGGGACTTCAGACAGTGCCCCACTGAGCGGGTTCGTGACGCTGAGCGCCATAGGTTTCCTGGACTCCACTACCAGAGGCGCGGCGCTGGCCTTCCTGCCTTTCGTGCTGGAGGCCAAGGACCTGGGGCCAGGCCAGGTAAGCGGCCTGCTGGTGCTGCTCTTTGCAGGCGGGGCTGCCGGGAAGTTCATCTGCGGCTGGCTGGGCGACCGCTTCGGCACCATCAGCCTGGTTTGGCTGACCAAGGGGCTGACAGCGGCGCTGCTGGTGCTCTCCCTCCTGGCGCCGGCGTGGGCCACCGCGCCCCTCATGGTGGCGCTGGGCGTTGGCTTGAATGGCACATCGTCGGTCCTGTACGCCACCGTGGCCGACTTCGTGCCTGCGCGCCGCCGGGCGCGACTGTACGGCTTCTACTACACCACCAACGAGGGCGGCACGGTGCTGGCGCCCTTTGCCTACGGCCTGGTGGCCGACCTGATTAGCTTGGACTCAGCCATGCTGACAATGGGGCTGGTGACCGCCGCCATCCTGCCGTCCAGCATCATGCTCAAAAGGTACCTCGGCACAAGGACGGCGGCTACGTCTACCGAGGAAGGCTGACCCCTGGTTTCTGGCCGCACCGGGCCGGCCAGGATGCTGTCGCCAGGCCATGGCTCGCTCCGGTGGCGCCCCCAGCCGAAAGGCATGGGCATCAGTCCGCGAGGACCGGGTGCGCTGGGGCCTCAGCCCTGGCAGCTTCAGGCCCCTCTTTTTCCCAGTCGGGTATGAGCAGCCTGTCCGTTGGCTCCAGCAGCAGAATGCAAACGGCCCCGGCGAGGCTGGCGGCGATGGAGACAATCAGGGCCAGGTCGTAGCTGCTGGTGATATCGAAGATGACGCCGCCTATCCAGCCGCCCAGCGCCATGCCCATGCCTGCCCAGAGCATCTGCATTCCGTAGGGCGACCCCATGGGCGCGTGGCCGAAGTACTTGCGGTTGAGGATGGGAAAGCCCCCTGACTCGCCCCCGTAGCCAATGCCAAAGGCGACGGCGAACAGATAGAATGCCCATACGTCCTGGGCCCAGAACAGCAGCAGCACCGTGACGCCCTGGAGAAAGTAAAACACGGCCATGACAGCCCTGGCGCCGAAGTTATCGGCCAGGATGGGCGTTATGAGCCGGCTCAGGACGCTGACGCCGGACATGGTGGTCAGCAGGCCGGCGGCGGCTACTATGGGGACACCCCTCTGGACGGCCAGGGGCACAATGTACACCAGGACAACAGCGTGGCCCACGCAGCCCAGGAAGTGGATGCCGCTCATGTTCCAGTAGGCGGCTGTCCTGCGCATGTAGCCCGCGAATAGCCTGGCGCGCACGGGGTCAGGCCTCCTGCCTCGCTCCACCGGATCGCTGGGCAGTGCGCCATAGGGCAGCACTCCCCTGTCCGAAGGACGGTTGCGGAACAGGGCGACCAGCACCGCCATCACAACGCTGGCGCCGGCGGCGGTCAGCCACATGGTCCCCTCCCAGCCCGCTTCCTCCACCAGCAGGCCCATAATGGGCGCGGTCAGCGCCGGGCCAACGCCCCAGGAGGCCATGAGCAATCCCATGCCCAGGCCCAGGTGCCTGCGGAACCAGGTCATGGCAGCGGGGACCAGCGGCACGAGGAATATGGCCTGGGCCGTCCCCATCAGCACCCCGAAGGAGAGATAGAGGTGCCAGGGCTGTTCTATGAGGCCCGCCATGAACATGCCGATGATGAACAGCACGCTGCCCACGACCATAGCCGTCCGTGCGCCATAGCGGTCGCCGAACCAGCCTGCCAGGGGCGATGCCAGGGCTGTTGTGATGCTGGACACGCCGTAAGCCAGGGTTATGGTGCCCTGGCTCCAGTCGAAGGTCTGGGCAAGGGGGTCTATGAATACGCCGAAGGCCATGCGGATGGACGCGCCCACCATCTGCATAATGGCGATGATGGAGACTATGACCCAGGCGTAGTGGGGATAAAGCTTGCGCGACCGGTGCCTGGCGTCCTGCGGGAAGCTGGAAGACTTTGCTGTTGCCATAGACTGCTGGCCTTCTCTCCTGCGTTCAGTGGAGCGGGCAGGCGTAGAGGAAAGCTTTCTCCCACCAGGCCGCTTCTGCCTCTGGCCCTTGGAGGCGCTGCGTGGCCCCGCTGGGCGCCACTGCGGGCACGGGGGCGCCGGGAAGCATCGCCTCCGCGCCGACGGCCATCGGAAAGCCCTGCATCCTGGCCTGCGCCCTGGCGTCGGCTGCCCATGCGCCGAAGAACACCGTAATGGCAACGGCCATCAGCACTATCGTCACGAAGACCACCGGCAGGCCAAGTATTCTCACACTCATCGCCAGATCACCTGACCGCGACTGCTTGCCTCGGTGCTTTCAGTCATAGTCCAACAATATACCATTGCCACGCTCCGCGCAACGCTTTGAAGCAGGGCGGGCCTGTAACAAGTTATACCAACTCTGCTTAAAGGTGGCGGCCAAGTCCCTTCTCCCCTGGTGGGAGAAGGTCAGGATGAGGGGGAAGCGTAGCCCTCTGAAGATGTCCTTACTCGCTCCGATCGGAAGGACATCTTCAGAGGGACTTGGTGCAGGCTCTGGCAGGGGCCGTTGCAAGTAGCGGCCCTAGCGCCGCATCAGGGAGCCGGCCTCCGCGCCAGCGTCCCGCCTGGCCCACCTGCCTGCTTCCACTGCCGTCAGGAAGTCCAGCACAACGCGGTTGAACAGGTCAGGCTCCTCCAGGTTTATGGCATGCCCCGACTGGGGGAACACCACCAGCCCCGACCTGGGTATGCAGCGCTTCATGAAGATGCTGGGCTCGATGCACGGGTCATCTTCATCGCCGGTCATGACCAGCGTCGGCACTTCCAGCGCGCGGAGCCTGGCCTCCAGCGCGAAGATGGGAGGGCGGCGCCCCTGGACGCCCCGGAACGTCAGCGCCGAGCCGGTGCTGGAGTGCTGCATGAGGTGCTCCACGAACACCTGCCAGCCGCGAGGGTCCTTCCGCTGCAACTGGACGCGGGCCGGCCCGCGCACGTAGTCCGACAGCGCGGCCATGCCCCTGGCCTCCAGTTGCCGGGCCATCTCCTCCACGCGCTTGCGGAAAAGCTCCGGGTCCGTGGAGCCTGTGCCGGTGCCTGCCACCACCAGCGACCGCGCCATGTGGGGGTAGGTGAGTCCGAAGTTCAGGGCCACGTTGCCGCCCATGGACAGGCCGCCTACGTGGGCCTGGCGGATGCCCAGGTGCTCCAGCAGGCCGCGCAGGTCCTCCACGGCCTGCTCCTGGCTGTAAGCGTCCAGGCCTGTGGGCACATCGGATGGTGGATAGCCCCTGGCGTTGTAGGTGATGACCTGGTACCTGCGGGCGAAGAAGCTCACCTGCGGTCCCCACGAGCGGCAGTCCCCGGCGAACTCGTGGCTCCATACCAGGGGGAAGCCCTCGCCGTGGACTTCGTAGTAGATGCTGGTGCCATTGACCAGGGCCTTGGGCATGTTCCCTCCTCAGCGTGCCTTCAGCCGGTATATGCCGCCATCGTGGGAGAGGATGTATAGCTCCCCCGACTGGTCCAGGCCAAAGGCGGAAATGGGGAGTTGAGAGTCCAGGACTTCCATGTGCTCGGTGATGCGGGTACCGTCGTACCGCAGTGCCCATATCTTACCACTACAGTAATCGGCGTAGATGTATGCGCCGTAGACCTGGGGCAGCCGGGAGCCGCGATAGACGTACCCGCCAGTGATGGAGCAGCCGTCGCCGTGGTCGTACTCGGCGATGGGCGGCACCAGCCCCTCGGTGTTGCAGGCGCTCCTGGGCGAGAAGCAGTCGGACCCCTCCATGATGTTCCAGCCGTAGTTGCCGCCGGGCACGATGATGTCCACCTCCTCCAGCCGGTTCTGGCCGACATCGGCGGCCCACAGCAGCCCCGTCTGGGGATCAAAGTTGAAGCGCCAGGGGTTGCGCAGGCCGTAGGCCCAGATTTCCTCTTTGAAGCCAGGGCCGCGCCCGACAAAGGGGTTATCTGGCGGAATGGTGTACCTGCCGGTGGCGTCCAGGCTGCTGACGTCAATGCGTAGCATCTTGCCCAGCAACACGCCGGTGTTCTGGCCGTTGCCGTGGGGGTCGCCGCCGCTTCCGCCGTCGCCGAAGCCGATGTACAGGTAGCCATCCGGGCCGAAGACCAGGTGGCCGCCGTTGTGGTTGGCATAAGGCTGGCCCACCTCCAGCACCACCCGTTCGCTGTCCGGGTCTGCCAGGTTAGGGTCGTCCCTGCTTACGGTGAAGCGTGATATCACCGAGCGGTTCGGGGCCGCGGCGGTGTAGTTAACGTAGAAGTAGCCATTGTCCCTGAAGTTGGGGTCGAAGGCCAGGCCCAGCAGCCCCTCCTCCCTCCCGGTATCGTCCACCTTGTCACGGATATCCAGGAACAGTGTGGCCGACTCCACGTTCTGGTCGTTGGGGAACACCACCACCTGGCCTGGCTGGAGCACGGCGAAAAGCCTGTTGGTACCGTCTGGCGGAGCGGCCAGGTGGACTATCCTGGGCAGGGATAGTCCAGGGAACGCAGGTTCGATGGCCAAAGGGACGAGCCTGCTGGCGGAGACCCTGGGCGCGGGTGTAGGCGAGACTACGCTTCCCTCAGGCGTCGCCGTTGGCACAGGCGGAGCGGGCGTGGGCGAGGGAGTCGGAGGTGGAGGGGTGCTTCCGGGCGTTGGGCCTGGCGATACGGCTACCTGGACGGGCGTGGCGCTGGCGGCCGGCGTGGGGGAGGGGACCGACGGCGAGGGCGCAGGTGCAGGGCCTGACTGTGCAGGCGTAGACATGGGGACAGACGTGGCCGTTGGAGTGATGCCTGGCCCTGGACTCGGCGCCGCCAGTACCTGGGTAGCGGTGGGTGCAGCCGTTACAGCAGGGGATGGGGAAAGTCCGGGGACGACGGGGGTGTCAGCGCCGCCGGCACGAGTGCAGGCCAGCAGGGCAATCAGGAAAGCCAGCGTGTGCCACAGGAATCTCTTCATCGTCCCTCGCACTGGAGTACCATATGCCGCTCTTGATATGATAACGTCCAGAGCCAACAAGGAGGTATACCACGCTATGCGGACGAGCGCGCCCCCAAGTCCCACTTCCAGTGCTGAGCAAAAGGCCCTGTCGGCCGAGAGGGCCTGGGTGGCAGTTGGCGCTGCCTTCGGGCTGCTGGCGGTGGTGGCAGGAGCGGCGGGCACCCATATGCTCCGAGGCTCCCTGAGCGCCGAGGACGCGGACGTATTCCAGACCGCGGTGAGATTTCAGATGTACCATGCATTGGCCTTGCTGGCCGTGGGGCTGCTGGCAGGCCGCTGGCGGACGCGCCTGCTGACCGCGTGCGGCTGGCTGTTCGTGGTGGGCAGCGTCTGCTTCTGCGGCAGCCTCTACGGCATTGCCCTGACTGACGCGGGCATCTTCGCGGTGCCGGCGCCTGTGGGCGGAGTGGCCCTCATGGCGGCCTGGGCATCTCTGGCGTTGGGCGCGATTCGCAGGTACACATCCTGAGGCAAGGAGGCTGACTCATGATAACCGGGATGAACCACACCGGCTTCGTCGTCAGGGACCTGGAAAGGGCGGTAGCCTTTTACCGCGACGTCATCGGCCTGAAGGTGGTAGCGACGCGGGAGCGCCAGGGCAAGCCCATCTCCCAGGTCGTCGGCTACGACAACGCCCACTTGAAGATAGTTATCCTGAGCGCCGGGGACGGCCACCTGCTGGAACTCATCCAGTATGTCAACCCGCCCGGCGCGGCGCGACCCTCCAGCGAGCGCAGCGTCATCGGCGCGAGCCACCTGGCCTTCACAGTGGACAACATTGAGGAGACCTTCCGCCAGATCACCAGTCGAGGGGCCATCAAGCTCAACCCGCCGGTAGAGGTCGCTCCGGGACGCAAGGGGTGCTACCTCCAGGACCCCGAAGCAACTGGATAGAGCTCCTGGAAGTCAGGGAGTAGCAGGCCAGGTCGAGCCGCCGCCAGGTAGCCTTGCATAAACAGGGGGTGAGGTCCCGTGGCCCCTGCCCCGACACCTCCACTCCCTCGAAAAGTGTCGTGTGGTAAGCCTCTCGCCAGAGTCGAGGGATGGCCTGACCGCGTCTCCCCCAGAACGCTTGACCCACGGCACGCCCTCACCTACACTTGAGTCAGTGAGGCAGCGATGTTTGAAGCACTATCCGAAAAGCTAAACGGCGTGTTCCGTCGCCTGGGCAACAAGGGCAGGCTGACGGGAAAAGACGTGGACGAGGCGCTGCGTGAGGTGCGCCTGGCCCTGCTGGAGGCAGATGTTAACTTCAAGGTGGCGCGGGACCTGGTCGCACGCATCAGGGAGCGTGCCCTTGCCGAAGACCTGCTCAAGAGCCTGACGCCAGCCCAGCAGGTAGTCAAGATAACCAACGAGGAGCTTACGGCTGTCCTGGGAGGCGGCGTCTCCAGGCTCCAGGCCGCCTCCAGGCCGCCATCGGTCATCCTGATGGTGGGCCTTAACGGCTCAGGCAAGACGACCACCGCCGCCAAGCTGGCGCGTCACCTGAAGCAGTCTGGCCAGGTGCCGGTGCTGGTGGCCGCGGACCTTCAGCGCCCGGCGGCCATAGACCAGCTCGAGGCCCTGGGCAGGCAAATAGGCGTCACGGTGTACCGAGAGGACACGTCGCAGCCCACGGCCAGGGTCGCCAGGAATGGCGTAGCGCGGGCCGCCGAGATGGGCGCCATGTGGGCCATCGTGGACACCGCGGGCCGCTTCCAGATTGACGACGAGCTGATGGCGGAACTGGAGGAGGTCAAGGCTGCCGTCTCGCCGGCCGAGACGCTGCTGGTAGTGGACGCCATGACTGGCCAGGACGCCGTGCGCGCGGCCCAGGAGTTCCATAGCCGCATCGGCGTCACCGGGCTTGTCCTGACCAAGCTGGACAGCGACGCCAGGGGCGGCGCTGCCCTGTCCATAACCTCGGTTACTGGCGTGCCCATCAAGTTCATTGCCACGGGTGAGCGCGTGGAGGCCCTGGAGCAGTTCTACCCTGACAGGCTGGCCTCGCGCATCCTGGGCATGGGCGATGTGCTGACGCTCATCGAGAAGGCCCAGGCTACCTTCGACCAGCAGCAGGCCGCCGAGCTGGAGAAGAAGATACGCCAGGCCACCTTCGACCTGGAAGACTTCCTGGGCCAGCTCCAGCAGCTCAAGCGCATGGGGCCGATAAGCCAGGTACTGGAGATGGTACCGGGCTTCTCAGCCATCAAGTCGCGTGTGTCCACCGACGACCTGGACGAGAAGCACCTGAAAAGGGTGGAGGCCATCATCTACTCCATGACGCCGCAGGAGCGCCGCCGCCCTGAGATCATAGACGGCAGCCGCAGGCGGCGCATTGCGCGGGGCAGCGGCACCACACCCCAGGACGTGAACCAGCTCCTCAACCAGTTCCGCCAGATGCAGAAGATGATGCGGCAGATGACCTCCAGCAAGGGCCGCCGTCAGCTCATGCGCATGATGATGCAGTAGCATCCCCGGGCGGGTGAGCGGGAAAAGTTGCCTCTGCCTTACGGAGCGGGCCTGGACCTGCCCACGTGCACCACGAGTCTTGCCAGAGGGGCAGAGAGGGCCTGGGCCTGGGAAGGTGGCTAGGCCGTCTTCAGGGACTTCAGGGCCGCCTGGTACTGGCGGTAGAATATGGAGCTGAGCTGTCGCTGAATCGCGTAGCCCAGGGACGGCTCCAGGTTCATGAGCAGCTCCAGCCCCTTGGCCTCGATGCGGGCCACGTGCATGGGCGTCAGCGCCTTGACCGATGCAGGATAGGTCTGGCCATCTATGAGGGACGACCAGCCGGCGGCGTCGCCGGGGTTTACCAGCCCCAGGGACAGCCAGCCGTGGTCCAGGGCCAGCTCAGCAGCGCCACAGCCCTTGATGACAACGAAAATGTAGCGGGCGGGCTCGCCCTCGCGCAGCAGATAGCTGTCGGCAGACACGGTATCCTCTTCCACCAGCGCGGCCACTTCCATCAGTTGCTGCCTGGTCAACTCCCTGAAGAGCTGGCACCTCTCCAGGGCTGCTCTGGCCTCATTGGAAATGGCCCAAGGCCCCTGTTGTGTCATGGACAGGTTGGCCAGGCCACGCTCGGTCCTGTCCTGCCCACTGGCGGCCTGGTGGAGCCGTCTTGCGCGGGCATTGGCCTTGTGGGTATTGCCGTCTGTTATCACGTTTCTCTCCAGACTACTTCATAGAGGGTATGGGAGCCGGCGATGCCCTTGAGCTGGAAATCACCCGCTTCCCGCAGACTGAACTCGCCCAGGCTGGCTATCAGGGCGCGCACCGTCTGGCAGATGAGTATCTGGCCGCCCCCGGCCAGGGCGCTGATGCGTGCTGCCAGGATGACGGGCATTCCAAACAGGTCCTTCTCCTCTCGTATCGGCTCGCCAACTGAGAGGCCCATACGCACGGCTATCGGGGCCTCGGGGTGCTGCTGGTTGTAGCTGTCCAGGGCCTGTTGAATGGCTACTGCGCATCCGACGCCTCGCCTGGCGCTCTGGAAGGTGAGCATGAAGCCGTCACCCATGGACTTGACCTCGACGCCACCGTAGGCCCGCGTGTACTGGCGGACGATGGAGTCATGCTCTCGTAGCATCTCGCGGGCGCGGCGGTCGCCCAGGCGCTGCGTCAGGGACGTGGACTCCACGATGTCGGTGAACATGATAGTGATGGTGCTTTCGGCTACGGCCAGGCGGCCCTTGTCCGGCGCGTCGGCCACTACCGCGCGACGCGGGTCCATTTTCTGCACGATCATCGCCACAGTGTTCTTGAGGCCAGGAGTAATGGGCACACCCCGGCGTGCCAGCGTGGCGACCAGCACGCCGCCTAGCCTGCCTTCATGCAATAACTGGATGACTGCGTCTTCAGGCGTGCCGAGGAACTCGGCAACCTTGGTGATGCTGGATAAGTGCTCTACTCGCACGTGCTTTCGTCCGGGACCACTGGCGGCTCTGAGAGGGCCTGTATAGCTCCAGTCTAGCCCAACTCTTGCAAGGCGAGTTAGTGGACTATCACCTACAGGCACGTGAGGAAGACACTTACATGTTTGTGTGTGCGAATATGCAGTAGGACTCCGTCCATCCATTCCTATGGCACGCCTGGGCAGCGCGGAGGGCAGGGCCTTCGTTGCCCCTGTCCGCTGTCGCGACGGGTTTAGCCACCATTTGAATGGTTTACCTTCCGAAAGAGAGGCAGCACACCCTCTCTGTGTGTGGTTTAGCTTGCGGACTGGCCTGCCGGGAGCTATGGGGCGCTATATCCTCAACTCACTGACACTTAACCAGGTGGGAGTCAGGCTGCTGCCTGACGAGCGGGTGGAGGTCGCGGTGGAGCTGGAGGGCGGTCTCACCGAGGAGCTGGAGCAGCGACACGCCACCTTGCTCCTCACCAACAAGCGCTTCCTGCGCTACTCGGGGGCCGAACACAAGGTAAACGTGGTAAGCACTTCCCTGGCCGACGTGGACAGCATCGAGGTCAACGAGTCGGCCAAGAACCCTCAGTGGGTATGGGTGGGCCTGGTCTTCCTGGTAGGCGGCATGCTGCTGGGCGCGCTGGCCCTGGTGCTCCTGGACAGCCCGCTTTCGCCCCTCCTGATGGCCTTCTCCCTGGCCCTCATCGGCGTGGTGTTCCTGCTCACCTACTTCAATGGCATGGCGGGCGAGGTCATTGTGACGGCGGGGCGAAAGGACATCCGGTGTAAGCTAAGGCCCAAGGCCCTCAAGGACATGCCCATCTTCGTCCAGCGCTTCTACGAGTTGAAGCTAGGGTATCACCCCGGTCCAGCCCCCGTGGGGGCCGGGGCTGTTGGCGAAGAGCAGCCCGGCGACGCTGTGTCCGCCGGCGCAGGGGACGAGGCCTGAGCCTTCTTCCGCCCTGACAGCGGCCCCTTGAGAAGCTGGGCCTGACTAGTAGTTTGTCACCTGTGATTTGATAAAGTCAGTCTTCTCCCGTCCAGAGCGAGGAAGTCCCTTCTCCCGCCAGGGGCCCATAAGCGGACAGCTTCTGGAGCAAAGGGGGTGTGGGGTGAAGGCAGACGTGTAGACCTCACCCCCGTAGCCCCCTCTCCGAATTCGGAGAGATCCTATGGTTGCTT
>FWPU01010548.1_pt1 | contig 13624 bp, 9 predicted proteins | sample 2228361 | NCBI WGS metagenome assembly FWPU01 (sample SAMEA103939777, study PRJEB20133) | metagenome | reverse complement strand
CATTCGTCCGAGGTCTCCACCATGCGTTCCAGATCGTGGTTGCTCAGCACCCGCCGGGGCAAATATTTCCCCCACCCGGCAATGGCCGCATAGCGCGCCATAGGCCTCTCCTGGGGAGACGATCTACACAACAGAAGAAGACAGGGAGCCGGTCCTTATGCCCTTCCTGGGCGACATCTGGAGATCTCCGGCGATCCCCTGTCTTCCCGTCGGACCGAGAGTCTGCGGCTATTTGCCCTTTTCCTTTTTCTCCTCGATCTCGAGGACTTTTTCCCCTTTATACATGCCGCACGAGGGACAGACCCGGTGCGGGAGGGTGGGGTTTCCGCATTCCGGACAGAGGATCATCTGCCGGACCGACAGCGCCTGATGGCTGCGGCGGTTGCCCCGCCGGTGGCGTGAGACCTTCCGTTTCGGTAAAGCCCCCATCTTCTTACCTCATTCCAACGTTTCCCCGGGGAAAAACGAGGCCAGGCCGGCCAGCCGCTCGTCAACCTCCTCCGGATGTCCCTCGCAAGGACCTTCGTTCAAATTTTTCCCGCAGATCGGGCAAAGGCCGGCACAGTCCTCCTGACAGAGCGGCCGCATGGGCAGGTTCAGTAGGACCTGCTCTCGAATCGGCTCCACCAGGTCCAGCATGTGGTGCCCGTCGAGCAGGTAGATGCTATCGTCCTCCGGCGGGGGAAGGAGTTCCCCGGTAAGGATGGAGATGCTGGGTTGAAACTCGATCTCCACATCCATATGGAGCAATTGGGTATACGGCTCCAGGCAACGGCTGCACTCCAGGACGACCTCGCCCTCCAGCCAGCCCTGCAGGAGAAGGTCCTCGCGCAGCCGGGTCAGAAGAAGCCGGCCGTGCAGGTGACGCACTTCCAGTTCATCGGCCCAGAAAACTTCCTCCTCGATCTCCAGCATCCGCGTCGTGCCGATGGGAGAGCGGAGGACCTGGGCGACATTGTAGTGCAACATGATCCGACCCTCTGGGGCCATCTGGCCCCATCCAACCGACCGGAGGGAGTATCCTCTCCGGAGCGCCCGTATTTTACTACAACCGGGTCGGAAGTGCAAACACCCTCTTGTGGTATAATAAAGCCTCCAGAAAAGAGCAAGACAAGACGGAGTAGAAGATGGCGACGCTGAAGCAGTTGATCCATAACGGCGTCTTGGTGACGGAACCTCCGGCTCCGCGCGGGCTGGTCCTGACCATCCGGGGTCGGCCCGTTCCCTTGACCCCAGAGCAGGAAGAGATGGCCCTGGCCTGGGCCCGGAAGTACGGCACCCCTTACCTCCAGGACCCCGTCTTCGTCCACAACTTTCTGGCCGACTTCAGCCGAGCCCTGGGGATGGAAGAGGTGCTCACACCCGAGGAGGTGAACTTCCGGCCGGCCGTCCGCCTGATCGAGGAGGAAAAGGCCGCCCGCGAGCACCTGAGCCGCGAGGAACGCCGCGCCCTGGCCGCCGAGCGCCGGGCCCATCGTGAAGCGCTGCGCGAACGGTACGGCTATGCCATCGTCAACGGCGAGCGCGTCGAACTGGCCAACTTTACCGTCGAGCCGAGCGGCATCTTTATGGGCCGCGGGGAACACCCGCTGCGTGGCCGCTGGAAAAAAGGCCCCCGCCAGGAAGACATCACCCTGAACCTCAGCCCCGATGCTCCCCGACCGGAGGGCAACTGGGGGGGCATCGTCTGGCAGCCGGAAGCGCTCTGGGTGGCCTGCTGGCGCGATACGCTCTCCGCCGAACTCAAGTACGTCTGGCTGGGCGACACCGCCGCGATCAAACAGGAGCGGGAGGTGCGCAAGTTCGACCAGGCCCATGCCTTGCACGCCGAGATGGAGCGGGTGCGGGCCCAGATCCAGGAGGATCTCTCCTCCGCCGATCCCCGGAAGCGGATGCTGGCCACTGCCTGTTACCTGATCGATGCCCTTTGCCTCCGGGTGGGCGACGAAAAAGACCCCGATGAGGCCGATACCGTAGGCGCTACCACATTGCGCCCAGAGCACGTTCACCTGCGTCCCGACGGCACGGCCGAGTTCCGTTTCCTGGGCAAGGATTCGGTCCTCTGGCACAAACGCCTTTCCCTGCCCGAGGCCGTCTTCCGCAACCTGGCGGAACTGCGCGAGAAAGCCCGCCCTTCCCGTGCCCGGAAGAACGAGCAATCCCACCCCACCCGCGATAAACCCCAACTCTTCCCCGATATTAGCAGCAACGATGTCAACGCCTATCTCTCCGGCATCCTCCCCGGGCTGACGGCCAAAGTCTTCCGCACCCACCACGCCACCCTGGCCGTTCGGGAGAGCCTGGAGCGTTCGGGGGTCCGGTCCGATGATCCCGAATATAAGAAATGGGAAGCGGCCAGCCTGGCCAATCTGGAGGCGGCCGTGCTCTGCAACCACTACAAGCAGGCCCCCAAGAACTGGGAAGCCGGCCGGCAGCGCTTCCAGGAACGGTTGGAGCGGGCCGCGGCCCAGGTCAAAAAGTACCGGGAGGCGCTCCGAACCCTGGAGGAAAAGGCCAGGGCGCTGCGTCGGGAAACGCGGGAGGCCCTGCGGGCAGCGACCGGGGAACGCCGGGAGCGGCTGCGGGCCCGCTATGAAAAACGGGAAGAACAGATGGCTTGCCAACTCGAAGCGGCCCGGGAACGGCTACAACGAGCGCTTCTGGTCCAGGGGCGGCTGCGGGCCCAGGCCTCGATCGCCGAGAAGAAGCGCACCTGGAACCTGACCACCAGCCTGAAGTCGTACATTGACCCCCGCGTCTATGCGCAGTGGGGTCAGGAAGTCGGCTACGATGTCCTGGGCACCTACTACCCCAAAGTGCTACAACGGCGTTTCTCGTGGGCAAAAGAATAGGAGCAACCCTTGTGGTTGCCCTGTGCGAAGCGAACACAAGGAGCGACTGCCCAACCGAATCGAATTCCCATCGGGGACAACCCTTGGAGTTGCTCCCCCGGAGCGCCCACCGGGGTTGCCCTGCAAGGCACCCCCCAGGGACCCTTCATGGGTGACCACCGAGGTTGCCCCTACCTCTCCACCCCCCGGTAGAGGCCGACGAGTTCCCCGGTGGCCAGGACGTGGCCCTGGAAGGCAGCGACGACCTCTTCCCGGGCGGCGCCGGCCGGAAGTTGCAGGATGATGTCCAGGGCGTAGAGGGTGAAGGCGTAGCGGTGGACCTGGCCGGCCGGCGGGTAGGGGCCGATGTAGCCCGGTGTCCCGGCCGTGTTGCGCCCCTGGAGTGCCCCGGCCGGCACCTGCCCCTCGTCCAGACCGGCGGCCTCGGGCGGGATGTTGTAGACGACCCAGTGGGAGAAGGGATAGTCCAGGTCGTCCATGAGGAGCACCAGGCTTTGGGTCCCGGCCGGCACATTCTCCCAACGAAGGGGCGGAGAGACGTTCTCCCGAAAGAAGCCATAGCGTTCGGGAATCTCCCCTGCGTGGACAAAGGCGCTGCTCCGGAGCAGCAAGGGCTGGGCCGGCGGAGTGGCGGGAGGCGACGGGAGTGCCGTTGTAGGTGGAAGGGCCGGCGCACAGCCGACCAGGAGCGCAAGCAACAGAACAACGCGACCCGCTCCCCCTTGCTTTCTCATCGGATTCCTCCTCGATTCGAGCTGTAAGCCCCACCATTATACTCCGGACGGCAAGCGGAAGTCAAAATGGGGACACCGAGTTTGGTTTATGCGCTCCCTCCTGGATGAAGCCTCCATAGGCGTTTCCTTTCCATCCTGATAACCGGCCTGTAACGCTATGCTGACCGGCCGTAGCCCGGCTTCTTGCAAAATAAAACCAAATTCTGTAGGAGGTTTCCATGCCGGGTCGTACAGGGTTCAAAGGGATAGGGTTTCTGCTCATCGCTTGCCTCCTGGGTCTCCTTCCGGCCGCCGTCCAGGCCCAGGGGACGGTCAGCAAGTTCTCAGAGGAAGCGACCGACCTCCAGGTGGTGCTTTTACGATCGGATCCCGAGGGCCTGGTCGTGGAATGGCGCTCACCGGTTTTTTCCATAGATGCGGTTGCGGTGGAAGGGACGTTGTACAGTCGCATCGTCGCGCCGGGGATGGGGTTTACGGGGGAGGCCGGCCACCCACAACTTCCGGCCGGGGAGTCCTGGCTCGGCCTCCCTCCCGGCGTGACGGCAGAAGTCACCGTTTGGGAGGCAGAGCGGGAGGAGGTTCGGCTCCCCCACCCGGTGTTGCCCACCCCCCAGGTGTTTCCTCCGGAACCGCCTCCCGGTGAAGAGGCCTTGGTCTGGCCGGCGGAGCCGCCCTACCGCTATTTGCCCGATGCGGCCGTCTACGGCTCCGCGGCGGCCTACCCGGGGGCCCTGGCCCGGATCGAAGGGGAAGGATGGATTCGCAGCCAGCGCGTGGCCCTGTTGCGCTTTTACCCCTTCCAGTACGAACCGGCCACCGGCATCCTTCACGTCTACCGGCGCTTGCGGGTGGAGGTACGCTTCGGATCAGGAGTGGAGGGAGGGACGGCCGTACCCGAACCGGCTCCCTTCGAGGCCCTCTTCCGGACGATGCTCCTCAACGCCGACCAGGCACGCCTCTGGCGGAGCACCGCTGCCCCGCCGGCCTTGCCGGCCTCCCCTCCCGCTTTTCCTCCTCGGCCGGCCGTCAAGGTCCTGGTGGACCACGACGGCTTCTACCGCCTTCCCTTCGAGACCCTGCGCCAGGCCGGCGTGCCGCTGAACGAAGTGGACCTGCACACCCTGCGCCTCTACCTGGACGGCCAGGAGGTGGCCCTCTGGGTGCCGGATGAGGAGCCCCACCCCGGCGAACCGGCCGAAGCCCTCTTCTTTTACGGCCAGGGGGCTCGCTCCAAGTACACCCGGGAGAACGTCTACTGGCTGACCTGGGGAGAAGGGGAGGGCCGACGTATGGCCGAACGCCCAGGTTGCCCGGCCGGCCGGCCCCCACTGGGCAGTTTCGTCGCCACGGTGCACAGCGAAAACAACGCCCAGTATACCAGCCTCTTCCCCATCGGCGGAGACGACATGGAGCACTGGTTCTGGACCTACCTCTACACCGGGGGGACACGGGAAGGGACCTTTCCCCTCTTCACCCCCGCTCCGGCCGCCGACCTCTATACCGCCACCCTCCGCCTTTCCCTCTACGGCGGCTTTGCCGCTTGGCCCAACCCCGACCACCATGTCCAGGTCTACCTGAACGATGCCTTCCTCGGCGAAGGTTGGTGGGACGGTCAGTCCCGCTTCACTTTGGAACTGGCCTTTCCCCAATCCCGGCTGAACCCCGGAGAGAACCGGGTGCGCCTGTACGCCCCCGGAGACACCGGCTACGGTTACGACTACTTCTACCTGGACTGGATCGAAGCATCTTACCGACGCACCTTCACCGTAGAAGACGATCTTCTGGAATTCGCCCTGGAGGGCACCGGCAGCCTGGATGTGCAGGTGGAGGCCTTCTCCGGTGAGGACATCCTCGTCCTGGATACGAGCGATCCCCAGGCCCCCGTGCGCATCGCCGAGGGAACTGTCGAGGCGACCCCCGGCGGCTACCGCTATACCTTCGCCCATCAGGATACCGGAGGTCTCTCCCGGTATCTGGCCACCACCCTAAGCCGGGCCGAGGAACCACGCGCGGTGAAAGACCAACCTTCCACCCTCTATGCCCCGGACAACCAGGCCGATGTCCTTCTTATCGCCCCGGCCGAACTCCTCCCTACCATCGAACCGTTGGCTGCCGAATACGCCGAAGAGGGGCTGTCGGCCCTGATGGTGGACGTCCAAGACATCTACGACGAGTTCAGCGGCGGCCGGCGCGATCCCCGGGCCATCCGCTCCTTCCTGGCCTATACATACGCCCACTGGACCCCGCCGGCCCCCACCTACGTCCTCCTGGTCGGCGACGGCCATTATGACTTCAAGGACTATTTGCAAAGCGGCCTGCCCAACCGGATTCCACCCTATCTGGCCTATGTGGACCCCTGGATAGGCGAAACGGCCGCCGATAACCGCTACGTCTCCCTGGTCGGCAACGATGTCCTGGCCGATATGCTCCTGGGCCGCCTGCCGGTCAATTCACCGGAGGAGGCCGCCGCCGTAGTGGACAAGATCCTGGCCTATCGCCAGGCCGAAGGGCCGGCCGACTGGCAGGGGCGCGTCCTCTTTGTGGCCGACAACGCCGACGGGGCCGGAAACTTCCCGGCCCTTTCCGACGAGATGGCGAACTTTTACCTGCCCACGTCCTATACGGCGGACAAGGTCTACCTGGGGGTCAACTACCCCTATGAAAACCCCGCGGTAACCGCCCGGTCGGCCATCCTCCAGGCCCTTGACTCCGGCCGACTCCTTCTGAACTATATCGGACACGGGGCGATCTACTTTCTGGCCAACGAGCAGATGCTCCAGGCCGGGGATGCGGACACCCTGAACAACGGAAATTCCCTTCCCGTGCTGCTCTCCTGGTCTTGCTACGCCGGCCTCTACAGCCTGCCCTACCCTTCCTCGGCGGCCCTAGGTGAGGTCTGGGTGCGGGCCCCCCATCGGGGGGCCATCGCTGCCTGGGTGCCCACCGGACTGGGGTTGGCCTGGGCCCACCACTATATGAACAAGGGCTTCTTCGAGGCCCTCTTCCTGGGCCGAGAGGTTCCCCTGGGCCAGGCCGCCCTGGCCGGAAACCTGCGCCTCTATGCCGCCGCGCCTTCGATGGGCTACCACCTGGAAACGTACGTCCTTCTGGGAGACCCAACCCTGAAGGTGCCCGTGCTCCCGGCCGACCTTGCTCTCCAGGCCGGTTCAAGCACGCCGCAGCCGATTCCGGCCGGCGGCACTTTTACGATGACCATAGCCCTGACCAACACCGGACCGGCAACGGCCTATGAGGTCATCCTACGGGCCGAACTGCCGGCGGGCTGGAGCCTCCAGAACTTTACCTCCCCCGGCCTGGACCTGACGCTCGTTTCGCACGATCCGCCGATCTGGAAGGTCGCCCAGATCCCCGCCGGCGCAGGCGGTATCCTCTTCCTCCACTTCCAGGCCGGAATGGAGGAAGGAAGGTGGCCGTTGACCTTCACGGCCGAAACAGGAAGTCGGGATCTCAACCTGGAAAACAACCTTCTTTCCCTGGAGGTAAACGTCGCCCTGGCCGGCCGGCCACACCTCCTCCTGGCCCAGGTGGTTCCACCGGCCGTCCCCCCTGGCGGCCAGGCCACCCTCCAGGTAACCGTCCTGGATGCCGCCGGCCGGCCGGTCCCCGACGGCACCGTCGTGTCCTTTGCCGCAACCCAGGGACGCATCATTCCCCAAGAGGTTGTAACGATCCAGGGCTTGGCCCAGACCACCTTCCTGGCCGAGAAGGCCTCCGGAGAGGTCTGGCTAACCGTGAGCAGCGGTCCGGCCCGCAGCCTCGTCCTCATCCGTATCCTGCCCACACCGGACATGCGGACGCTTCCCGGCGCGGGCCTACGCCGGGGCAACCCCACCGGACGCCCATAGGGGCAACTTTTGCTCCGAATGGGTGGGCGACAAGACAGGCGAGCACAGGTGTTGCCCCTGCCGGGTCGCCCACCGGGGTAGAAAGGAGTTCGGAATAATGGTCAAAAGTTCCGTCCCTCTGCAGGGAGCCATCCTCCTGGAAGGTGGGAAGGTACAACCGGAGATGCTCGACCACGCTCTGCGGCTACAGCGCACCCCCGGCACCGTCGTGCGGAAAGTTCTGACGCGACCGGGCTATGTGGCCGAGCAGGATGTTCAGGAGGCCCCGCAGATCCAGCGTCGGATGGCCGAGGAGGTGGCCGGCCTCCTCTCGCCGATGGAGGAACGGCCGACCGCCCTCCTGGTCTGCGAACACGAGGACACCGAGACAGCCCTACGTGGGCCACTGGTCTGGCTTCTCTACAACCTGGTGCGGGTGGATGCCGGGGCCGCTGCCCGGCGGGCACGGGATGGCGATGTCCAGGTCATGCTCTGGGAAATAACCCCGCCGGAAGCGGAGGGACTGTCTTCCCTTCGGGATTGGCGGCGCACCTGTCCGGACCTGCCCCTGGTTGTCCTGGTCCATGAGGATTGTCCGGCCCGGGCCATCGAGCGGATGTTGGAGGCCGGAGCCGACCAGGTGCTGGTCCTACCGACGGAGGAATGCAGGCTGGCCTGGGTGTTGCGTCGGGCCATCGGCCGGCAGCACCTTCAGGAGCGACTGGAGGTTTGAAGAGGGCATACGATGAGCGCTACCTGTCGGGTGGATGCAAAAGGTAAAGTGTTCACCCCACGTATTACCAAACAGCCGATCCGCGTTCTGGTACAGTCCGGCAATCAGGCCATTGTCGGCACGGCCTATGTGAGAACCGAAAATCGTCTGTTGGACGAACTGAACGACCCAATGAACCGCTTTCTGGCACTGACCGATGTGCGGGTGTACGGCCAGGGGAGCGAGATGCTCCTTTATACCACCTCTTTCCTGGCCTTGAACAAGGACCACATCGTGGCCGTCGTTCCGGTAGAAGAATTGCCCCACGAACAATGCCTGGGAATCTGGATGTCCACCCTGAGGGCGGCGCTGCGGAATGGTCGGGAGGAGGGCAATGAACTCCGTTGACCGAGCACACAACAGCGGAACCGGCCCGGCCGTCGGTGTCGTAGCGGAGGGTCGGCCGTCCGCACTTCGGACTGAGGCAACCGGAGCACTCCCGGAGCAGCGCTGGGTCGAACTGGCCGTGAGTTTCTCCCGAAAACTGGAGGACCTCCTGGACGGAGGTGGTTCCCTTCAGCGCACCCCACAGGCCGAGGAGGCGGCCCGCCGGCACTTTGCCGTGCTCTACCGACAGGCCGGCCTCTCCCTGCCCTCCCAGCAGGCCCAGAACTTTTACCAACAAGTGATGGACGAGCTCTTCGGCTACGGCCCCATTGAGCCGTTCCTGCGTGATGACAGCGTCACTGAGATTATGGTCAACGGACCGCACCTGGTCTATATCGAGCGCCAAGGGAAACTGGAGGAAACGACGGTCCGCTTCGCCGACGAAGCCCACCTTATGCATACCATCGAACGTATCCTCCGGCCGCTGGGTCGGCGCGTGGATGCCAAATGGCCGATGGCCGATGCCCGATTGCCCGACGGCTCCCGCGTCAACGTGATTGTCCCGCCCTGTTCTGTCCGCGGCCCTACCCTCACCATCCGCAAGTTTAGCCGCAAGCGACTGACGGTGGAGGATCTCGTCCGCTTTGGCTCGCTCACCCCTGCCGTGGCCGAATTTTTGAAGGCCTGCGTGATCGCCCGCCTGAACATCGTGGTTTCGGGTGGAACCGGCTCGGGCAAAACAACCCTCCTGAACGTCCTCTCCGGCTTCATCCCGGCTGCCGAACGGATCGTCACCGTAGAGGACTCGGCCGAACTGCAACTGCATCAGCGGCACGTGGTCACCCTGGAAGCCAAGCCCCCCGACCCAGACGGCAGCGGCCGGGTGACCATCCGCGACCTGGTGATCAACGCCTTGCGCATGCGCCCGGATCGCATCGTGGTGGGCGAGTGTCGCGGCGGGGAGGCACTGGATATGCTCCAGGCCATGAACACCGGACATGATGGCTCCTTGACCACCCTCCACGCCAACTCGCCCCGCGATGCCCTGGCCCGGCTGGAGACGATGACGCTGATGGCCGGAATGGACCTGCCGGTGCGGGTCATCCGCGAGCAGATCGCCTCGGCTGTGGACCTCATTGTGCAGCAGGCCCGCCTGCGCGACGGATCGCGCAAGATCGTCAACGTCACCGAAGTTCAAGGGATGGAAGGGGAGGTCATCGTCCTGCAGGATATTTTCGTTTTCCACGAGGAGGGGATGGACGAGAAGGGACGGATTCGGGGGCAACTTCGCCCCACCGGAGCACGGCCGCGCTTTATGCCCCGCCTGGAGAACGCCGGAATCCGGGTGGGGCCGGAAATCTTTGCTCTGCCCGAAGCAAACGGACGCAAGAGATAACAGGTGCGCGCTACCCTGTAGGGGCGGGTTCCAAACCCGCTCTGGGTGCCCCGTTATTTGAACAGCACATCCAGGGCACTCGCTTTCTCCGGTGATTCAGGGCCGGTGCCCCACCCGTGCCGGGTTTTCGTGCAATTGTTGGGCTTGGCCCTTCCTCAAGTCCCCCCTTTTCCCCGGATTCCCCACCCTAACCGAAGCTGCGATGGCCCCGTCTTGCGTCGGCCCCATTTGCCACCTTTTCCACCGTGTGGTATAGTATAGACCAGTTTGTCCTTTGTCTGAACGAACTGGCACGGGTGGAATCACCCTAGGCGGCTCAGCATTCGGAGTGTAGGAGGATGCCTTTTTTCGCCGATTTTCCCACCTGGGGACCCCGGGATAAGGCTCCCGCGGCGCCTTGCCCCAGCGGGTGAGCGTCCGCTGATCAAGCGGTCAAGGAAAAGACGATGGAAGACGTCCCGGCCGGTTCGCTTCCTCCTCCGATTTACACCAAGGTTCGTATCCCCCGCCTCTCGAACCTCCTGTCCCGCCCACGCCTCCTGGACTGGTTGCACGAGAACATCCACCGCAAGCTCCTCCTCATCTGCGCCGGCCCCGGCTACGGCAAGACCTCCCTCCTGGTGGATTTCAGCCGGGATGTGGATTTCCCGGTGTGCTGGTACACGCTGGACCCCACCGATACCGACCTTCGCTCTTTCCTGAACTATTTGGTAGAGGCCATTCGGGTGCGTTTTCCCTCCTTCGGCGAGCGCACCCGATCCCTTCTACGGGAAAGCAGGGGGCCGGGCGGCCGTGTACATGAGGCCATCGGCTTCCTGGTGAACGAACTGGGCACAGAGATCACCGATTATACGGTCATCGTCCTGGACGACTACCATGCCGTGGACGCCTATGAGGAGATCAACCGCTGCCTGGATACCCTGATCGCCTACCTGCCCGATCACGTCCACCTGATCGTCGCCAGCCGCACTATCCCGCCCCTCTCCCTGGCCCGCTTGGTCGCCTATGGGGAAGCCGAGGCCATCGGGACGGAGCACCTGCGTTTTACCGTGGAGGAGGCCTCGGCCGTTCTGCGCCAGAGTCTGGGCCTGGACCTCCCCAAAGAAAGGGTGCGTGTCCTGGTGGAGGAAAGCGAGGGCTGGATCACCGCCATCCTGCTGCAGGCGCAGGCCGGCCGCCAGGAGGTACGGGAAGTTCTGGCCGGCCTCCCCCGTTTCCCCAAGCTTTACGACTACCTGGCCGAAGAGGTCCTGCGCCACCTCGACCCTGAAGAGCGCCGTTTCCTCTGCGGAGCGGCGATTCCCCGACAGGTGGATACCCCCTTTTGCGACGCCCTGCTGGAGCGGCAGGACTCGGCCAGGGTTCTTTCCTCTCTGGAACGGCGCAGCCTGTTTCTGATCCCGATGGAAGGGGGCTGGTACCGGCTCCATGCCCTCTTCCGCGAATTCCTCCTGCAGGAAGCCCGCACCGATAGGGAGGTGTATAACCGGCTGCAGCGGCGGGCTGCCCGAATCTGGCAGGAACGGGGGGAAAGGGAAGAGGCCGTGGAGCATCTGCTCCAGGCTCAGGCCTGGGAGGAGGCAGCGGAGGAGATCGCGCCGCTGGTCCGCGACCTCTTTGAACACGGCCACTTCCAGACCATGATTCGCTGGATCGAGGCCCTGCCCCCGGCAGTGCGCGACAAACGGCCCCGTCTCCTCCTCTTCCTGGGCAAGGCCTATCTGCAAACTGACCAGGGAAATAAAGCCTACGCCGTTTTTCAGCAGACTGAAAGGCTCTTTGCCGAAAGGGGAGACCGGCAGCGCTGGGCCCAGACCCTGGCCGACCGGGCCATCCTGGAGCGGATACGGGGACACTACCAGGAGGCGCTGGAAACGGTCCGCCAGGCGCTCTCCACCTGTGGCGAGGAGGAAGATTTCCCGGCCCTTATGGATTTGCACCGAACCGCAGGCGTCTGTCTCCTGGCCCTGGGAGATCTGGCCGGAGCCGAAGAGCACATCCGGGCTGCTCTAGCCCATCATGCGAGGGCCGGCCCTTATAACCTGGCCTTGGCCTACCTGGACCTGGGATTTTGCCTGCGGGCCCAGGGCCGGATGGAGGAGACCGACGCCGCCTACCGCCAGGCCCTGGAGCATGCCCGGGCGGCCGGCAGCCCAGAACTGGAGGCCAACATCCTGAACAACCTGGCCATGGGGACCTTCCTGCGCGGAGAACTTTTTCCGGCCCTCGAACTTCTGGAGCAGGCCCGCGAGGCGGCCCAGACCACCTTCTCCCCTCGTCTCCGGAGCGCGATCCTGGCCGGTCTAGGGGACCTCTACCGCGACCTGGGGGAATGCGCCCGGGCCCGACAGATGTACAAAGAGGGGCTGGAACAGGCCCGCCGGGCCCACAATGCCGACCTGACGGCCTATCTTCTGGAGGCGCTGGGCAACCTCTGCCGGCAGGAAAGAGATTTCCCAGAAGCCCGCCGTTTTCTGGAGGAGGCTCGGACCGTCGCCGCCTCCTCTCCCCGGGACCGCATCCGCATCGAGGTCTCCCTGTCTCTGTTGGAAGCCGCTGAGGGCCGGCCGGAAGAAGCACTCCGACGCCTGGAAGAGGCCGCCCGCCGTCAAGAAGAGGCCCACTGGCAACCCGATCGTCTCCGCAGCCTCCTGGCGCGGGCCATTGTCCAGGATGGAGGCCGTCTCCCGGAGCAGGCCCGGGCATCCCTCCAGGAGGCCCTGGAGATGGCCCGCCGCCTGAACGTCCTGGAACCTTTCCTGGCCGAAAGAGAGGCCCTTTATCCCCTCCTGACGCGACTCCCACGGCCGGCCGAGGAGGATTTCCTCTCCAGAGTACTGGAATGCCTGCGGCAACGGGAATCCCGCCCCCGGGCCCCCACAGAGGAAAAAACGCTGCCGCTCCGTATCCTGGCCCTGGGGAGAGGGCAGGTATTTCGGGGGGAAGAGGAAATCCCCACCTCGGCCTGGGGCTACCGCCAGGCCCGGGAACTTTTTTTCTACCTTTTCTTCAACGCCCCGGTCGGCCGGAGAGCGATCGGCCTGACCTTCTGGCCGGAACGCAACCCTTCCCGGGTGACCAGTGCCTTTCATACTGCCCTCTCCCAGGCCCGCCGGGCCGTCGGCGGCTTCTTCGTCGTCTTTCGGGACGAGCGCTACCACTGGAATCCGGAGGCACCTTATTGGTGCGATGTGCTGGAGTTCGAGCGCCTGCTCGACCGGGCAGAGGAGATGCCAGACGACGATCCCCGGCCCATTCCCCTTCTGGAACAGGCCCTCGAACTCTACCAGGGCGATTTTCTGGAAGATATAGACCGGGAGTGGTGTTTCCTGCGTCGGGAAGAGCTAGGCCGGCGGCGAATGCAGGCCCTCCTGCGGCTGGGAGGACTTTACCTGAGCCAGGGGAAAACCGACCTGGCCCGCCGTACCTTCCTCCAGGCCATACAGGTAGATAATTACAACGAAGAGGCCTATCGTGGGCTGATGCGCAGCCTGGCCCTGGGGGGAGCGCGCGTCGCCGCCCTCCGCACTTACCACCGTTACCACCGCCTCCTCCGGAGAGACCTGGGCATCGAGCCGTCAGAGGAAACCCGTTCCCTCTACCGGGCGATCCGAGAAGGGAAATTCCCCTGACTCCTCTCCCTTAGGTGTTCCCCAAGAGATTTCCTAAGAGGTTCCCCAAGAGGTTCCCCAAGAGCC